>ERZ795031.4790-NODE-4790-length-11144-cov-5.033276_pt1 | contig 11144 bp, 7 predicted proteins | sample MGYA00375123_ERZ795031 | MGnify/ENA primary metagenome ERZ795031 (study PRJEB30166, sample SAMN05720159) | activated sludge metagenome | isolation source: anaerobic digester from wastewater treatment plant | place: USA | collected 2015-04-21 ... | reverse complement strand
ATTAAATTGTATAAAGATTTTAAAAAAATTTAATCCAAAAAAATAAAAATGAAATCAGATTTTGTTATAGTTGCTCATAAGTTCAACCCACAGCCTGACGATGAGTTGATAAAATATCTAGTTAATAAAGGTCAGAATGTTGTCCAAGTCTGCCATAGCTTTTCAGATGCGGATAATCGAAAAAGCTGGATATCTCAGTTTTTTTCAGATGGTAAGGTAATCAAACGCGAGACGAAGGATTATAAGAATCTTCCTGAAGTTCTGATCTATGTTAAAGAGTTTTTTTTTACACTAAGCTCATTGTTAAAGCTAAAGAATCGCTTCAAATATTATATTGCTATGGACGGCTTGTGTCTCGTATACGGCTACTTATTAAAAGTATTTCATAAGGTAGATAAAACTATTTTCTGGGCAATGGACTATGTTCCTGAGAATCGTTTCGGTAGTAAAATAAAGAATATAATATATTCAAATGTTAATAAGTTCGGATATAAAAATGCAGATCAGATGTGGGATATTTCCCCACGAATGGCAGAAGCTCGAGAAAAATATGCTGGGATTAAAAGGACTCAATATAAAAAGCATAAGATTGTTCCTTATGGCATGTGGTTATCTCGTATTAGACAGTATGAATATAAAGATTGTAAAAAAAACACATTAGTTTTTATGGGGCATATTATTGAGAAACAAGGTGTACAATTTGTTCTCGAAGCTATACCAAACATAATAAAAATAATCCCAGATTTCAGATTCACAATTATTGGAGGTGGAGAATACCTTGATACGCTTAAAAATATTGCAGAAAAAAAAGGAATATTAAGATATTGCAATTTTCTTGGTAGGATTGAAAAACTTGAAGATGTGGAGAAAGAGATTGCAAAATCAACGGTCGCTATTGCACCTTATTCCAAGGAGTTAGATACTTGGACATATTATGCTGATCCAGGAAAAGTAAAAACATATCTTGCTTGTGGAGTACCTGTATTGCTTACCGATATTCCCTGGAATGCAAAAGAAATTGCTCAAGTAAAAGCAGGGGAGATAATAACTTTAGATCCCAATGAGATGGCAGACGCAATTGTTAAACTGATGGATTCAAAAGTCAATCAACAATTTAGAAATAACGCAATAAAGTATAGCAAGGTTTTTGATTATTCAATGATTTTTGGAGAATTATTTAAGAGTATGTAATGCATAACTCAAGGCAAAGGTAATACATAATGATTTTTATGTATATAAATGATATAATTGAGTATAGATAAATAAAATATTTTACTTAGCTTGAAGTATATTTTTTGCGCAAGTTGTATATAGAAGTATCGACAAATAATCGATTAATTGTAAAATCCTAGTAATTATATGAAAAAACTTATTTCAATAATCACTCCAGCATTTAATGAAGCAGAAAATATCGATAAGTATTATGCTGAAGTAAATAAAGTAATCGAAAAATTAAAAGAGAAATATGATTTTGAAGTATTAATAATTAGCGATGGGAGTACAGATCAAACAGTAGGTAATGTCGAAAAGCTAGTAAAAAAAGATAAAAGATATCACCTAATAGAATTTTCTAGAAATTTTGGTAAAGAAATTGCTACATCGGCTGGATATATGAATTGTAGAGGGGATGCGGCAATAATACTTGATGCTGATCTTCAATTTCCTCAAGAAATGATACCCCAATTCATCGAAAAATGGGAAAAAGGTAATGATGTTGTAGTAGGCGTAAGGAAAAATAACAGTGGAAATTTTATTTCCAAAATGGGCTCTAAGCTTTTTTATTATATATTAAATAGAATTTCTGATACTAAAAGTGTTCCGGGTTCAACTGATTTTAGGTTAATCGATCGTAAAGTAATTGATCAATTAAATAAATTTACTGAAAGAAATCGTATAACACGAGGTTTGATCGATTGGATGGGTTTTAATCGAGATTATATCCTTTTTGAAGCACGCGAAAGAGTAGGTGGTAGGCCATCTTATAACTTAATCAAAAAAGTTCGTTTAGCAATTTCGAGTTTCGTTGGCCTAAGCCTTTTTCCATTAAAAATTGCGGGATATCTAGGCATATTTATTATGATAGTTTCAACACTAATGCTAGTTGCAATATTTATTGGTAGATATATATTGCACAATCCATATATCTCAAGTGTTACAGGTACCGCAATACTTGCAATCATCTTGATGTTTTTTGTAGGTGTGATACTATCATGTCTTGGTTTGATATCTCTTTATATTGCAACAATCTATAATGAAGTAACAAATCGTCCTTTATATATTATTAAAAGGATTATATAAGTATTTATTCTATGCTTTATGTACTTTGGTTACGGAGATTCCCCAATAATGTGGAATGCTGGAGATGGCGTTTATCTTTGGGATGAAAATCAATTTGGTATGCAAAGATACTCTACTGTTGCCTCTAGAGTACTTGGATATATTGTTGCAAAACTTTTTGACAGTATAGAAGCAAGATCTAACTTTGTATTTTATTTTGGTATCGTTGCTTCAGCAATATTAGTATTCCTTTGTGGGTATTTTTTGTATAAACGCTTTGCTAAATCATCAAAAAATGGTTTCATCCTCTCAATATTTACGGGTATTGTTAGTAGCTCACTATTTATTGTTAATAATTTCATCTGGGAGCAGCTAATATATTATCCTGGGAATTACTTTTTTAACTTGATACCATGTATTTTTATTTTTCTAATATTTTTGATTAGATATCAGAAAGAGATTAGATTATTTGACCTATTATTAATTGCAATTTCAACAATATTTATTAATCATCAGTTCTTTTTTGTAATATTTTTCCTCGAATTATTTGCTTTTTTTATCTATGAAGTGTTTTTTACTAGTAAAATGTATACTAATCTAGAGCAAGCTAAGGATACTTCCACTACTTCGTTGTGTACTTCTAGTAGCAGGCAACGAGGTAGTATACCTTATGTTAACTCACTTGCTCGGAAGTCCTCAAGCAAACTTGGTACTTCTTTCGCTTCACATATTAATCAAAATAAACATCAAAGGATAAAGGTAATACTTAATTATGCTATTTCTGTTCTATTAATCCTTATGATTTCTGCTTACTGGCTAGTACCTTTCTTGAGTAACATCTTTATTGTTTCTCCAAATTCTTTCTATTCGTCAGATAATTGGGAAGCAGTTTTTCAAGGATATCGAGATACTAGCCGCACTTCTAATCTTATGAATTATAGCAACTATCCCGGAAATATTTCTGGTAAGCTCAATGGCTGGATAATCCCTTATGTTTATTATGCATTGTTAGCATTACCTTATGCTTTTTTTATCATATATTTCAGTAAGCTTAAAAGAATAGATAAAAAGGATTATTTTCTGTTTTTCCTGATAATTGTTTATGTAATATTTTTTAACCTTGGCCAAGGACCGAATTCATATTTATGGGGAGATATTTGGATGTGGCTATTTCGGACGCAATCATGGTTTGGATTCTTTAGATCCTTTAACAGATTTTTCGTAATATCAATTCTGATTAATGCTTTATTAATACCTCTTTCATTCATTTTAATTAAGGTGAAAAGGGAGATTAAAATCATTTTAGCAGTGATACTATTTATCTGTTTTGCAGTAACCAATTTCCCGATACTCTTTACGCCATATTTAGATGGGACTATTGGTAAGATGGAAGTACCTCAAGAATATTTTGATTTTAACAATAAACTTCAAACAGATGCTAACGATAATTATTATGTATATATCCTTCCAGCTCTGATTTATGAATCATATAATTGGTCAATTGAAGGTTATAACGAAAATTATACTAGCAATTATTATTTTGCAGAATTATTTTATAAAAAGCCTATTTTGATGGAAGGTGGAGCTTATGTATTGAGTAATTATAGTGATACTTTCAATAAATTATTTCAAATAGATCTTGGTACATTTATTTTTTATGATAATTTCGATGAGATGATAGATAATGCTGGTATCAAATATATCCTTATAAAAAAAGATCTTATTGATGTTACAAACGAAAACACCCCTCCTGACTATCAAAAATATGAGAACTATTTTATTTACAATCCTAACTACACAAAGATTGAAGAAAATGACTACTTTAATATCTACGAGAATAATAATTACAAAGAGTATATTTCTGTAAAAGAGAAGGGAAATTGTGATATTTCTTATCATAGGATATCACCAGTCGAATATACTTTTGATTTGAAGTGCAACACAAATAAGGTTTCATTAGAAATGCTAAATACTTACGATATCAGATGGGAAATAATACCTAACCAAAATACAAGTGATATACAAAATATAATTAAAAATAAGAGTATCCTGTCAGAACAACATACTTCTGGAGAGTTATCAAATAATAGTTGGGAGATTGATCTCGATCAATTATCATCTCTCTCTATTAATAATGACGACATTGATATTATTTTGGATCAGGATGGAAATTATATTTTCAAAGGCACATTCTATTATTATCCTCAAGTATCATATAGAATATTTTCTCATGTTTCGGTAATCTCACTAGCATTTACAATACTCTTAACAATAAGCATAGGCGGATTTCTATTGATCAAGAATAAAAATAAGTATGAAAAATAAAACATCAAATATCATAAAAGTATTTCAATCTATAAATAATAGTTTACGAAACCTCTATATTAATCGTAAAAAAGCAGAAGAATATACCGAGATTATAGAACAAGGCAAAGATACTATAATATGTTCTACGAAGGATATCAATCTTCAAAATATAAAGAAAGAATTACAGTTTATTCTAGTGAAAATATCTTTTTACCCTATAAATATAATTATTGCCTTAATTCCTTTTATATTAATAATAGTTCTATCTCCCAACAGATATGATTTTGTAACTGCATTCTATTACTTTTTCGGGTTGATATGGCTTTTAAACAATTTGAAACCAAATACTTTAGCACTGATTTCTTTACTGACATTAATTCCAGTACCAATACTACTTTCATTTGATATCGAATTTGTTGCTGAAGCATTTGCATCCGCTTTTTATACTTTTTTAACAATTGCTTTAATAGGAATAATAATCAGGCTTATCAAAAATCAAATCGATTCAAAATAACATTACTGACAGACTTAAGATTAAAGTTTTTTACTCAATACCGTTACTCTTTATTTGATTTTGTGTAAAAGTTTTACAATTCGCTGTGAAGCTTTACCATCTCCATACGGATTTGTTGCTTTAGCTATCTTTGCATAATATTTAGGATCATCTAATAATCGTTGAGCATGAGAAATGATTTTCTTGCGATTAGTTCCAACTAATATCGCTGTTCCGGCATCTACGCCTTCTTGCCGTTCTGTAACATCTCTTAAAACTAATACAGGTTTACCTAGTGAAGGAGCCTCTTCTTGTATCCCACCAGAATCAGTAAGTACCATATAGGATTTATTCATAATCCATACTAAATATGGATAATCCAAAGGATCGAGTAGGTGAATATTAGGTATATTACTTAATATTCTAAATACGACTTCTCTCACATTTGGATTTAAATGAACTGGGTAGACATACTCAACATTTGGATTTTTAACAGCTAAATCTTTAATTGAATTGCATATGTTTTCAAATGGTTCTCCAAAACTCTCTCTTCTGTGAGCAGTTACTAAGACAATTTTCTTTTTAAAATCTATTCCCTTAAAAAAGTTCAAATATTTTTTATCACCTTCGGTTTTCAATAGTTTTACTGCAAGAAAAAGTGCATCAATTACTGTGTTTTTTACAATGTTAATATTTTTTGGGTTTACCCCTTCTTTAAGTAGATTTTCTTTTGCTTTTTTTGTCGGTGCCCAATGATAATCAGCGATATGACTTGTGAGAATACGATTTATTTCCTCAGGAAATGGGGATAATTTATCACCACTTCGTAATCCTGCTTCGAGATGTGCAACCTTAATTTTCTTATAGAATCCGGCCAAAGCACCAGCTAGTACAGTTGTTGTGTCACCTTGAACAATAATCAAATCGGGATTTTCCTTATTTAGTATTTTTTCAAGTCCTCTTAAGGCGTCTGAGGTAATATCAAATAATGTCTGATTAGGTTTCATCAATTCTAAATCGTAATCTGGTTTAATCTTAAAAAAATCTAAGACCTGATATAGCATTTCTTTGTGCTGTCCCGTTAGAGCAATTACTGTTTTGAAATCTTTTTTGTAGTCCTGAAGCTCTTTATACAATGGTGCCATTTTGATTGCTTCAGGCCTTGTTCCAAATATCATTAAGATTTTCTTCATATTTGAGAGAATAACCAAAGTAATATAGTTTTCACCACCTAAAAAACTTATTTTTTCTCTAATCAATTAAAAAATTTTTTTAATGTTTTGTATGTATGCTTCAAAGTGTTGCGAATTAAAGGACTATGTATTTTATTCTTTATTTTTTCCTTTAATAGTGCTCTGTTAAACAATAATAAGTATATAAGCTTTGATATTTTGGGCTGATATGAATAATTTGCTGGAAGATTCATTGTGCTATTTACGTTTGAATAGTCTAATGTAAATAATTTATTAGTATCAATTTGATTTCCAAAGAGTAAGTCGGTGTTCCACTTATTCGTAATACTATATTTTCCAGCTGCGATAGAATCTTCAAATATTATTGGGCTAAATATTTGTTTATCTGTTTCAGTAGAGGAATGAATATATAGTTCGTGAGCAAGGGACGCATAATAGTTTTGTATGTATAGAAGATCAAGCTCTTCATTAAAGTAGCTTAGTAGATCTTTTATGAAGTTCAATGAACCTTCTTGGATATTATGAACAATATTTCTTTCGAAATAACTAAATTTCGTTTTCTCGAAAACAGGTATTAATTCATTGTTTTCAAAGTCGTATGACACACATGAGCTTGATTGTTCGGAAATAAAAAGTTCTCTCAGATATCCGGTTAGTGATGGCTTATAATCGAAAAATGTGTCTAAAGTTACTCCGAATTCTTTTGAATAGTATAGTCCCTTATCACTATTTATGTTAATAAAGTATGTTTGCAATTTTCTTCTACTTAGTTTTGCAAAAATCGCTTCTGGCTTACAGCTATATCCAACATCGAAAATACTTGAATTACTAACAAAGAATTTATCAAAGTATTTACTATATATTGCTTGATTCTGATTGACCTTTTCTTGACTATATAAAAGTTTTATGGTTGCTGAAATAAATTTGTTAAATTCATCCAAGGAAGAAAAATATTTATTTACTTTAATACCGAGCTTTAGATATTTTTTATTTATTCCTTTATCATAGCTAGAAATAACATTTTTAATTAGTTTAAGAATTTTAGTACCATTGTATTTATCAATATTGATGTATTCGGTTATAGTATATAAATCAATTGGTTTTTGTATCAGCAAATTGATAGATGCTTTTCGTGAAAAGGGGAAATATACAGTTTTTGTTTTACATTTATAATGCTTATTGAGTATTTTCCATGCTTGTAGAGGTAGATATCCATCTCTAGCCAGAAAAACCATTTGTTTATGCTTTCGCTCAATACTCTTCTCGATTAACCATTTTGTTACAGAAAATAAGTGCATTCCCAGAGCGTAGTATCCAAGGAAATATGGATCCCCATTGAAATTTGTGTTCGGATTGAAGGATCTAAATGGATTATCAAAATATTTGTTTGCGATTAGTGCAATCATTGATCTTATGCCAAGAAAGTTTAGAGATTCGGCATTGCTACGCCATTCAGGCAATCTTTTAATAAAAATTTTTCCACAGTTACCAGTATTATTTAAATGAGGAAAATAATTGAAAAAAATATCGGAGGCTTTAGGGAATAATACTCCTTGAATCTTAAGCTTATTTGGTGTTTCAAAATCACTTTGATAGTTATCTCCTAAATGCACAATTTCATTTGGCGTAAGATTGTAATCTTGAATCATTTTTTTGAAAACAGATCCAGTATATTTGGATACTTTAGTTTCCGATGATAGATATAGCTTATCATAATTTTCATAGCCATTACTTTTAAGAATTTGCTTTATTACTTTTGTAGGGAGATACATATCGGAAGTAATTATTATCTTTTTCCCGAGATATTTTGCAAGTTGAAATATGTTGTAAACACTTTCTCTTCTTTTAGTATATTTGTATTCTAATTCGATTTCCCTCTGTTTAAGCTTTTGGGTAATATGATTTGGGATATTAAAGCTTATTTCAAGTTCTTTATAGATATCTGTAAGTGTAATTTCCTCATTAATACTTTTTTGGCGAGCATATTTCTCAGCTTCAACACGTATCCTCTGGAAATCAAGTAAAGTGTTTGAACCCGATAGATCTTTAAAATATGTGTTCATTAGTAAGAATAGATCCGTTGGATACAACAGGGGTCTCCATACTAAAGTATCAAAAATATCGAAGCTAACCAATTTAACTCTTTTGTCAATAATCATGTTTTGAATGTCTTCGTAATGATGATTGTATTCAGTTCGAATCGAGTAATAATAGAAATCAGATTCCTTACTTATAGTTAGTTGAAAATTTTTACTAAAGTGCTTTTTAAGCTGCCGAAGTAATGTGTTCTTCTCCTTTTGAGTAAAACTTAAGTTGATTATTTTCGAGTAATATATGCGTGAGAATAATTTTTTCCATTCTAGAAACTTCTTGGAATATCTTTTATATAGTCGTCTTTTTAATAGAAAATTCTCTACAAAATCAAAACTTGTTGAGATGTCTGATATCTTTTTTTTAATTGAATTTATAGAAATATTCGTATTTACTGTTGACGAGCCTTCATTTCTTACATAATAATAAAATGCATTCTTACAGGTAGAGATTTTTGTTGCATATGAGAACAGAACAGTTGTAAAAGCTATGTCTTCAGTCATTATTAAATGCTTAATTTGCTTGGAATAAAAAGGCCTAGCTTTTTTCCAGAGATCCATTCGAAATATCTTGTTCCACACTGTGTAATATCGATAATTATGACCCTCTTGGTCAAAAAAATAATCTAGACAATTTCCTTCAATAGATTTCTCATCATCATAATATTGAAGATTCATGATGTAATTTCTCCCGTTATTTACTTCAATTGCTTGTGAGAAAGTAATATCTGAATTTTCATTTGTTGCTTTGAATATCATTGATCGATAAAAGTCTTGAGAAACATAATCATCACTGTCAACAAAGGCAATAAAGTCACCTGTAGCACTATCAGCACCAGTTAAACGAGCGTGGTATAAACCCTTATTTACATTATGTTTTATGTACTTGATGTTTTGATATTTACGTAAATATTTATTGATAATCTCATCAGTATTTCCTTTAGAGCAATCATTGACTACAATAATCTCAATATTTTTATATGACTGATGAATTAATGAATCGAGGCATCTTACTAAGTATTTTTCCGTATTATAGACTGTGGTAATTACAGATATTTTGGGACTCATAACTTACGACTAATTATATTAATTATCTCATCCGCTTTTGAGCTCCAATCGTTCTCAAGAGCCTCCTTTTCAAGAAGCTTTTGATATCTCTTGTTGTTATTTTTTAAAGCCAAGTTAATCTTTTCAATAAAATCATCGGCTCTATTATCTGCAATATATACAGATTTATATTTTTTGCATTCTGGCATAGGCGTTGTTACTATTGGTTTACCCAAAGCCATATATTCAAAAAGCTTGATTGGAGATGTTGATTTTGTAATATCATTTATCTTAAAAGGAATAATACACACATCAAAGCATTTTCCATAGGTTGGTATCGTATTATAATGTACTGGGGGTAATATGTAAACATTTTTAGCTCTTATTATATCTGATTTGTATATTTCTTGATCATAAATTACTCCCAATAATACTATATTCCAATCATTTCTTTTGGCTGCTATCTCAGACAAAAGTTTGTAGTCTATCCATTTTGCAAGTGCACCATAATATCCAATTATTGTTTTATTTTGAGATGTAATCTTTCTGATGTTTTTAGGAACGAGATAATGATTATCTCTGAAATGGTTGACATTTACTCCATTTGTGATTAGTTTGCAATTCTTTTGCCGATATTTTAATACTTCCTGGTAAAGCTTATCTGCTGTTGCAATTACAATACAATTTGATTCATCCTTTAATAATTTTTTATGCCTTTCAAATACAAAATTCTCTATCTTCTCACCTGTGATATCCTCGGAAATTTCATCGATATATTCATATATTATCTTATAACCCAGTGAAATAGCTTTTTCTATTCTTTCCGTGTCTTGCTTGAAATAATTTGTAGAAAGAACATGTAAATATTTATCTTTATTTTTAACTTTTTCAAGAATAATGTCGAATTCATCTAGAACATAGAGGTTTTCTGCTTGCTTTTCTATGAAATATTTTAGATTACTATTTTGTAATGTACAATAAAAATATATAATACCTTTATTTGCAAGCTGTAATGCGAGATGCTGAGGTCTTTGGAAGAGTGGTATATCCCAATCAATAAAGGATAGAGATATTATTACCTTTTGATCTTTTTCTATATTGTCAATAATACTCTCTATTTTTCTAAGGAAATTTGACTTTAATTTCTTATTTGAAATGAATAAATTGAATACTTTATTTTTTATAATCTTGTAAGCCTTCTTTGAGCCATTAAGTTTATAAATTTTATAAACATTCCAAAAAAACATTATATGAGTTTTTTCTGCTATAGCTTTGATTATTTTTTTAAGCTTCATTCTATGGAACTTATGCAATTTAGTATTTCAATAACTCTCTTATCCCAACTATTATTTCGGGCAATTATTTTTCGTTTTGCGACAATTTTGGGATCGTTTTCTTTAAGAGCTTTCATGATATTTCTGTTGAAACTATTCGGCGATTTGTATAAGTAACAAATATCTTTATATTTTTGTAATTCAGGTAACATATTTGATACTACAGGTTTGCCAGCAGAAATATATTCGTAAAACTTTACAGGATCAGTGTTCTGAATTAGATCATTAATTATAAATGGAATTATACAAACATCAAAATAGGCTAGATAACAGCGTAAATAGGGATATTCGATTTCGCCCAATAAATATATATTTCTGTATTTGTATAAATGTCTTATTGATCGACCATTGATTTTGCCAATAAAAACTAAATTTAAATCAGGATTATTTTTAGCAAGGTATT
>ERZ795031.4789-NODE-4789-length-11145-cov-6.918485_pt1 | contig 11145 bp, 7 predicted proteins | sample MGYA00375123_ERZ795031 | MGnify/ENA primary metagenome ERZ795031 (study PRJEB30166, sample SAMN05720159) | activated sludge metagenome | isolation source: anaerobic digester from wastewater treatment plant | place: USA | collected 2015-04-21 ... | reverse complement strand
AAAGAACCGGGGCCGCCCGGAGGGGCGGCCCCGGCAGGGACCGAAAGGGGATTACATCGCGGTGAACATGCCGACGAGCTGGGCCATCGGGCCGTTGACCGGCGCCTCGCCGTTGATCTGGTAGCGCATGAACTCGACGTGGCCGTCCATGTAGAGGACGTTGCTGCCGCCGGGGACGTGGTTGAATGCGGCGGCGTTGGTGCTGATCAGGTCAAACATCATGAACAGGGTGCTCTGCGCCATGTTGGCCGCGCCCGGGTTGTTGATGTCGGTGATCAGGAAGCGCTCGATGCCCTCGCGCAGGCGGTAGACGGTGTTGCCGCCGCCGTTGCCGTAGCCGGCATAGGTGTTCGAAAGGTCACAGTCCTGGTCGGACTTGGGGTACATGCCCCGGCCCACCGGGTTGTTGCCCAGATAGGGGGCCAGCGCCGCGACGTCCATCAGGGACTCAAGCGCGGCGGCAAGCTGCACCGGCGCCAGGGAGTCGGGGGCGGGGATCTCGTCGGGCTGAAGCAGGGAGCTCAGCATCGAATAGAGGGGGAACGTGCTGATCGCGCGCTGCTCGGTGTCGTTGTCGAGCACCCAGCCCAGGTAGGTGTAGCTGTTGTCCACGGCGCGGGCGCAGTCGCCGCCGCTGTTGGCCGCGTAGCCAAAGCACCAGTCGCCGTCGAGGTGCGCGTCGTCAATGCTCTCGTCCAGCTTGGCGCTGGAGGGGCAGAACGCGATCATCGGGTCGGTGAGGTATTCGGGGAAGAGGGTGAACACGTTGGGGCCCGCGTCCAGCACGCCGCGGTAGGTGCCGTCCTTCTTGGGATACGCCCCGGCCTGCAGCGGCGGGAAAGAGCCCTTGGACTCGTTGGCGTACATCTTGAAAACCAGGCCCCACTGCTTCAGGTTGTTCTGGCAGGAGGAGCGGCGGGCGGCCTCGCGGGCGCGCGCCAGGGCGGGCAGCAGAATCGCCGCCAGGATGCCGATGATCGCGATAACGACCAGCAGCTCGATGAGGGTAAAGCCGTGCTTTTTCATGGAAAAGTTCCTTGTTTCAATCGACTCGTTTCGCCGGGAAAAGGCGACAGGCCTTCCCCGACCCCAACGAAAGACACACAATATTTTTGAGTTTACAACACTTTCGGGGGGGACTTCAAACCTTTCCCGCATCTTTCCCCAAGCGGGATCCTAACGCCGTTTCCGGCCCATGAAGGACTTCGGGTTCGGCCGCTCCTCCTCGGGCTCCTCCTTCTCCGCCGTCTTCTCTGTTTCAGGGGAATCCGCAGGTGTTGCGGCCGGCTCCGGCTCCGGGGGCTCCGCGGCCGGGGCGTCCGCCGCCTCCAACAGATCCGGCAACGGCAGGTCGGCCCCCTCGAAGGCGACCGGCTCGGCCTTGCCGTCCTGGATGTACAGGATGGTGTCGCGTCCGGAGGCCCGGTGGCGCGACACGGAGAGTACCCGGTGTTCCGACCCGCTCCTCTCATCGTCGGCGAAGGCGCGGGCGGCCTCCGGGTCGTCAAACACCTCGATGTTGATGTTGTCGAACCCGGCGTATTCCGCCCGGAGTTCCCTTCCGAGGGTTTCCACATCCTCCCGGCGGCTGCCGGGGGGCACCGCGCCGATCAGGCCCTTGAGGGTGGCCGCGCCCATCTCGGCGGCCGTCTCGGCGTCGCGGCCCCACTCGCGCACCACGGTGAACTCAAAGGGCGCGGGCGGCGGAGGGGCGGGCTCCTCCAGCAGGATCTCCTCCAGTTCCGCGGCGCCGGGCCGGGGGACGAATTCGGGCTCGGGCAGGCCGAGGGCCTCGCGCTGGGCGCGCAGCCGGGCCACCTCGTCGCGCAGCAGCTCGTTCTGCTCCCGCAGGTCCGCCATCATCTGGTTCACCAGCACGTCCAGCGTCTGCTGGAGCATCCGGATGTCGTCGCGCAGGTCGGCCACCTCGTTGCGCAGGGCCGCCGCCTCCGTCGCGGGCGCGCCCCCCTCCGGAAGCGTCATTTCCGGTTTGGGCGGCGCCGCCGTCCCGGAGGGTTCCGCCGCCGAAAGCGCGGCGCAGACCACCGGCGGCAGGGCCGCCGCCAGAAGTCTCCAGTCCACCCGCATGGCACGCTCTCCTGTCTTCCGTTCCTCCCCCCGGATAACGCGCCGCCGCCCCGCGCGGGGGACGCCGTCCGCGCTGGAAGCGTGGGCCAGCGGGGCGGGGCAAGTCAAGTTTCCGCCCGCGCCGGGGGGGCGGCCCCGTCGCGGGCGGCGGTCCAGTTGTCCGGACGCCCGGCGGGCGGGTAGGATGTCCTTCCGCCGGAGACGGCCAACAAGGAGACCGCCCATGTCCCCCCGAATCATCCTGCTGACCCTTCTGCTGGCCGCGCTGGCCCTGCCCGCCGTGGCGGACGACCTGGAGGCGGCCTTCAACGCCCCGCCGGACAGCACGAAACTCCGGTGCTACTGGTACTGGATGGACGGCCACATCTCGAAGGAGGGCCTTACGAAGGACCTGGAGGCCATGCGGGACTTCGGCATCGGCGAGGCGTACATCGGCATCATCAGCGGCCAGAGCGGCCTGGACCCGAAACCGGAGCCCCTGGCGCTGTCGGACGGGTGGTGGGACGCCATCGTCCACGCCTTCCGCGAGGGCAGCCGCCTGGGCGTGGACCTCGGCTTCTTCAACTCCCCCGGCTGGAGCCAGTCGGGCGGGCCCTGGGTCACGCCGGACAAGGCCATGCGCTACGTCTCCCTGCCCGAGACGCGCCTGACGGGTCCGCAGCGCTTCGAGGGGAAACTGCCCGCGCCGGACGGCCCCTTCCAGGACATCGCCGTGCTGGCCTACCCCGCGCCCCACGGCGAGGGCGTGGCCGCGCCCGAGAAATCCCGCACGCCGCGCGCGGTGGATTTTGAGTCCGCCGAGCCCTTCACGGCCCGCAGCGTCACCGTGGTGCCCGTGAAACAGGTGAACGTGCAGGCGGAGCTGCTCGTGTCGGACGACGGGAAGGACTTCCGCCCCGTGAAGGCCTTCGCCGTGGACCGCCACAACCTCAACATCAACGTCGGCCCCGTGCCGCTGGCGCCGGTCGTGGCGTCGTTTCCCGCCGTGACGGCGCGCTTCTTCCGGCTGGCGTTTTCGGCGGACTGCGAGGTGGGCGAGGTGCGCGTGTCGCCCGCCGCGCGCGTGGAGTCCCACGCGGAGAAGGCCCTGTTGAAAATGTTCCAGGACCCCCTGCCGCCCTTCGACTTCTACACCTGGCCGCCCCAGGCCGAGCCGGACGCGCCCGGTCTGGCCGTGGCGCCGGACGCCGTGGTCAACCTCTCGGCGAAGATGGATGCCGACGGCACGCTGCGGTGGGACGTGCCCGCGGGCGAGTGGATCGTCCAGCGCGCCGTCATGTCGCCCACGGGCACCAAGAACAGTCCGTCGCCGGAGGAGGCCACGGGGCTGGAGGTGGACAAGATGAACCGCGCGCCGCTGGCGGACCACTTCGACGCCTACATCGGCGACCTGCTCCGCCGCCTGAGCCCGGAGGAGCGCAAGGCCTTCAAGCACGTCGTGGCGGACAGCTACGAGATGGGCCCGCAGAACTGGACCGACGGCTTCGCGGAGCTGTTCCAGGCGCGCTACGGCTATGACCCCCTGCCCTGGCTGCCCGCCCTGTCCGGGCGCGTGGTCGGCGGCGCCGACCGGACCGACCGCTTCCTGTGGGACCTGCGCCGCCTCGTGGCGGACCGCGTCTCGACGGAGTATGTCGGCGGCCTGCGCGACCTGTGCAACGCCCAGGGGCTCAAGATGTGGCTGGAGAACTACGGCCACTGGGGCTACCCCGGCGAGTTCCTCCAGTACGGCGGCCAGTGCGACGAGATCAGCGGCGAGTTCTGGGTGAACGGCGACCTGGGCAGCGTGGAGCTGCGCGACGGCGCGTCGTCGGCGCACATCTACGGCAAGAACGTCGTGTGGGCCGAGGCCTTCACCGGCGGCATCCCCTTCGCCAACTCCCCCCGCGACCTCAAGGCCCGCGGCGACTGGGCCTTCTCCGAGGGCATCAACCAGTTCGTCCTGCACCTCGTCATCCACCAGCCCTGGGACGACAGGCGCCCCGGCGTCAACGCCTGGTTCGGCACGGAGTTCAACCGCCACAACACGTGGTACGGCCACGCCGGGCCGTGGGTGGACTACCTGCGCCGCTGCACGGTCCTGCTCCAGCGCGGCCTGCCCGTGGCCGACGCCGCCTATTTCATCGGCGAGGACGCCCCCAAGATGGCGGGCGTGCGCCGGCCCGAGCTGCCCGCGGGGCATGACTTCGACTACATCAACGCCGAGGTCATCGAGACCCGCCTCTCCGTGAAGGACGGCCGCTTCGTCCTGCCCGACGGCGTGTCCTACGGCATTCTCGTGCTGCCGCCGTCCGAGACCATGCGGCCCGGGCTGCTCAAGAAGATCGGCGAGCTCGCCGCCGCGGGCGGCGCCGTCTTCGGCCCCGCGCCCCTGCGCTCCCCCAGCCTCGAGAACTATCCCGCCTGCGACGACGAGGTGAAACGCCTCGCCGCCGACCTGTGGGGCGGCGGACGCATCCTCACCGGCGACAGCCTCGACGCCGCCTTCGCGAAACTCGGCCTCACGCCCGACATCGTCTGCCCGGCCGACATGCTCTGGAAACACCGCCGCGACGGCGAAACGGACATCTACTTCGTGTCCAACCAGAAGGACGCCGCGCGCGATGAGACCCTGTCCTTCCGCGTGGACGGCAGAGCCCCCGAGCTCTGGGACGCCGAGACCGGCCGCATCACCGCCGAGCCCCCCTACACCGCCGCCAACGGCCGCGTGGACGTGCCCCTCCACTTCGACGCCCACAGCTCCGTCTTTGTCGTCTTCCGCAAACCCGCCGAGGGCGGCGGACGCCCCGTCCCCGCGCCGAAGGCGCCCAAAGTCCTCGCCGCCCTCGACGGCCCCTGGACCGTGGCGTTCCCCTTCGGCGAGGAGACCTTCAAGACCCTCAGCTCCTGGACCGAGAGCAAGAACGAGGACGTCAAGTACTTCTCCGGCGAGGCCGTCTACCGGGCCAGCTTTAAGACCGACGAGACCAAGGGCGTGATTCTGGACCTCGGCAGGGTCAACGACACCGCCGTGGTCCGCGTCAACGGCAAAGAGCTCGGCACCCTGTGGAAGGAGCCCTACCGCCTCGACATCTCCGCCGCCCTCCGGCCCGGGAAAAACGAGGTCGAGATCACCGTCGTCAACCCGTGGATCAACCGCCTCATCGGCGACAACCGGCCCAAGGCGAAGAACCGCACCACCTTCACCAGCACCAACATCGTCAAACCCGGCGCCCGCCTCAAGCCCGCCGGCCTCCTCGGCCCCGTCCACGTCCTCGCGGAGTAGGGCCCGGAACAAGGCGGAGACGGGCAGGAACCCGGGGATGGCGGCGCATGCACCTGTCAAAGGAAGGCCGTCAGCTGGTGACAAATTGTCACCGGCTGAAAACCTCAGTGCGGTCGCCATGCGTCCCGAAATGACTCTCCTTCAGCAAATGAAAGCACGTGGATATTGGGCTTCGTGCTGGCTACTTGGGGTCCAATCTCCGGTTTGTACGAGGTTCTCAAAAACAGCACCACTTGCCAGCTTGAGTCGGTTGCTCCGATAAAGGGCTTGGTGTAACTTTGGGCAAGCATTGGGCATCACCTCAAGGGGCTGCGGCCCACGCCGGGCGGCGCGGGTCTGTTTGTGTCGGTTTCTGTTTTGCGCCTAAATGGCAACTCCCTGCAAATGCACATATTTCCAACAAGAAGGGTCCGTATTGGACTTGCCACCTAAATGACATTGTCAGGCCCAGAAAGGCATGTATTTGGCGTATCTGCGGGACGTCCCCGCTGAGCCGTCCAACTTGATCAGTCCCTCCTCAAGGGTGTCCGCAATAATTCGGGATGCGGCCTCTGCCCGGCTTTCCGGCAGTTTGAACCGGTCCCGCAGGCTCTGGTTGGTCATGCGGTCCTTCATGACATAACGCAGGCAGCAATGCTGGTAGCAGGCGCGGACTCGATCGCCTCTGGCCATGTCGCCAAAGCGCCGGGGTCCGAAAACCGTTACTACCGTTCGGCGGTGTCCCTGGCCAAACTCGGGTGCGGGAAGCTGGTATGCCTCCACAAAACTGACCACGCGGTCTATGCCGCTGCTCTTTTCCTCGCAGACACCTATCCGCCTCATGAAATCAGCCAAGCCCTCATTTCGGGACTGGTAGCCGTCAATGAAACGCTCGACCGGCACAACGGGGTCTCCGGGATTGGATATCTCCACACGGTCGCTGTAAATTTCGATCATTACGGACGCACCGGGAACCGAAAAATCTTGGTGAATGAGCGCGTTCGCAACCAGTTCGCGGACCACCTCTCCGGGCACAAGCCTCACATCGCGGCGCAGGGCGTCTCTGATGGCCTCGTTCTGCGGAAGCTGATCCATCACGAACTTCACAAGACCCTGGAAACCCACCGCGTATCCTCTGCCCCCGGTCTGGTCAATGCGGGTGTCAAGCTTTGATGTGCCGGTGTAAACGACAACCCGGGCGGCCTTGCGGGCCACATCCGGAAAATCCTCCAACCGCTTCGCAAGCAGCAGCGCGCCAAGACGCCGGATGCTGTATACCCCGCCGTCTGTTCCCACAAGACGGGCGCCAAGCAGACGGTCCATGACGCCGCTGCGGTCGGTTGGATACGGTAACTTGATCAGTTCAAAGAACGTCTGCGTGTCCAGCAGATCCACGACATCCTGGTCTGTCAGCCGCGTCAGGGAGTCTTCCGCCAGCCAGTCAGGCTTTCCCTCCGCGAAGATGCTCCGCAGCCGGTCCTCGCTCATGGGAACCAGCGCTTCCCCCGAGCGCATCAAGTACTTGCCGTCCAGATCATAGGCGGTTCCGCGGGGGCGGGAAGGAATGGAAAACACAACCACTCGGCCGACGGGATGCTCAACAGCCTCTATGTCCACCCGAAACCCCACCTTTTCGAATATCTTCTGCTCCATCGCGACGGGATTGTTCACGGCCGCTGTTCCCACCACCGGCCTCGGCGGCTTGTTGGCGATTCCCAGAAGCAGATGGCCGCCACCCTCGTTTGCGATGGCGACGCAATACTCGTACAGCACCCGATTGTCAATCTGAGTCTTGGCTTCTTTGAACTCCAGGCGCTGATGTTCGGAGGGAGTTCCGCGCCAAACGTCTATCTGTTCCGGTGTCGTCACCCAGCGTCATCCTTCCACCCAAGGGTTGTCCCAAAGGCTTCTTCGGTCCCCTGCATCCCAACCCGGAAAACCACGCGGGCTCGGGAACAGGGGCGCATGGAAAGAAGAATAGGGTCATGAGAGCGAAAAATCAACACGGACCGGCAGCGGCGCAACTGGGGGCGGACGGCCCTGCGGGAGGGCGCGTGCCGCGGGACGCACGGCGTGCTCCCGCCGCGCCGAAGGTCCGGCGAATTGCGCAAAGAAATAAAAGTGCGGCGGGCGGGCGTTGTGTGGTATGATCATGTTGTGCGGCAAACAGCCACTGTCACGCCGGGAGACAAGGGGTCTCCCTTCCTGCCAAGCGTTCCCCTCCACCGGCCCGGGGCGACCGGGGGGCGGGAATCATCGCCGCACGCCGCACGGGCCTTCGGCCCGGCCCGACTTCCCTCAAGCCGGCGGTGCGCGCCAGACAATCTGACCCATGACGAAGACCAGCCCCAAGGAAAGTGTGTGAATGAGATTTGAAGACCTGAACGTGGACCCGCGCTGTTTGCGGACCCTCCACAAGAACAACATCACCGAGCCGACGCCGGTGCAGGAGCAGGCCATTCCGGTGGTGCTCTCCGGGGGCGACCTGATCGCCACGGCGCAGACGGGCACGGGGAAGACCCTGGCGTTCACGCTGCCGGCGCTGATGCGCCTGGCGGAGCTGAAGCCGGGGCCCGCCCGGATGCTGGTGCTCACGCCGACGCGCGAGCTGGCCCAGCAGGTGGAGGCCGTCATGGCCCCCATCGCGCGCGCCCTGCGCCTCACGAGCGTGGTGGTCTACGGCGGCGCGGGCATGCAGCAGCAGGCCGACCGCCTGCGGCGGGGCTGCGACGTGGTCGTGGCGACGCCCGGCCGCCTGCTGGACCACATGGGCCGCAAGGCCGTCCGTTTCGACGGGCTGCAGATCCTGTGCTTCGACGAGGCGGACCGCATGCTGGACATGGGGTTCCTGCCGGACATCCGCCGGATCCTCGCGCACCTGCCCAAGGAGCGCCAGACCCTCATGTTCTCCGCCACCTTCGCGCCGGAGCTCCAGCGGCTGGTCGGCGAGATGATGCACGACCCCGCCCGGATCGGCATCGAGGTGAGCGCCCGCCCCGTGGACACGGTGCGCCAGGTGGTCTACCCCGTGCGCCAGGAGGAGAAGGCCGGCCTGCTCCTCAGCCTGCTCAAGGAGCAGGAGAAGGAGATGGAGTCCGTCCTCGTGTTCATGCGCACCAAGTCGCGCACCGACCGCGTGGGCCGCATGCTCAAGGCGGCGAACATCAAGGCGGCCGTCATCCACGGCGACCTGGCCCAGGGCGCGCGCCAGCGCGCGCTCGAGTCCTTCCGCTCGGGCAAGTGCCCCATCCTCGTCGCGACCGACGTCGCCGCGCGCGGGCTGGACATTGACGGCATCAGCCACGTGATCAACTACGACATCCCGCAGACGGCGGACGACTACATCCACCGGATCGGACGCACCGCCCGCGCCCAGCGCGAGGGCGACGCCATCACCTTCGTGTGCCCGTCGGACATCTCGCCGCTTGGCACCATCGAGAAGACCCTGGGCTACAACCTCCCGCGCATCGAGCGCGAGGGCGCGCCCGTCGTCCTCTCCACCTACCGCAAGACGCCCGCCGCCGGGGCGTCCCGCAACCGCCGGCCCCGCAGCCTCCTGCGCCGCCGGTAACCTCCCCGCCTATTCCCGCGGCGCGGGCCTCCGGGTCCGCGCCGACGGGCCGCTCCCCCGGCCGGACCCCCCGCCGGGGGCTTTTGTTTGCCTTCCCCTTCGGGGCCGGGTGCCTTAACTTGACAATGCCGACTAACCCGATTATAATTAGGATGATTTTTGCCCCACGGTTTGTTTCAGCGGACATGCCCCCCCGGGCCGGACCACAAGGAGACCCGCGACATGGAAGACTGGACCGAAGGCGTCAATCTGGAGGCATTAGAGGCGATGGGTCCCGAGGAGCTGCTGCGGTGGTCCTGGGAGGCGCGAGGAACGCGCGCCGCGATTTTCACCAGTTTCCAAAAGACGGGCTGCGTGATGATTGACATGGCCCGCGCGGCGGCCCCGGAACTCCGGGTGCTGACGGTGGACACCCTGCGGCTGCCGCAGGACACCCACGACCTGATGAAGGCGCTGGAGGCGAAGTACGGCATCCGGATCGAGCGCTTCCAGCCGGACCCGGACCGGGTGGCGCGGATGGTGGACGACCACGGGGAGTTTCTCTTCTTCGACAGCCGGGAGAAGCAGGAGCACTGCTGCGCGGTCCGCAAGGTGGAGCCGAACCGGCGGGCGCTGGCGACGGTGGACATCTGGATCACGGGGCTCCGGCGCGACCAGTCGGCCTTCCGCAAGGCCACGCCCAAGGCGGCGGTGGTCGAGCAGAACGGCCGCCGGCTCCTGAAGCTGTGCCCCCTCATTGACTGGACGGAGGAGCGGGTTAACGCGTACATCTCCGAACGCGGGGTGCCCTACAACAGCCTCTACGACAAGGGGTACACGAGCATCGGGTGCGTGATCTGCTCCACGCCGACGCGCCCCGGCGAGAATCCCCGGGCGGGCCGGTGGCGCTGGACGAACCAGCTCGCCGAGGCGGGCAAGAAAGAGTGCGGCATCCACATCCAGGGCAGCGGCATCTAGGCCCCGGCGGCGCGGGGCTGGTACAATGCGGCGGCCCCACGGAGACCCCTTCCATGACAGCGCCCCCCGAAAAGAGCGACGGCTCCGCGCCGGGGCTGGTGTCCCTTGTGGGGGCGGGGCCGGGCGACCCCGGCCTCATCACCGTGCGCGGGCTGGAGCGCCTCCAGTGCGCCGACGCCGTGGTCCACGATGAGATGATCTCCCCAGAACTGCTGGCGCGGGCGCGCGCGGACGCCGCGCTCATCCCCGCAGGCAAGCGGCGCGGCCACCACTGCATGGAGCAGGACGCCATCAACGCCCTGCTGGCGGAGCTGGCGCGCGCCGGGAAGCGCGTGTGCCGCCTCAAGACCGGCGACCCCTTCGTGTTCGGCCGGGGCGGCGAGGAGGCCCTGTTTCTCGCCGCGGCCGGCATCCCCTTTGAGGTGGTCCCCGGCGTCACGGCCGCAGTGGGCGTGCCCGGCGCGGCGGGCATCCCGGTCACCCACCGGGGGCTCGCCGCCGTCTGCACCGTGGTCACCGGCCACGGCGACCCGGACGGCGAAGGCCGGGTGGACTGGGAGGCCGTGGCGCGGGCGGGCGGCACGGTGGTGGTGCTCATGGGCCTGAAACACCTGGCGAAGATCGCCGGGCGCCTGCGGCGCGGCGGGCTGGCCGGGGAAACCCCCGCCGCCGTCATCACCCGCGGCACCCTGCCGGGGGAGCGGGTGGTCACGGGAACCTTGGCGGACATCGCCGCCTGCGCGGAGGCCGCCGGGGCCGCGCCGCCGGGCATCCTGGTCGTCGGCGACGTGGTGACCCTGCGCGGCGGCAAGACACCGGGTTAGCATATCGGCTGGAACATTCGGGACCGTCTTGGAGGTGGCACGGGCTTCCAGCCCGTGGGCTGCGGGCGGAAGGCACATGGGCAGGATGCCCATGCCACCTCCAAGACGGCGCCGGTTCCCGTCCTGAAAGGAGACGCCCATGGGATACCTGCCCGTGTTCCTGAATCTCACCGGCCGGAACGTTCTGGTGGTTGGCGGCGGCGCGGTCGCCCTGCGCAAGGTGGAGACCCTGCTCGAAGCGGAGGCCCGCGTCACTGCGGTCAGCCCGGCGTTCTCCCCCGCCTTCGACGCGCTCGCCGCCGCGCATCCGGATCATCTCCATCTTGTCCGGGAGCCGTACACCCCGCGCGACCTGACCCCCTTCTTCCTCGCCGTCGCCGCCACGGACGACCCGGAGGCCAACGCGGCCGTCGCGGCGGACGCCGAACGCGCGCGGGTGTGGGTGAACGTGGTGGACGTGC
>ERZ795031.4785-NODE-4785-length-11148-cov-3.039034_pt1 | contig 11148 bp, 9 predicted proteins | sample MGYA00375123_ERZ795031 | MGnify/ENA primary metagenome ERZ795031 (study PRJEB30166, sample SAMN05720159) | activated sludge metagenome | isolation source: anaerobic digester from wastewater treatment plant | place: USA | collected 2015-04-21 ... | reverse complement strand
ATAAAGACTATAAACAAAGACAGCTACCACAATTTTAACGACCAGACGAGGTAAAACCTCAAGAGATAATAAATTTATAGGTAGAACAGAAACAAAAATTATTAAACTGGCAATAATGGGATGAAGAATACTTTTAAAAATATTGGCTTTAAAATATTTATAAGCTAAATACCAAACAATAAAAGAACTGAGGCCAACAACTAGACTAGCAACAGCAGTACCTAGATAACCATATTTGATACTAAGGAGGGGGAAAAAAATCCAAGTCAAAACTGTCCACATAATCATTAGTTTAGTGGTCACTTTAATCCGACCGGTGGCATTAAAAGCATTAGTAATGGGAGTGGTAACTGAAGCAATAGCGTAGGAAGCGGCATAAAAGTAGAGAGGGATGACTGCCGGAGTCCATTTGCTGTATTTAAGAATCAAGGCAATAAAATCAGGAGCAATTAAGGAAATACCTAAAAGGCTCGGAAAAACTACCACGGCAATGAAAAAGGCACTTTTTTCCAAAGATTTTTTGATGAAATCATGATCACTTTGAAGACGGGAAAAAGTAGGAAAAGTAACTCTCATAATCGCGTCCATAAAACTAAGTGGAATTCGAGGGCCTCTTTGAGCCCAAGCCAAGATACCAAAAGATTCACGGCCGAGAATGCCGGCTACAAAGAGATTGGAAAAACGATCCTTGGCCACAGAGATGAAAGAATTAAGTTGAAAGGGAATACCAAAGGAAAAAAGTTTCTTGGCAACTTTTTTATCATAAGCAAAACCAACAGGCCAAGGAGACAGAGTGTACATAATGATTAAACCAACCAAGCTTTTAATAAAAGTGGCGATAGCGTAGGCATAAACTCCAAATCCCATCCAAGCAAAAATCACAGCAATAGTATAAAAAAGTACATTTTCAATAATATCAACGGCAGAAATAAGTTTAAAATTGAGTTTTCTTTCCAACAAAACTGAAGGAATAGTCTTCAGTGAGCCGGCTAAAAAGGAAAAACACAGAGCGATCATAATCCACATCTCTCGGTCACCATAACCTTTGGATTGACTTAGTTGCGGATAAAAAATAGCTACCGCCAAAAGACAGAGGAAAACCAAGATTTGCTGAATAGTAAAAGTGGTGCGTAGCGAAGTTTTATTTGGTTCATTCTTTTGTTGAATAAGAGCGGAAGCTAGACCGATATCAGAAAAATAACCTAAAATTCCAATAGATTCAGAGACTATGGCAAAAAGACCAACGTCGGCGGTACCTAAAAGCAGGGTTAAGAGAAAAAAACCCAGGGTAGAGACACCTTGAATACCAAAGTTTCTAAGAGTTAAAAAGAAAATATTTTTAGTGGTTTGTGCTTTTAGACTGTCGAGGTCCGTTTTTTCCATGGTCTTGTTAATAGACTAATAGAGACAAAAATCCAAGAAAATAAGGAAATAAGATTGCCTAGAGTACGAATCGGGGTATTATGAAATTTGAGATAGATTTGGTGCTGTCCAGGAGGGAGATCGACAGTAATGCGACCCAATTCTGGTTCAACGTCATAAGCTTGTTCTTGACCGTTGTTGATTAAACGGAAATTAGGAAAATAAAGGGTGGATAGCGTAAAAGTGGCTTGAGTTTCGTTTTTGAGATTAAAAAGTTGCCAATCAGTCCCCTTTTGCCATCCTAATAATTCATATTCAGTGTTAGCAGGAGTAACTTCGTCAATAATATCCTTGGCAGCAGATTTGGCAGCGGTGGAGGCGGTTTTGGGTAGATAATCATAAATGCCGGAAGTAATTTGATTGGTCCAAGCTTGTCCGGAAAATTTAATTTCGTCGGTCAATGGGCCACAGGAAACAGGAAAGAAGTTTTTATAGTTAAGAAGAAAGAGAATTAAAGCCAGAGCAGGGGCAATAAAATAAATTAATTTAGGGCGGATTTGATTAATAATGGTAGGTAAAAAAGCGAGACTTAAAGAAAAAAGGAAGAGAGTATGATTTAAAAAGCGCCAAGGAAACTGAATTTTTTGAATAGGTGCCAAAATAGTCCAAAGAAAGGCAAATCTTTCATGAGTCATAACAATACTAAATAGAGCCAAAAAAACAATGAGGATGGGTAAGAAGACTTTGAAAGATGGTTTTTTAATAAAACGGTACAGAGAGTAGATAAGAATAAAAAAAGGAATCAGATAGTGAAGAATACCGATAGAATAGGACATAGCATCGGGATCATTCCAAATCGAAGGACCATCACCCCAAAACTGACTCAAAAAAAGCTGGCGTAAACTGAGAAAATGGACCGAATAGTGATAGTAGTTTTCAAACATAGTGTCAATTTGGACCAATTTAGTTTCAAAAAGTACCGGCAAAAGGAAAAAAGCCGATAAAGCTAAAGCCAGTATACCTGCCAAAATTAGCCTAAAAACAGGTGTAAAAGTAAATTTCTTGTAAGTAGCCAAATACCAGTAAAGACACCAGGGAGCAAAAAAGAGAACAAAGGTGAGAGCCATGGGATTATGTGATAAAAATAAACCGGACCAGGACAGAGACAAAAGAATCAGATATTTAGTTTTTGCAGGTTGAGTAATCAGTTTTTTGGAAAAATAAAAAATGAGAGGAAAAAAGAGACTGGCCCAAGCCTCGTTAAAGGCGCCACGGACAAAAATATTAACGGCTCGATAAGGAGCATAGGTATAAAATAATCCGGCTAAAAATCCACCAATAGGACCGGATAATTCTTTGGCTAACAGATACATAGCCAAGGCGGAGAGTAAAATCAAAAGCATGGCCGAAGCTTTGATACTGTACATATAGGAAAAACCCAGCCAGTGAAAAACTTGAGCCACAGCTGAAGGTAAGGGTGGGTAGAAATTAAAAAGAGGGTAACCATAACCAAAACCTAAATCGGGAGTCCAACGACAAGGAATTTGACCGTCTTGAAGACATTTATCCATTTCCAGGAGTCGAATCATTTGCATATCGTCGTGCATATTCCAATAAACTCCAGGTTTGATGAGAAAATTAAAGGTGGGTAAAACAAAGATGATAAGAAGAATGGGCCAGAAAAAAGGAGATTTGAATAACTTTTTAAACATAGCTTATTTTACAAGAGTTTATACAAATTAAGGCGATCGCCGTCAGGTTTAAGAAAACTTCTAATTAAGGTAAGTTTGGAGAGCTCGGAGCTGTTAAGTTTGAGACGAGAAGCGTTAAAAAGCAAATAAACCTCGTCACCATGTTGGTAAGCATCAACTAATTTATCGGGAATTTCAGTAATATCGATACCAACACCAAAAACAGTCAATTGAGGAATTTGATTGGTGTAAATTTGAAGACCGTCGGGGAGAGTACCAAAATAACCTTCGGTACCGACAATAACATTGACAGAATGAGAACGATCAATCAGGTATTTGGCGCAATCTTTAATCCCCCAACCTGAAGTCCAACCTAGATTGTAACCGGAGTCGGTTTGCGGTAAAGAAAGGGTATAAGGTGACACGGACAGATGGATGATGCGAATTACAGGTAGTAAGAAAATTAAAACAACTAGATAGAAGTATGGGGAATTAAATATAGCCTGAAGAAAAAAACTTAAGAGGATGATTAGATAAGGTAACAAAAAGGATATAACGACCAGTAAAAACCTTGGCCATGGCGGCGTTGGCTAGTAGAGGTAAGAGGAACCAAAATCCAGAAATAAGAAACAAGAAATTAAATTTAATGTGTTTTTTGAAGACAATATACAGAAGAGGGATGAGAAGGATGGGTAAAGTTAAATAAAAATGATAGATGGTAAAAGTGTCGTGAAGATGAGGAATGAGAGGATCGAGAGGGTGTTTTAAGATTTCGGTGAGAGGCCAAATATAATCTTTATTTCTGAAAGCAATTTGAGAAAAAGCGGGACCAAGACGGAGAATATTGTAAATAACCAGAGCTATAAAAGCGGAAAGTAAGGGAAAATATATCTTTTTAAGATTATCTTTTCGAAATAAAACAAAAGTTACTAGACTGAGAACAATAAAATAGACCGCCGGAGATTTGGTGAGCCAGGCCAATCCTAAAGAAACACCTAAAAGCATGGATAAATCCAGAGAGGGTTTTTTAGCCAGCCGTAAAGACAGATAGAAACTGAGAACTCCAAAAAAGGACAGTAAAGTGTCAGCGGTGGCTAAACGGTCGAAAAAGAAACTAAAAGGCAATAAAAGATAAATAAAAGGAGCCACAATATTATCGGTAATCAAAAAAAGAAGGATGAGAATGCCAGCACCGGCAAAAACAGAAATTAAGCGACCGGCGATTAAGGGATCGGCAACGAATTTTAAGAGAAGAGCATTGAGCCACATAAAAAGAGGTTGTTTGCCATCGGTTAAGGGAATAAAACGAAGAGTATCGACACTTTTGATAATTTGGGCCCAGCGAACGTAAATAGCCTCGTCACCAAAAACAGGTAAGGAATTAAGATTAATAAGTCGGGACAAGAAATAGAGAACTAACATAATACCCAAATACAGGTATTTTTTATTTTTTATCATATTTACCTTGGAGATTGTTGGTAAAAACCCGCCAGACTTCGGCAGCCATTCGCTTGGATTCTTTGAGGTATTTAGCGTTTTGGTCACCTTTGGTGGTGCTAGTATCTTCGTCTTGCCAAAGAACCGGAACTTCTTTGGTTTTATAACCTAATTTATCGGCTATAAACAGCATTTCAACATCATAAGCAGAGACTCGCCAACCTTGACCGCCTTGAATGTTTTTAATCACCTCAAGTCGAGGGAAAATTTTTCGAGCGATATCTGTTTTCATGGATTTAAAGCCACATTGGGTATCCTCAATACGGCTTTTTAATAAAATTTTTCTAAAAATAGAAAAAACTTTGGAGCCTAACAGGCGTAAAAGTCCAAAACCAGTGCGCTGATTACCGCGGGAGCCGATGACGATATCGTATTTTTTGTTGTAAAAAGGCAAGAGTTTGTTAAGTTCAGAAATGGGAGTGGATTGGTCCATGTCGGTAAAAAGACAGAGAGGGTATTTGGCTTGTTGAATACCACCCCAAAGGGCACCGGGTTTACCACCTTTGGGTAAATCTAAAACACGGAAACCGCGATGAGATTTGGCGAATTTTTGGACAATTTTGAGACTGTTGTCGGTAGATTGGTCGTTGCAGATTAAGACCTCCCAGGGATATGTTTGAGTTTTAAGAAAATCATAAACTTCTTTTAAAACTCCCCGATTGAGATTGTTTTCTTCGTTGTAACAAGGAATAATGACGGAGATACCTTTTTTCATAGCTTAATTATATCTGCTTTTGTAATTTAATAATCTGAACACCATCACCACTAATAAAGGTTTCAACTGGATTAGCTTGACCAAAGGTTTGAATTTCCCAAACATCACTGTCTAAAGGTTGTGGCCATTTACTAGGATCATCGACAATAATAAAAAGTGTTTGAGCTTCTGAATAAGTACCAATATCTAAAAGATTAGTCCTTTGAGTTAAAAAGTAGCGAGGAGCATAAGCACGAAAATCGTTATAGGAAGCTAACATAGTAAGATTATAAGGACCGTCTGCATTAGATAGGTGTGAATCAATAGCTGAAGCGAGGTTATAAGCATGATTAATTTGTTTACCACCCGGAGATTTAAAGGGTAAATTAATGACCGAGATATAAGTGGCCAGTAATAAGACAGGAAGGGTGACTAAGAGTGGAGTTTGGCTGAGAAGATAGCCAAAAAGCAAGAAAACTACCGGAAAAACGAAGGCAAAATAATGATCATAAATATGTTGTTTGTAGAGACCAAGACCAATCAGAGCAAAAAGATACCATAAAAGGAAGTAAATAAAGTATTTGTTTTTGAATTTATTTTTAAAAACAAGAGCAATAAGACCAATAAAGAGGAATAAGGAAATGTAGAGACCAACTGACTCTTGGTGAGCAGCCAAAAGACTGGTGTTGATTTGATTAAAAAGCTGGGGAATAAGGGGGATGGATTTGTAAGCCTTGAGGTTGACAGTAGTTTCTCTTTGGGTAAAAAAGGTTTTAAGGGAGTTAAAGTTTTGCCCTTGGTGTTTGATATCAAAAAGAATTTGAGGAATGAGAGTGAGAAGAAAGAGAAAAATAGCGATAAAAGTAGGTTTGAGAAGTTTGGGTTGGTAGTTTTTGAGCCAAATAACTCCGGCTACAGGCAATAAAATCAAGGCTAAATAATGGGAATTGAGGCACATAGCAAAGGCCAGAGCGGCCCAAGGATATTTCTTTTCAATCATTAAATAGATAAAAAGAAGAGAAAAGAAGGGCATAATGTTTGGATTCCAAGAGAAGGTACCGTATTTGACAGCTACCGGTGAAATGGCGTAGAGAAAAGAGGCAATCAAAGCGGTAGTAGGATTAAAGTATTTTTTACCGACAAAATAGATGAGCCAAACAGTGGTGATGGAAACTAGGGCGATGAATATAGCCGGTCCTAAGGGATTAAAGTTGGCTAAAAGCAAAGAGGGGGCAATCAAGTAATAGTAAAAAGGTCCCAAATACATGTTGCCAACACTGGTTTGAGGACCGATAAAAAAGAGATCGCCATGTTTTAAGAAATCTCTGACTATGAGAACATCTCGACCTTGATCACCTAAAAACTCGGCATAATCACTGATTTTGTACAATCGCAGCACCGCTGCCAAAAACAAAATCAAAATAATCAGCCAATTTTTTTTCAAAAATTTTTTAAGTTTAGGCACGGGAAAAATTGAGCTTAAACCATAATCTAAAAAGATCGGAAAAGCTTTTGATGATAACTTTCAGCTGACGACCGGTAGCTTGGCCTTCAGTACGGGCAAAGTGTTTCACTCCCAATTGAGTAATCTTAAAACCGGCTCTTTTGGCTTTGATCAGAAGCTCACTGGTAATAAACGCTCCCCTTTCCGATTCTAATCGAGGAATAGTATCAATCACTTTTTTGTTAATTAACTTAAAAGCACAGTCAATATCCCGGACTTTAAGGCCAAATAAGATAAAGACAATCAGCTCCCAAATCTTAGAGGTAAAAATTACCATTTGAGGCACCTGTCTTTTGAGATAATAACCGGCCACAATATCAGCACCAGTTTGTTGTTGTTTTTTAATCAGTTTGGTAATTTCAGAAAAATCAAATTGGCCGTCAGAATCGGTAAAAGTAATCCATTGATATTTAGCGCCATAAAGACCGCTTTGAAGAGCGCCACCATAGCCACGATTGGGATTGTGAGTAATTACCCGTAAATTGGGGGCATATTTTTTCTTGAGACTGGCAGCAATCTGGGCAGTTTTATCCTTGGAACCGTCGTTGACAATGATGATTTCCCATTTAGCAGCTACCTTTTTGAGAACAGTCGCCGCTTTGTTGACAGTATTGGCAATATTTTTCTCTTCGTTGTAGGTAGGAAAAAAAACTGAGAGTTGGGGAATTAAGAAGCTAGATTTCATATAAAGAGTATAGCAAAGAGCTTGACAATTAGAGCTTTGGGAGATACAATACCCTGTAGTAATAATTATTAAGCATAAAAATTATGAAAAAACTAATTCTATCTTTAGCCTTAATGGCTGCTTTAGTTTTTCCTTCGGGAGTTTTAGCTGACAGCTACTCACAGGAAAAAGTTGAGTACAAGGTGTCTATCGATAAAAAGATCAGACCTATAAATGATGATAAATACTATGACAATATTTCTCGTGATCAAAAAGTCTTTGTCAGTGATGACCTGATGGATTTTAATATCGTCGTCGCCAATACCGGTAAAGATATTCTTTATGACTTGGTAGTGACTGATTATTACCCGGTGGTAAATCAAATCATTTTAGCTCCCGGTGAGATCAATAAAGAAAATCGCACTGTGACTTGGAAAATTTCCAGCCTGGGTGTAGGTGAAACCAGAAGCTTTAATTTGAGAGCTAAGGTGGCTACTGATAGTGCCGCGGCTGCTCAAACTAACGTAGCAACAGTTAAAAACAATCATGTTTCTGATCGTGATACTGCTACTTTCTATATCACCAAAAAAACCACTCCCAAGACCGGTAGTAACGATTTGTTGGTCAAGAGTGTGATTATGACCAGTGTGGCTTTAGCCGCTTTGGGAATCAGAAAATTAGCTAGAGGATATTAAGAGATAATTAGATAATTAGATAAGTAGTGAAGGTCTCCCCGCTGTGGCGGGGGGATTTTATTTGGTAAAGAGGCGGAGACTCATAACTCCCGAAGATGAGTAGCGATCAGAAAAATTTAAATCAGCGCCGAACCAAGGGTCATGAATTTTATAAACACCTTTTTGACCACTAATAATGACTATAAAATGTTGTCCAGATATAGTTGATGCCCTCATTTCCGCTACTACGTATCTACCCGCATCTAATTCTCTATCAATAACTTCAGTGCTGTAAGGAACTGGCTTATAAAAATAACCTGATGGTACTAATGGAGTACGCATTCTAGCATCACTTAAAAAACGACTGGTATCACTTGCATAAACACCAGGAGTTAGAGAATCATTTCCAGCCTTTTTATGAACCATAGCCACACTACTCACATAGCAACCTGCCGCTCCGATAGTATAACGAGTGTTTCCGATAAAATTTTTACACCAACGAGGATCACGTTGAGAATAAAAATTGCCGTCACTACCGCCACCAGGTGATGAAGCCAAACAAGTACCACCACCGGCAGAGCTAGTAAAACGACTGAAAGAGGATAATAGAGCTTCTGCTTCTTGTAAACGTTTTTGGTAAACAACTTCATCGTTTTTTGTAATTTGGAGTAGTTGATCTTTGGAAGCTTTTTCAGTAGAAAGACTTTTTTGTTGGGAGGCTAATTTCTTTTCCAAAGCTTCCAATTCGGCCTGTTTTTTACTTTTTTCTTGTTTTTGAAGGTCAAGATTGGTACGGGTGGTTTCCATGTCAACCAGGGTATCCTGACTTTTTTGTTGGAGAGAAGTGATATATTTGTAACTTTTAAAAAAATCATTAAGGTTGCCGGAACCTAAAATAGCAAAGAAGGGAATGCGTTTTTGAAGCTTATAATTTTGATTGATCTGGGCGATATATTGTCCAGAAAGATCATTGAGAGAAACGTCTAAACCGTTGATTTTGATACTTAAATCGGCAATTTCTTTTTTGATAACTGTAATATTATTGCCGGTTTGTTTGATCTGAAGTTCAATCTGAGCAATTTTGGTATCAAAAATTTTGATTTGATTACTGAGAGTGTTTTTTTGGCGATTTAATTCAGTTAATTTGGCACTAAGTTCGGCAATTTGTTGCTGAACTTCTTCAACAGTCTGAGCCAATGAAGGTGGTGAAAGGAGTAAAAACAGGAAGGTAAAAATAATAAGGATTTTTTTTACCATTTGATATATCTTCTAGCTCCCAACCAGCTAGCCGACAGACCAATGACAAGACCAAAAAGAAGCTCAGCGATAAGAATAAGGATATCCAAAAGAGAAAATTCGTTGACGAAAATAATGGGCTGGAAGAAATGATTAATGGAATGACGGAAGGCAAAAATAGTCAGATAACTGGACAAGAAAGCGATAAAAGCACCTAAAGTACCGTAAATAGCACCTTCGAGTAAGAAAGGTCGTTTAACATAAAATTGAGAGGCCCCCAAGAGTCGGGAAATACGAATTTCATCTTTGCGATTGGTGATTTTCATGCCGATAAGACTAAAGATAATCAAGAAAGAAGCAATTAAGAAAATCACCACTAAAGCAATGCCAAAAATACGGATAATTTTGGTCCAATTCAAAAGAGATTGAATAATATCTTTTTGATAAATAACCTCATCAACTTCAGATTTTGAGGAAAACTTTTGAGCTATAACCTCTAGAACTCGGGGATCATTAGCTGAAATTTCAATGGAAGCCGGTAAGATAGAGGCGGTAACCATCTCGGTTAAATAAGGGTTATTTTTGTTCATTTCCCGATAAAGTTCCAGAGCTTTTTCTTTGGAAATTTTTCTAATTTCCCTAATCTGAGGATAAGTTTTAATTTCTTCCTCCAGGGCAGTGATTTTTTCAGCGTCCAAGCCATCTTTGAGAAAAATGGTGATTTCAGGTTTAGTTTCAAAATAATTAAGAACATGATTGAGACCGCGATTCAGATAAACGAAGGTGTTTAAGACTGAAAAACTAAGAAAAACAGCCACAAAGGCAATTAGACTTTGAAAAGGTGAACGGCGGATGTGGTGGAGGGTGAGTTTAAACAGTTTCATTTGTCTAGTTTAATAACTTTTTTATCTAAAGATTCAATAAAATCCATGTTATGAGTGGTCATAACAATGGTGGTTTTGAATTTCTCATTAATTTCCTGCAAAATTTTGATTAAATTCCAGGCATTGGTGGGATCTAAATTACCGGTAGGTTCATCAGCTAAAATCACCTCTGGTTCAACGCTGAGAGCCCGGGCCAAAGAGGCTCGTTGGAGTTCCCCACCGGATAACTGAGAAGGGAAGAGGAAATAGCGATGTTGGAGTTTAACTAATTTAACCACTTCATTGATCCGGGAAGAAATTTTATCTTCCGGATAACCGACAATATCCAAAGCCAGAGCAATATTTTCCTCGATAGTTAGGTCATTTATCAACTGAAAATCTTGAAAAATGACGCCAATTTTTTTACGAATTCGGTCAATTTCTCGTTTATCCTTAATTTCGCTAAGTTTTTGACCGTCAATGATGACATGACCACTACTGGGCTTGACTTGATTTAAAATCATTTTAATCAGAGTCGATTTACCGGAACCACTGGGACCGGTCACAAAGATAAAATCTCCGGCTTTGATTTTTAAATCTAAGTCACGAAAAACATTGATAGGACCATAATTTTTAGTAACGTTATCAAAAACAATTTCCATAATTACTCGACAATTTTGATAGAGCCGACGTCCATGAGCCAACCGGTTTTACTGGAAGTATTGGTTTCTCCTTTGACTTCAACTTGGCGGTTAACAAATAAGTCTAAATCCACAGCTGAGGAAGTCAAAGAAACTCTTTGAGAATCGCCACCGGGACGGACTAAAATGTGGGTCCCCACACCATTAACAGCGCCTTTTTCGATGGTACCGGTAGCTGAATCTTTGAAATTAGCAGAGGTATTGCCATAAAGTTTACCAACCTCAAGTTCGCTTTGATCCTTGATATCTTCGGTACTTAAGG
>ERZ795031.4773-NODE-4773-length-11181-cov-3.623584_pt1 | contig 11181 bp, 6 predicted proteins | sample MGYA00375123_ERZ795031 | MGnify/ENA primary metagenome ERZ795031 (study PRJEB30166, sample SAMN05720159) | activated sludge metagenome | isolation source: anaerobic digester from wastewater treatment plant | place: USA | collected 2015-04-21 ... | reverse complement strand
TTCTCCGGTCCCATAAGTAATAAACAATTCCCTTTTTTCACCGGAAACATAGGTGTCCTTTATGTAGTTGACTTTGTTATACTTAGTGTATTCGATCAGTTGTTGAGGCATATTCTGAACCAGTGGTGTGGGATTTAATATATTAACAACATTATGAAGTCCTCCGGTATAGTCATAGGTTCCGGCATCTGTTTTACTTATAATGTTACCAAGACCATTATAATCATAATTGACACTACTAGTATTTGCACCGATAGTACTCGTTTTTAGTCTGTTTAACTGATCATATACGGTAAAACTTTCTTCTAAAACAGAGCCGGCTGAATTCAAACCCTTCCTTTTGGTAAGATTACCAGTAAGATAGTTAAAATCGTAATCCCAGTTCTGTAGATTAATACTTCCCTTAGTAGTTATTATTTTATCAAGGAATCCATAGGTATCATAAGATAGGTTGGTGTTTGCCTGATTTCCCAGAGTAAAGTTATTCACCTGGTTGTATTTGTCCATGGAATTTGCTGTCCATACAGGCTGGTTATTAACTTTTACCTGATACGGGAACCCATAATTGTTATAAAGATTTACTATTGAGACGGTTGAGTTAATCAATGTAGTGGTAATATCTCCTTTCTGGTTATAGCTGTATGATGCTGTGAATTCATTGCCATCGAAGGATTCCGATCTTAATGAAATCCTGCTTAAGTTATCATAAGCTAGATTTTCTTCATAACCCGTAAGGTTGGATGAGATCTTTGTTATCATTTCATTTGCCGGATGATATGAATAAGTAATTGTTTCACCACCTGTCCACGCTTTTTGTGTTAACCGCCCAAGGTCATCATAGTCAAATTTAACAATATTTCCATTATTATCAGTTTGTTGTTTTAGTTCGCCAAAACCATTATAATCGTAATCAATTGTTCCTGCATCAAGATCATGAAGCTTATCCTGAAATCCATAAATATCATAATCTATTGTCGTTTCACCTGATGGAGAAAGGATTGATCTGACTTTATCCTCAGCGTTATAGTTATATGTAATCGTACCTCCGGGATCAGTTGCTTTGTAAAGTAAACCTGACGCATCATTCTGCCTGTAATAATCCTGACCACCTTTGGTTATTTTTGTTTTAAGTTCGCTATCATAATAGACATAGCTTATAATGACGGGCCCGGGAAATTTTTTCTCATAAATGATCCTGTTAAATGTGTCATATAAGTACGCAATAGAGTCATTGGGTGAATTTCCTTCAAAGTAGGGCAGATTCTTTCTGATTAGTCTTTGTTTACTGTCATAAATTAAATCAGTAACCAGGTATGTACCGTTAAAAGATTGAGTCTTGGATCGTTTTTCTTTTCCGGCGTAATCAAAATAAGTTTTTTTGGTTGGACTATTCTGGGAGGAAATTATTTCACAAAATGTTTCTCCAACACCTTCAATCCCCAGAGACCATTGTCTTGATTTGCTTACAATATTCCCGGCAGGGGATTGAGTTGAAATAAGGTTCCCAAAATCGTCATAATCGTATGAAGTGACCAGCCCTGTCAGAGTAGAATCTTTCAGAGTTAATCCTAATGCCGGGTCGGTATTAAAATAGTCAGAATGGTTAATTGGATTAGTCTTAGATATGATAAATCTCCCTTTACCGGGTTCATATGCCTTAGAAACTGTACGGCTGAATTCATTCCATAATGTAGTTTCTGTAAGCATATTCCCAAAACTGTCATATGTATAAGATGTCTCAATGTTGGGTTGGGGGAGAAGTTTTGAGTCGCTTTTTTTAATAAACCGGTTATTGGATAATATTCAATCGATTTCGTACGAGTAATTGATAGAGAGCCCCTTGTGGTTGTAACAGAGATATTAGTGGGATTCCCAAAATTATCAAAGATGCTGTAGGATTCTGCAACTTGTTTTATTATCGATCCGCTTTGGGATTTATATTTGGCAGTTTTGGCAGTAAGATTTCCTGAGTTATCAACCGTCGAGGCAACCTCAGTCTTTGTGCCGTTTAGTTTATTCTCTGTTATTGTATTGGGAATATATGCAAAGTACCGGTGATTGCTATCAAAGGGGAAAATAACAGGTTCTGTATTTGTAGTTTCGGACAGAAGTGTATTGCTCATATATTGCTTAATCTTACTCGGGTATACATTAAAAAATGTACTCCCATAACTATACTCGGTTTCAGTCTTTGCAGTACTTACAGCATCATTATCAGTAACTTTATAAAATCCTAAGGCTCCTTTCCCCTGGATATGAATTCTGAAATCCTGATACGTATATGATACATTACTGAAAGGAGTAAATTTACCTCTTCCGTAGTTTTTAACGTTTTCAACAATATAAAGAGGAAGACAAAGCTTTCTGACAGGGAAACTGTAGATATCTGAAGATGTTATATAAGAGGTACTTTTAGGTAAACAACCATGAGTGACTCTTGATATATTGTTAAATCCGTCGGTAATAGTCTTTAAAAGTCTTGATTTGTCATCCGGTTTAATCCTTACAAAGTATGAAAGATATGAATAGTCAGGTTCTTCATCTCTGTAAATAACTTCAACCTGACCATCTCCGTTCAAATCTGCAAAATAAATATTATGATCACTTATAAGACTTGTAGAAAGTAAAATTTCATCAGATGTAAATCCGCTGCCATTAAACAAATAAATATACATGTTAGTGGTAAACGAATTAATATATTGTTGGATTTCCTCATCCCAAACTGATTCCCAGATAACTACTTCCTGACTAAGATCACCTTTGCCATCACCGTTTAAATCGTCAATGTTGAATTTTGAATCCGATGTAGGATTATATGCAGGGATAAAATCTACGGGATTAAAAAATTTACCATCAGAAAAGAAAAATCTGTGTTCGTTATAATTATCGCCATAAATATCAGTCTTCCCATCGCCGTTAAGATCACCAATTGTATGTCTCACGTATTTAAAATACAATGAGTCCATTATCTCAGTAAGTTGATTATTCTGCACTTCATAAACATGAAGATAGTTTGCGGTAGTTATCATGTAAAAATCAGCTTTCCCGTTCCCGTTAAAATCTGCTGTTCCAACCTTTTCAGTGAATTTGGTTCCACCCGGGATATTTCCATAGGTTGTAAATGAATTCCAACCCAATCCGATTGAGGTTGTCCTATCGATGAAATAATTTGATGCATTTAATTTGTAGAATAATCTGTCAGTATACCCATCGCCATCAAAATCCCCTGTTAATAATCTTTCATCAATATCCATAAGATCGAAAGTGAAATAAGTCAGCTTATTCTGAGATTTTGAATACAGGAAGTATTCATTGAGATTTTTCCATGTATCGGGATCACCGTCATCATCATCATCAACAAATACCTGCAAGCATGTATAAAAATCATTTTCCCCATCTCCCTGTATATCAAATGAACTGTTAGTAACAGGATAGGGTATGTGGTCTTTATATCTTATTTCATCAAGAAGTATACCAGTAGAATAAATCGGAAGTTCATTCGCAAATGTAAAATTTGTTCCATCCTGATTAATATACAATTTAATTTTGTCATTTACAGTATATTCACCGGATGCCTTATTCGGGATTATTATAATATCGCTTTTACCATCGCCATTATAATCACCATAATAGAAATAATGAGGGCTGCTGGTTGATATATATGAATAGCCGGATGCGTTTGTGGATTCTTCATTATATTTGAAAATTGTTGAATTAAGATAATTATTTGATCCCGAAATTTCGGTAATACTTACAAGTTTTGAATAAAAGTTATATATGTATCCGAATGAGTATTTTTTTACTATATTACCTTCATTCAATATAATTATATCCGTAATAATCAGGCTGTTGCACATTTCGATTCCGGTCTGAAACTGTGTGTAACTATCAGACCTTAGCGCATATTTGAAAATAATTTCATTATATGGTAGCAGACTGGAATTTATATTACCTGTGTATTGAATTGATGATAAATAAACCTGGTTCAAATCCAGACCTTGCAAGTAATTATATTTAATATAGTTACCATTTACATCCTGGTATTTTGTCAGAAGCCAGATAAGCCTGGTGCCCTGATCGTTGCTTATATATGCATAGGGTGCGTTACCATATTCCATTACAGATCCGTCTTTCTTATTATAGACATCAAACCAGGAAGGTCCACTGCCTGAAGATCCATGGACTGTTGTTGTAGTGAAAGATTCAAGTTCGGTATTATACTTAGAACCGTCCAATCCCTGTGTTCCAGAGCTCAAGATAAGCCTGTTTCCATCAATGGCATAATCATCATCCGTTACCATATTTATGGACTTGATATTGTTGTCAGCATAATATGGTTTAACTGCTCTTGTTATTGCCGATAATCCGGAGAGATTCCAGCCCCAGCCAAGCAATCCGTTCCCTGATTGACTATTATATTGAATGGAAATTGACGGTTGAACGCCATTTGTGCCCGGAGAACAGAAAACGGGAATATTGTAGGAAAATCCTCCAAGTGGTGTTACAGACATGTTTCCTTTAACTGAGCCAACGGGAAGATCTGTGTTAAGCTGACGGGTATCCGGATCAGGGACAGCAGAACCAGTCAGATATACGACTGGAGTTATTTCAGTATTTACCGGTGAATTTATTCTTGCAGTAAAGGTATTTCCTGTAGTTGCAGAATAACTAAATCCTGGCATCATAAATACGGCTTTACTAGCCACCTTATCCTGTGTCCCGGTAAGCGGAGCGCTCAACTTTAATGTATCCGGTATCTGTGCATATATATTAATACTTACAGAAGTAAAAAGAACTAATGGTAATTGCCTGATTGCTGAACTATTTCGTATTGTTTAAGATTATATTTCTTAGGACTTATTCTGGAGATGTTTGTCAACGCTTCAGACGGATCAATTTCAGTGATATTGGTCTTATATTTTTCATCGGATGTTGTCTAGAATGAAACTGCATAAATTGTATTTTCGCACTTAACATTACCTCTGAAATATCCTGCGAACTGAGCTGTCAGACCAACATCGCCCAAACCATTAATTGCTCCAAAAACAGCAGCGCCATATTTGGTACCGGCTAAGTATCCATATACTGCATAATTATAACCTGAAGAAGCATTTCCGGCTTGTCCAAAAATGCCATAAGTTCTACCTGTGGTATAAGCTGTTGAACTATATGCAGTTGCTTTAAGGCCATAAAGGTAATTGCCACTTCCAATATTTGTGGTAGCAGTTAATGCTCTGATATGAATACCTGAAGCTGAGCCTTTTTCGCTGAGAACTGCAAGTGCGCCACCTGAACTATAGATGTTCGGGCCGTAAATATATGCCTGATAAGCTGAGTTTCCTGCAGAATTAATAACGAATCTTGAAGATGGTGTGGAACTGTAATTGATCCCCACATAATTGTTATCAAATACTTTGATCTGGCCGGTAGAAATAATACTAATTCCGAAAACGCCCAGAAAAACAAGATTTAACTTTATTTGAATTTTCATGTTAAGGATGATATTTAGGAATTTTTATGAACATAATTCATATCTGGAACGCATAAGAGAAATTTGATTCTTACTCAAATTTCAACTATAATAAACTAAAAATCAATCCTTTTTTTTAATGATTTTTTGATTTATTCTGCTTTGGCAAATTTGAAAACCGTCTTGTTTTCACCCTTGATCCCTAAAGGGAACAGGCTGTCTTTTCAGATTTCTCCCTTTAGGATTAGAGTAAAAAACTGAAAAGATGAATTATTTAATAATCTGTCAATGTAAAATTAAAGTGAAGTATTTATTTATGAAATGATGGATGTTTTAAATCCATAGCATATTAATTCTGCTACATTTTTAATGTTTGATTTTTTAAGTAAATTTCTTCGATGAGTATTGACAGTAGTCTCACTAATAAATAATTCCTGGCTGATTTGCTTTGACGTCATACCTCTTGAGATCATTTGGAGAACTTGTCTCTCTCTTTCTGACAGGCAACCTTTTTCTTTCATAATTTTACAGATGAAATTTAATTGGAGATTTATAAAATCAATTTTTTGATCAGGTTTGTTCAGGTAGTATTTTACATTTTTACAGTTTAATCCGAATGGGATCGAAATTGTTACCCTGTATTTTGCACATTTTATGTAATTTATTTTCATTCTAAATAACGTTGATTTGGTAGCGATTGAATAACGCTAACAGAAAGTACTTATTTACCGGATTTAAAACTGTGTATTCCCGGGATTCCGGAAACCGAATTCTACCGAAAAAATGACATTTCCCGGACAGAGTTGCCGGGATTCACTTTAGCAGTATATTATAAGGATATCAGGAAAAGTCAAATATGTAATGAAGATTATATAAAGGGTATAAATTACTGGTGGGGCAACAGGGAACCAGAGACTTTTTACTTGTACTGTTTATAAAGGTTCAGAAAATCATCCAGTTCCAGGTCTAAATCTTCACGGATTATTTTACGCATAAGACCTTTTGGAAGGTCTTCGTTTTTGTGTACCGGAACATTGGTAACCCGACCATCAGGATTTACTAATCAATTGTGGAACTATATGAATGGTAACCTTTAAAAACCGGGCAGCTTACAATGTAAAAATTATCTTCATCCCGTTCTGCCAGAATAGGAAGATATAATGGTAGTCATAATTGTTGACTAATTTTTAAAACTTATACAGAATCTTTATATTCAATTTAATAAGTTTGCATGATAATTAGCAAATCAGACAATTTATGAAGTACCTGGTCCGATCATTAATTTTAATTTTTATACTTCAGGGATGCAGGCCGGCAGAGGTTCCGGACAGGCTGCAGGCAGATATTGATTCAATTGTTTACAGGTTTATTCCGGATAAACGCGAAGCTGTATGCGATATTAATCTTGAAATGACGGACAATAATCTTCTGATCAAAGGTGAAACAAGCATTTCAGATGTAAAATCCGGGATCATAAATTTTATGGACCAGACGGGAATTAAATATATTGACAGTCTGAAAGTCCTTCCTGACGAGTCGGAAATAATAAAACTCCGGGGTATTGTTTCAGTAGCTGTCTCCAATATGAAAAAGGAGCCTTCCCATTCAAGCGAGCTGGTATCTCAGGCGATCATGGGGACACCTGTAAAGATCCTGAAAAAAAGCGGCAGCTGGCTTTTGGTTCAGACACCTGATCATTACATCGGATGGGTTTCAGATAGCGGGATAAGTGAAAAAACAGAGAGTGAATTTTCTGAGTGGAAGAAATCAGACAGGATCATCTTTACTTCAAAAGCAGGAGATATAATTGTTGATGATAACGGATCCGGTGTTGTCTCAGATGCAGTTGCCGGAATAATTGTAATTAAAAAAGGAGAAAGAGGGGCTTACTTCATTGTCGAACTGCCTGATGGAAGAAAAGGAATGATTAGTAAGAAAGACGGAACGGATTTCGGAAAATGGTGTTCTGAGGTACAGCCTGAAGCAGAGAAGCTTATAACATTTGCAAGATCAATGAACGGTACATCTTATCTCTGGGGAGGAACATCAACCAAAATGGCAGATTGCAGCGGTTTTGTAAAAACAATTTATTTCACAGGTGGTATAATTCTCGCAAGGGATGCATCTCAGCAGTTCAAGTATGGGAAGGAAGTCGATATATCAGCATCATTTGATGCTTTGATGCCTGGAGACCTTCTTTTTTTCGGATCTCTGAACACGGAGGGAACGAAACAGATTACTCATACAGGAATGTTTCTTGGTGATAAGGAATTTATTCACGCATCGGTAACCAATGGTATGGTCTGGAATAACAGTCTTGATTCAACACGAACAAATTACAGCAACTACCTGGTTAAAATTCTGATGGGGGCGAGGAGAGTAATCGGATCTGAGACAGGAAAAGGGATTGAACATATTTCAAAACATAGCTGGTACAGATGAAGAAGCGTGACTTTATTAAATACGGAGGATTACTTACCGGAGCATTGATCACGGGATGTAATAATGGTCAGTCAGATAAAATGCGAGGAAAAACAAAAACAGGTTCGCCATTAAGACTAAAGTATAAACCATATACCCTTCAGCTAAGGCATGTCTTTACGCTTGCTTCGGGATCGAGGACGGCAACACCGGTAGTGCTTACACAACTGGAGTGTGACGGTTTCACCGGTTATGGTGAAGCATCAATGCCACCTTATCTGGGTGAAAGTCATGAATCCGTCCTGAAGTTCCTGGGACAGGTAAACATGGAGCAATTCAATGATCCGTTCCTTATCGAAGATATAATTGATTATATTGACAATATTGCACCGGGTAATTATGCTGCAAAAGCATCGATTGATATTGCTCTTCATGACCTTACAGGTAAAATCCTGGGGGAACCATGGTACAGGCTCTGGGGACTTGATCCTTCCCGGACACCATATACAAGTTTTACAATAGGGATTGATAACGCTGAAGTCGTTAAGCAGAAAGTTGCTGAAGCTGAGCCGTATAAAATTCTGAAGGTAAAGCTGGGGCTGGGAAATGACAGGGAAATGATAGAAACAATCAGAACTGTATCTGAAAAACCGATTTGTGTCGATGTAAACCAGGGATGGAAGGATAAAAACTATGCTCTTGAGATGGCTCACTGGCTCAGGGATCAGAACGTCGTATTCCTCGAACAGCCAATGCCTAAAACACAAACTGATGATATTGCATGGCTTACACAGAACGCACCGCTTCCGGTTATTGCTGATGAAGCTGTTCAGACAACAGCTGATCTTTTTAAGGTGAAGGATATCTATTCAGGAATTAATATTAAGCTAATGAAATGCGGAGGTATGAATGCAGCTCATAAGATGGCGCTTATGGCCCGTGAAATGGGAATGAAGGTGATGATCGGCTGTATGACGGAAACCTCATGTGCCATATCGGCTGCTGCACAGGTATCGCCTCTTGTCGACTGGGCAGACCTGGATGGTAACCTGCTGATAAGCAATGATGTCTATGAAGGAGTTACAGTAGACGATGGAAAGATAACTCTTAAAGAGAGACCCGGTATAGGAATTGTTGAAATGAAGAAAATATTTGAGGACTGATCCTATGGCGAAGAGCAGCGGAAGATTGGTGTCCCTGGATATATTCAGGGGGATGACAATAGCCTTCATGATAATCGTAAATACTCCGGGAAGCTGGAAATTTGTATATCCTCCCCTGAGACATGCACAATGGCACGGTTGTACACCTACCGACCTTGTTTTCCCATTTTTTCTCTTTATTGTCGGAGTGTCACTATGGTTCTCAATGAAGAAATACGGACAGGAACTTAACAGCAGATCATTGTTCAGGATCTTCAGGCGGACTGTAACGATCTTTGTACTGGGACTTTTCCTCACCATATTCCCGAATTTCGCAAGGGATTATTCCACTCTCAGGATTATGGGTGTACTCCAGAGAATAGCAATAGCTTATTTTTTCGGCGCCATTATATGCCTTTCGGTCAATCGCGATTACATGTGGATAGTAATTGCAATAATTCTTATTGGTTACTGGATCATACTTGCCCTATTTGGCGGATCCGATCCGTACAGCATTCAGGGTAATATAGCCGGCAGGTTCGATGCATCAATTCTTGGAGTGAATCATCTGTACAAGGGTTATGGTGTACCTTTCGATCCCGAGGGATTGTTAAGCACTCTGCCTGCCATCTGCACGGTTCTGATCGGGTATTATATCGGCGAACTGACCGGAAAAGGATCAGCTGCCTGGAAGACCGCGTTGAAACTTTTTCTGCTGGGAGCATCATCAGCGGGCCTGGGCTTGTTGTGGAGCATCTGGTTCCCGCTTAATAAACCATTATGGACGAGCTCCTATGTTCTTTTTACAGCAGGAATAGCAATGGGCGTTCTGGCATTGATATATCTTGTTTCCGATGTGTGGAAATTGCAGAAATGGGGTACGATTTTTCTTGTTTGCGGAACAAATGCACTCTTTTCTTATTTTCTGGCCGGTATCTGGACAAGGATCATGCTCAATGTTAAAGTTCCTGCAGGTGAAACAGAAATGACACTTTATAACTGGATCTACGAAAAAATTTGTGTCCCGGTTGCAGGTAATATGAACGGAAGCCTTATGTTTGCGTTACTTCAGGTACTTATTATATGGGTACTGGCATTGATATTATACTGGAAAAAGGTAATGATACGGTTGTAGGCTCAGCGGCGCAACGGCGCAACGGCACAGGGGCAAAAAGGCTCAACGGCACAAAGGCACAAAGGCACAGGGGCAAAAAGGTACAAAGGAACAATGGCACAACGGCACAACGGCTCAAGGGTACAATGGGAAAAATTAATATATGGAAATAATTGACATAATTTCAGAAGGATACAAAGAGTATAAAGGACATTCTGCGACAAAGATTGTCCCCTTACCCCGGTCGGGTTCTGACCGGAGGTACTTCCGGGTATTTGATGAGGGTAATACTGTGGTCGGAACATATAACAAAGACCGTGATGAGAATAATGCTTTTGTAGGTTTTACGGAACATTTCGTTTCGGCTAATCTCCCGGTTCCGGAAGTGTTTTATTATGAGCCTGATAAGTTCATATATTTCCAGAAGGATCTGGGTGACCTTAATCTTTATACATGGCTTCACAGCAGACCGGATATATCCGGATTTAATGAAGAGACCAAAAGATTATACAGGAAGATACTGGATAAACTTATTTTGTTTCAGACAAGGGGCATCAGGGGACTGAACCTCGACTTATGTTATCCTCACAAAAGTTTCGACCGGCAATCGATGATGTGGGATATGAATTATTATAAATACATGCTGCTGAAGCTTCTCGCAGTACCCTTCAGGGAGCGTTATCTCGAACATGATTTCGATACTTTGGCAGATTATCTTCTGGAGACAGGTCAGAACTATTTCCTTTACAGGGATTTCCAGACTGCAAATATTATGCTGATAGGAGAGGAGCCCTGGTTCATCGATTACCAGGGTGGAAGAAAAGGCGCGCCTCAATATGATGTTGCATCCCTGCTTAATGATGCTAAGATCCCTATGAACCAGGCAGACCGTGATGAGATGATGGAATATTTCCTTGAAAATTTCTGTAAGATCACGAACGAGGACAGGCAAAAATTCAGGGGATATTATTCAGGGTTCAGCATGATAAGGCTCATGCAGGCTCTCGGTGCTTTCGGCTTCAGAGGATTGTATG
>ERZ795031.4770-NODE-4770-length-11193-cov-9.608188_pt1 | contig 11193 bp, 6 predicted proteins | sample MGYA00375123_ERZ795031 | MGnify/ENA primary metagenome ERZ795031 (study PRJEB30166, sample SAMN05720159) | activated sludge metagenome | isolation source: anaerobic digester from wastewater treatment plant | place: USA | collected 2015-04-21 ... | reverse complement strand
GCAAGAATCTACCTTCCCGGCAAAGGGTTGGCGTCTCTGGTTCAAGTCTTATGGATTCTGATCTCCGCCATGTTTCTTGTCGGGAAACATCGCTACATATGGGGCGGCGGACTCGCCATACCAAAAGCGGTTTTTGAAAAAGCACACTTGGGACGGAGTCTGGAAGGACAGGAAGGATGTTCCATCACGACCGATGACATGAATATATTAAACGCCTTGCGAAGCCGGGGATATGAAACTCTTTTTGTGCCCGATTGCATTGTGCTCAGGCATCCTCCAACAAAAAAGGAAAATCTGGCACATGTCATAACGTTTACCAACCGTCAGGTGTTGCAGACCTGGTGGACAACTAAGGCGATATGGGTTTTTCTGACCAACATCGGCATCAGATTGCCGATGCTTTTATGCGCGCTGGTTATCGCATGGTGGCATCCCTGGTGTTTGCTGGCCTTATTATCCATATTGATTGACGTCATCATGGGCATCACCGCTTTAAAAACCGTTATTGATACGGAGCCACGATTAAGCGCCAAATTGATTTTCTGGGTGTTGAAGGCGAAAGGATATCCCTTGAACCGTTTACCGGAACCGAGAGTAATGATCCATGTGAATTTCTGGATTATTTTACTTCCCATTGTTACTCCGCTGGTCGTGACCATCAACTCGACTGTCGTACCTTTTTTCAAAAAAATGCGATGGAGCGGCATCGAATATACCAGGAGAAAAGTGGTCGGATACACCGGTGATTTTTCATGGCGGGCAAAATAATCTGAATTTTTCTCATCGATAGTCCTTATATGACCGGCAGACTTCATTGATTTTCCTCATTTCCGCGTTGTCGTCATCAAAATTTTTCAGCAATCTTCCTGCGCCGAAACTCAACAGAGCTTCCGGGAAAAACAGCGATCAAAGATATTTATTTTTCACCTGAATTATGGTTATATAACAAATAATTCTCCGCGAATGACGATCAAAATGGTGAAGAAATGAATCTGGAAAAAATGTCCAAAAAAAGCCTGATAGAACTGGTGGACAATCTCCAGAACCAACTGGCTCATGCCGATGCGTCTTCCCTGTCCGGCACTTCGGGAGAAGAGCTCTACAAGTTTCTCGCGCAAAGCTCTCAGGTCGGTTTCTATATTATGCAGAACGGCCGTTTTAAATTCATCAATTCTCATTTCCGCGACTACACCGGTTACTCCGACGAAGAAATGCTCAAGATGAATCCGACGTTCTTTATCCTGCCTGAAGACCGGCGCAAAACGGCAAAAAACGCGATCATGATGCTCAAGGAACAGCGATTCACTCCTTACGAATACCGTATCGTTACCAAAGACGGCCGGATCAAGTGGATCATGGAAACCGTCATGTCCATTAAATTCAAGGGAAAGCGCGCCATCCTGGGCAACTCCATGGACGTCACCGAACGGAAAGAAGCAAGCCGCCGTCTGGAGGAACTGGAAGCGCTGGAATCATCCATCCTCGACGCCATTCCTCAGGCGGTCGTCGGGTTGCACGAACGCCGCATTAATTTCGCCAATCACGCGGTGAAAGTTATTTTCGGCTGGCATCGGGAAGAACTGATCGGCAAAAGCATTCGCATCATTTACCGCAGCGAGGAGGAAGCCGATAAAATAGGCGAAATATTTTATTCCTCTCTGGAAAAACAGCGGACATACGAAACAGAATTCCCCTGCCGGTGCAAGGACGGAAGGGAAATTATCTGCCGGATGAAAGCCTCGCGCATCGGCGAAAAACTTCGGGAAAAACGCATCGTGGTCACGTTCGAAGACATTACGGCGCAAAAGAAAGCACAGGAGGAACTGGAACGCTCGCAGCAGGACCTGAGAAACCTTTCCGCGCATCTTCAATCGGTCAGAGAAGAAGAGAGCACGCGCGTGGCTCGCAAGATTCATGACGAACTGGGTCAGTCGCTGACCGCTCTGCAGATGGATTTGTCATGGCTGGAAAATCGTCTACCGGACAGCAGCAAAAATATCCGGGAAAAGACCCAAAGCATGTCGGAGCTTGTTGATGCGACGATTGAAAGCGTGCACAAAATCACGATGGAATTGCGTCCCAGCCTGCTTGATGATCTGGGACTCCCGGCCGCCATTGAATGGCAGGCCGGTGATTTTCAGAAACGTTCCGGGATCCGCTGTCAGGCCAATATCCACTGCAATGTGGACATGATCGGCAAGAATCTGGCCACTTCCATTTTTCGCATTTTTCAGGAAACGCTTACGAACATTGCCCGTCATTCCAAAGCCACGCAATGCAAAGTCGCCCTGATTGAAAAAGGCGGAGAGCTGTGTCTGGAAGTCACGGACAACGGCGTCGGAATCACGCAATGGCAAATAGAAGATCCGCAGTCCTTCGGCATGATCGGCATGCGGGAAAGAGCGCATCTCTGGGGAGGCACCGTCCACGTCCGCAACATCAAACCGTCCGGAACAATGGTCAGGGTTATCATTCCACTCGACAAAGGAGAAAAACCTTCATGATACGCATTCTGGTTGCAGATGATCACGCCGTCGTGCGTCAGGGCGTCAAACAGATCCTGGCGGACGTTCAGGATATGACCGTCAAAGATGAGGCGCAAAACGGATCTGAAACATTAAAAAAAGTCGCTGAAAATGAATACGATGTCGTTCTGCTGGATATTTCCATGCCGGGTCGCAGCGGGCTGGAAGTCCTGGAGGACATTAAAACTCAGCATCCGAAACTGGCGGTGCTGATTTTAAGCATGCATCCGGAAGAACAGTACGCGGTTCGCGCGCTGCGCGCCGGAGCTTCCGGCTATCTTACCAAAGCCAGCGCTCCTCAGGAACTGATCGGCGCCATTCGCAAGGTGGCGGGAGGCGGCAAATACGTTACGTCCTCGCTGGCTGAAAAACTGGCCGACGAGCTGGAAATCGATATGGAGAAGCTGCCTCATGAGCGCCTGTCCAACCGCGAACACCAGGTGATGCTGATGCTTGCGGAAGGGAAATCCGTCTCCGACATTGCCGATGAACTGTGTTTGAGCGTTAAAACCATCAGCACCTACCGCACACGCGTCATGTCAAAAATGGGCATGAAGAAAAATGCCGAACTGACGCTTTATGCCGTTCACAATAAATTAATCAACTAGGTCCCCTCTCCCAGACTCCGACAAATCAAGCCATCATGCATTTGTCAGACAAAAACCGTCATGCTGTTTGGTTGTGTTCTGACAAAGAAACAAGTCTCACGCCGATATTATCTTTTCAAGCACCATGTTAATCCGTTACCATGTTCAGATGCGGCATGATTGTAATGCCGCATCATGAAAAGAGGATCAGACTATGCAGGAGGGGGCATGAATCAGACATCTTCAACACCGGAAAATTCGAAATCGGCAAACGGTCATTTATTCGGAGATTCATCTTCAATGAAAGATAAACTTCTCAAGGACGAACTGGCGGAAATCATTCATCAGGCCGTGCGGGATAACCGCAGCTACCTGATGGAGCATGAAAGCAAGGAAATTCTGGAAGGCATCGGAATCCCGACCACCGGCTTTCTGGTCGCCCGATCTGAGGATGAAGTGCTGACCATGAGCGAAAAAACAGGATACCCTGTTGTGTTGAAAATCGTTTCGCCCGACGTTATTCACAAAACAGACGCGGGCGGCGTGAAATTGAATTTGAATTCCGCCGGGGAAGTCCGTCAGGCCTATCATGAAATTCTCGAAACATTCAAATACCAGCATATCGAGGGGGTTACCGTCCAGAAAATGGCCAGACCGGGCATCGAAGCCATTATCGGGGTGACCCGCGATCCCAGTTTCGGTCCGCTGATCATGTTCGGTCTGGGTGGTGTATTTGTGGAAGTTCTGCGCGATGTGTCTTTCCGAATTTTGCCGATCACGGAAAAAGACGCCTCCGAAATGATCGCGGAAATCCGCGGCGCCGCCATTCTGGAAGGCTATCGCGGCCAGGCCGTCGATCGGGAATCGCTCAGCCGTCTGCTGATGAAAATATCTCAACTGGTCATTGAAAATCCGGAAATCAGCGAGTTGGATCTTAATCCGCTGTTTTTGTACCCCGATGGCTACATTACCGTTGACGCCAGAATGTTTGTGAAGGAACCTTCTCCGGGAGAAAACGTCACCGCCACAGGCCGGGAAAGTCTGCGGGATTTCTTTTATCCGAAAAGCATCGCCGTTATCGGCGCGTCGGACGTCAGAGGAAAACTCGGTTACAACGTATTCTGGAACCTGATTAATCATGATTTCCCCGGCCGATTGTATCCGATTAATCCGAAAAAAGAATCCATCAAGGGCATTAAATCTTATAAGTCCATTCTGGATGTTCCCGATCCGGTAGACATGGCCATTGTTATTGTGCCGGCCAAAGCGGTGGAAGAGGCCATTTCCGAATGCTGCGCCAAGGGCGTAAAGTATGTGGTGGTGGAAGCCGCCGGGTTCGCTGAAACCGGCGAAGAAGGAAAACAGGCGCAGGAAAGAATCGAGAAAATCATCCGCGCCCACGGATGCCGGGTTCTGGGTCCGAACTGTTCCGGCGTCATCAACACGCATCATAACATGGTGCAATCCATCGGCCTGCTTTCCGATTTGCGCAAAGGAAATGTCGGTATGGTTGCCCAAGCCGGAGTTTACGCCGCGGGAATCCTTACGGGATTGAGCAATGTTCTTGATTTCGGTATTGTTGCCACCATCGGCAACAAGATGGATATCAATGAAACGGATATCCTGGAATACTTAAGCGACGATGATCATATTTCCGTGATTGTCATGTACATGGAAGATATCCGCAGCGGCAAACGTTTTGTGGATGTGGCCGCGCGCGCGGCCGTGCGCAAGCCGGTGATCATCTTGAAATCGGGACGGACGGAAGCCGGCAAAAAAGCCGTTTCTTCCCATACCGCGTCGCTGGCCGGCAACGACACTATCAACAGCGCGGCATTCAAGCAGAGCGGCATTATTCGTGCCCGGGACAATGAACATTTATTCGCGCTGACCCGCGCCTTTTCCAAACAACCCGTTCCGAAAGGCAACGGTGTTCTGGTTGTCACCTACACCGGTTCACTCGGTGTTGCCGCGACGGATATGCTTTATCTCTCCGATATGCGCCTCTCCACTCTGGAGCCTTATTTTCAAAAACGTCTGAAAAATGCTCTACCCGATTATGCCAGCATCGGCAATCCCATCGACTGTTCTTTTTCCATGACGCCCAAACAGGTGAAAGATCTGATCGAAATAGGCGTGGAAAGCAACGATGTCCATAGTTTTATTGTCATTATTCAGGGTGAAATGCTGAATGCGTTTGTGGATGTCATGAAAAATATCGACTACAAGGATAAACCGATCGTGTGCTGCGTCGCCTGCAAGGAGTTCATGATTGATGACGTGGTGAAAATGGAGCAGGCGGGTATTCCCGTTTATTCCACGGCGGAAACAGCGGCGGAGGTCCTAAGCCAGATGTACCACTACGGGGTCAGACGTCAGAGCGCCATTGCCGATTCTATCGCCCGCCATATTACCCGGGACTCGCTTTCCGTCGATGACCGGCCGGTCCGATTGCGTCTGATTAATCCGAAAGACATCGGCCTGTGGACGGATTTCGTTAACAGTTGTTCGGAAAAGTCTCTATGGCTCAGGTTCCTTTCGCCTTTTTCCGCGACACCCGAACGCGCTCAGCGTTTCTGCAACGTGAATCCGGAAGAGGAAATCGCTGTGGTCGCCGAAATGAAGGACGGAGACAAGTATAAATTCCTCGGCATTTCCCGCTTGATCAAGAATAAGCGATGTGAGGGCGAAGTGGAATATGCCATCATTGTTTCAGACCTCTGGCAGAACAAGTCACTGGGATACACCCTCTCCGAACAATGTATTGAACTGGCCAGAAAAGAGGGGTACAAAACCATTCGCGCGGAAACGCTTCAGGAAAATTACGCCATGTTGAGAATCTTCCGCAACTGCGATTTTGTGCTCGATTCCAAAGATGAAAACATGGTTTCCATGTCATTAAAACTATTATAGACCGTGTTGAACATTGATGCTGGTTTCAAAACAGGAGAAATCGCCCGTCCCCTGTTTTGAATACGATTCAATTCGGCAGAGCACATCCATACAGGCATGAATAAGTGTTGATCATCAATGTTACTGCCGTTAACCGATGATTTTCCTTTTTCAACCAATCACACACACTATGGCAATCAACTCGCAAACCATTAATATCATTGCAACTTTACACATAGCATGCATTTTGAGCATTCTGCTAAAAAACACTGTCTTTCTATAGTTTAGCTGACTTATCAACAGACATATCAACAATCATTTCCACAAAACTGTTGATTGAAGAATATCATTTTCAATTTTTATATTTCGTAATGCTATAAACGTTGAATCGATGATCCCTGTTGTTTCACAACGAAAAGCGATCATCGCTTGACACACTAAATCAAATATTCTATAGGCTCTTCCACAAAAGGGGATGGGGCGTTGCTCCCACGCGTGGTATCGGTGGACGGATATATTCACATGCAGAGCACTCCTTGAAAACATGGAAAGGACACAATACCCTGATCGCAATATACAGGCATATTAAAAAAACGTTTCGTCACGCACTTGCAGCTTTTCTGATACCGTTCACCGCACTTTTTATTATTATTTTTTCAGATCATCCCGGTTACGCAGCAGAAAATCATTTCTACGCGGCGGATTATGCTTCCCCGGAAAACAACACTCAAGATCCGGTAAAGTCCGTTCCTCCTGACACTAAGCCCCCAATGCTGTATTCCCTGAATATTTACGGAGGAGAAATATCTAAAAATCATGCGGACGATTTTATTCTCCACACCAACAGGCTCAGACTTACGGAATCGCGCCTGCTGGCCGTTACACTGGCAAGACGCCTCGGCACCTATAAAAATATGGCAAGTCTGGAAATAGAAGGCCAGATTGTTAAGCATTTCTATGACATTCAGGACCATTGGGAATTCAACGCCTTATTAACAGCCCGCTGGGACGCATTTTTCTGGGATGAGTATGTGGATACAAGTTTAGCGTTTGGCCTCGGCCCTTCTTACGCAACAGAAAAACCGGAAATCGAAGCTATTCTGGACCGGGAGACATCCCAATGGTTAGCTTACTGGATGATAGAACTGGAAATGGGTCTTCCGGCTTATCCCGGCGTATCGTTCATTACCCGTCTTCATCACCGTTCAGATGCCTTTCGCATCGTCGCATCGGGCGGCGCTTCCACGGCCCCTGTCATTGGCCTGAAAATCCGGTTCTGACAACCCGCGGGCGCAAATATCGTAAATCGCTCTTCTAAAAGAGTTTTGTTTTTTCTTCCTGTCAGCAAATATTATTCTCATAGATATTCAACGCATCGGAATAAAAAAAGCTAGCAATATGTCGTTCATGCAGCAAAATATGCGGTCGCAAATATTACATTGACTATTTCATTTTTTATCGCTATCGTACCCGCCAATCACCCGGAAAAATTTATAAAAATTAAGAAGTCCAGGCATATTGCATGTTGCGTTGTTCAGAGCTTTAATCGTTGGCATCCGGGAAAGGGTTTGCGTCATAAGCGTTTAACACATTCAAGAGGAGGGGAAGATGAAAGACGTGATGAAGTGTATGGGTATGAGTTTTTGGAATAAAGTAACTATTTACAAAAGTCTGTTGATTATGATGATTGCAGTCACGGTGATTTGTACGGCATCGGCAATGAGCCTGGCCGCAGGCGTGCCGTTGAATTCCCGCGGCATCTACAGCACAACGGCCGATGACGGCAGTAAAATTTATCTCTATCGGTATGCGCCCTATACGACAGGAACCCCTCTATTCCGTACCGGCGGCACGCCGGTCGTGATCTTCACAGGCATTTGCATGAATATGAACCAATACCTTTCCATTACTCCCTCCGATATGAAGGCCGCCTACAGCGGTGTTTATGTGCCGGATGTTTCCGGCGCTCCGGACTGGGCATTGAATTCGGATGGAACGGATTACGAACCTTACCTCAAAGCCGACAAAATGCGCTATTACAGTCTGGCGCATTACCTCTGGCTTCAGGGTTTTGATCCATGGTTCGTCAATTACCGGGGTACGGGCCGCGGCGCCGTCAAAAGCACTGGAACCAGTCCCGGCGGCATGAATACACTGGACACATGGGCCACGCTTGATACTCCCGCGGCAATTGCCAAGGTAAAATCGGTTACGGGAAAAAGAATGTTCATCGGCGGACACAGCACGGGAGGCTTGGTTGCTTATAATTATCTGCAGGGCGCCTATATGGAATACGGCATTTCTAATGCGGGCTGGGCGAAAAAAGCCTACTACCAGCTGTGCTATGCCCTGGGATATCAGCCGCATGTCAAAGCCAGCGCGACTCTTGCCAAGACAAGGAATGCCGATATCAAGGGCTTTATCGGTCTTGACCCCGCCGGCGTGCCGGCGCTGCCGAACCTTCTGGACACACCTCTCTTTTGGACACTTGTCGGCACAAGGTTATACCTGCCGCTGGATGACATTTCAGATAAATTAATCTCTCTGTTTCCGAGCAAACCGTTAGTCGGCTTGCTGGAAGGCGTATTTGGACTGTTGAACACAGCGGCTGCAGGGGATTCCGCTCTGAGCGATTTCTTCGATTATCTGAACTTCTGGGTGGTGGAAGATATGGACCCCTGTCTGGAGGATTGGACGGTGCGCTACAGTATAGGTGGTGCTGCGCTGCGCGGATTCGGCCATTACATGGATATGGGTCTGCACAACACCCTTCGTGAACACTATTTAAATGGAAAAGAAAACTATTTGTCGAAATTGATTGCGGGAGGTTCCACGCCCAATCCCGGCAGAGACGGATATTACTATTTCAGCGAAAACATGTCGCGTATGACCGTGCCACTGATTGTTTTCTCATCAAGCACGGGATCTCTGGTAAGCCCGGAGGCGACGTACGACTTCATCATATCGAAAAAGTCCCCCACAGATTATGACGAGTGGTATGTTCTCAGCGACACCGGCCATTTCGATCTGGCAATGGGCAGAAAAATGCCGACCACGGTGTTTCCGCAGTTGGGCGCATGGCTTAAATCCGTTGACGCCTTACCCGGCAATCCGGTCAACACAACCACACCGGCTTCACGGATTGACGAATAACGCTCGTTACAGCGATATAACATGACATGGAGAGGCGCCCCGTTACGTACCGGGCGCCTCTCAGCATATAAGAATATCCCTTAGAGCAAGCCCTTTCAAAAAGATCGCTGAGAATATCTCGAGAATGAATGGCATCTTTCAGCAATATCATTTATCCATTCACCCGGTGACATCAAGGTAGCCCGACGGTCCTTCCATCAGATACCCGCCTTCACAAGGCAAAAACCCGTTGTCGCGAAAAGGAAATGCCGTTTCCTTTTTGAAGGGAAACGGCATTTTTAGGAAGGAAATTTCACGTGAAGAAAAAGTCCTGCCTTCTTCACGCAGGAAAAAATATTAACCGAGTTTCTTTCTGTTGTTCACCAAATCATCCACGACTGCCGGATCGGCCAGGGTTGATGTATCACCGAAGTCACCGAATGTTTTGGCGGCGACGTTTCTCAACACGCGGCGCATAATCTTGCCGGATCTCGTTTTGGGCAGACCGTCTGCCCACTGAATCTGGTCAGGCGATGCGATCGGACCGACGACCTTGCGGACATGTGCGACCAGGGCTTTTTTGAGGTCATCCGTCTTGGCCACATTATTGTTCAGGGTGACATAAGCAAAGATCCCCTGGCCCTTGATGTCATGCGGGAAACCGACCACCGCTGCTTCAGCCACATCCGGGTGAGACGTCAGCGCCGCTTCAACTTCCGCGGTGCCCAGTCGGTGACCGGACACATTGATAACGTCATCGACGCGGCCGGTGATCTTGTAATCGCCATCGGCATCGCGTTCGGCGCCATCGCCGGAGAAATAATGGCCGGGGAACTGGGAGAAGTAATTCTCGACGAATCGGCCGTCCTTATCATCCCACAATCCGCGGGCGATGCCGGGCCAGGAATTTTTAATACAAAGCGCGCCTTTGCCGACACCTTTGATTTCTTTTCCTTCTTCATCCATCAAGACCGGAACAACACCGAAGAAAGGAACCATGGCTTTGGCCGGTTTGATATCGATTGCGCCGGGCAGAGGCAGAATCATATGTCCGCCTGTCTCCGTCTGCCACCAGGTATCGGAAATCGTGCAGTGACCGGCGCCGATCTTATTGTAGTACCACCACCAGGCTTCGGGATTGAGCGGTTCGCCGACCGACCCCAGAACGCGCAGAGAAGAAATATCATGCATATCAACCCACTTGTCGCCTTCTTTGGCGATGGAGCGAATCGCGGTAGGTGCGGTATAGAAATTGTTGACATTGTATTTTTCGACGACTGCCCAGAACCGGCCGAAGTCCGGATAGTTGGGAACGCCTTCGAAAAGAATGCTGGAGTGACCGTTGCACAGCGGACCGTAAACAATGTAGCTGTGACCGGTGACCCAGCCGATATCGGCGGTGCACCAGTACGTATCATCTTCGCGCACATCAAAAGCGAGCTGCTGGGTCATCGACGCATACAGCAGATAACCGGCCTGGGTATGAACCACACCCTTGGGTTGTCCGGTGGAACCGGAAGTATAAAGGATGAACAGAGGATCTTCCGCGTCCATCTCTTCCGGTTTGCAGTAAGGCTTGGCATCAGCCATCAGTTTTTCATACCAGATGTCGCGACCTTCTTTCATAGCGACGTCCGTTCCGGTGCGTTTCACAACAACCATGGTTTTCACACCAGGGCACTGATCGACCGCTTTGTCGCAGGTGGCCTTCTGGGGAACGGCTTTGGCGCCGCGGTAGGTGCCGTCGCAGGTAATAACCACTTGAGAACCGGAGTTATTAATGCGGTCTCTTAACGCTTCCGCCGAGAATCCTCCGAAGACGATGGCATGAACGGCGCCGATACGGGCGCAGGCCAGCATGACAATGGACAACTCCGCGATCATGGGCAGGAAAATGGTCACGCGGTCGCCCTTCTTAACGCCTAATCCCTTAAGGACATTGGCGAACTTGTTGACTTCGCGATACATGTCGTAATAGGTATAAACCTTCCAGTCGTTGGGGTCGTTGCCTTCGAAAATGATTGCGGCCTTATTTTTCTTGGTGGCCAGATGACGGT
>ERZ795031.4767-NODE-4767-length-11200-cov-5.494930_pt1 | contig 11200 bp, 9 predicted proteins | sample MGYA00375123_ERZ795031 | MGnify/ENA primary metagenome ERZ795031 (study PRJEB30166, sample SAMN05720159) | activated sludge metagenome | isolation source: anaerobic digester from wastewater treatment plant | place: USA | collected 2015-04-21 ... | reverse complement strand
GACATTGTGGAAACCGTTTTTGAACTGATCAAGGACAAACTAGCGCAAGGTGAAAAAGTCAAAATTTCCGGATTCGGTAATTTTGTCGTGAAGGAAAAAAGGTCTCGCCGCGGCCGCAATCCTCAGACAGGGGAGGAAATTTCCATTACGGCGCGCAGGGTATTGACCTTTAAATCATCTCAGGTTTTGCGCAAAGCACTCAACTAAATATTTTCAACCTGTGCAATATAAATTTGATAAAAACATTAAAAGCTTGTGAATACGGCAAGATTTTAATGTTTTTGTCAAATATTTTGTAATTTAGCGGTAAAAGCACACAAAATATGGAACCGATAATTCCTGAAAAGGCGTATTTTCGCATTGGTGAAGTAAGTAAAATTCTCAATGTTGAACCTTACGTCATTAGATATTGGGAAACGGAATTCCGGACAATCAAACCGGTGCGGACAAAAACATCACAGCGTCTTTACAGAAAAAAGGATGTCCAAGAACTGTTAACAATAAGAAACCTTTTGTATTCTGAGCGTTTTACTATCGATGGCGCTAAAAAACAGCTATATAAAACACGCGAAAATCGCGAGAAAAAGAATACCAACATGGAAGAAAACAACAAACTAATTCGCATCAAACAGGAGTTACTGCAGATAAAAGAAATTTTCCGCAAATAAAAAAGCCGGAAGTTAATGCCGGCTTTTTTAAAGTAGCTGATCAGGAATTATTCATGACTTTTTATTTGCTCTCTTGGAAGCTTTCAGCGGATTGATCTTTTGTGACCCCTCATTTAATTCCAATTTGATATGAGTTGCCGAAGGGCATCTCCCCGTAAGCCATTTGCTAGACGGGTTAGGATAAGCAGCGCAGTATCTTTCACAGCTGTATTTAATTATTTTACCGCAATTTTCACATTTTTCAATTATGGGCTGGCAACTGCCGCCAAAAAAGCTGCAACCTTTCTTGCTCATAAACGCACATTCCTGATTCGCTCTCACTGTCTGGCACACCATTATAATGGTCCTCCTGTCCGGGATTAATCCTTTTTATCGAGGCGGCGAAAGATTTTATTCTGAGAAAAACTTCTGCTAACGCACTGATAAAAAAACGCGCTGTGTTTAGCAATAAAAAAACATCTTGTCAAGATAATTTCATTTTTTTCTTTAAACATTTTGGCGACACAAATAATAAAAAATACAAAAAGTTATGACACTATTTTTTTAATCCTTATCCCTTTTTTATCAAGCCAAAGCTCCCGCTAGAATCTGGTCAAAGTCGCAATAATAGTTTTCTCATTTTAATTTTTCTTATGAGCAACAAAAAATAAACATGCTAATCTCTGTCGGTTTTGACAATAGTTAAAATATTGATTTGCAGGTATAAATAATAGCTTGATGGAAAAACAATTTGTTGATATTATAAAATAATTTTAGCAGGACTTTCCATGAAAGCTGTTATTCAACGTGTCGATTGTGCCGGCGTAAAGATTAATCAAAAAGAATTATCTTCAATAAAGTCTGGAATTCTGATTTTTTTAGGAGTGGAAAAAGGTGATGTCACAGCCGATGCCGACTATATTTTGGATAAAGCCATTAACTTGCGCATTTTTGAGGATAATGACGGAAAAATGAACCTCGGACTCGTTGATATCGGCGGAGAAATGTTGGTTGTTTCGCAATTTACTCTTCTAGCCGATTGCCGGAAGGGAAGGAGGCCTTCTTTTACCGGCGCGGAAGAGCCGGCAAAAGCGGAAAAACTATATGATTACTTCATTGACAGGGCTAAAGAAAAAATAATGAAGGTAGCTTCCGGGAGATTTCAGGAAATAATGAGCGTCGAGTTGATAAATAACGGTCCGGTTACTATTTTACTCGACAGCAGGAAAAATATTTAATGCAGAAAAGTGAAATTAGAATCGATAAGGAAGGGATTTGGTACTATCACGGCGCACACATGTTCCGCAAGGAATTCCTGTGTATTTTTTTCGATAACCTTAAAATTGACGAACACGGAAAATATCTTATTGAATTGGGGGACGAACGCTGTTACCTTGATGTGGAAGATACAGTCTTTGTTGTTTCCTCTGTTTATAAAAGTTTTTCCCCCAAGAGTCGCTGCGAATGTTTTAACATATTTTTAACTGACGACACTATGGAAACATTGGATTTACGAACATTACACATAAGTGATAATAATATCCCTTACTGCCAAGTTAAAAACGGAAAATTCAAGGCCAGATTTTCGCGTAAGAGCTATTATCAGCTGGCCGAATTTATCGAACAATCCGAAAATGAGGAAAATTATTTTATCAGGTTAAACGGCGAAAAATATTACATAAAAAAAATTTAATTTTTTATTGCTTTGGAGGAAATAATGCTTGACGACATCATAAAAGAATCTTTAACCTTTGACGATCTTCTTTTGGTACCTGCTGCTTCCAATGTTCTGCCCAAGGATGTTGATGTTTCCACATTACTGACGAAAAATATAACCTTACGTATTCCTATTATTTCTGCCGCTATGGATACAGTAACAGAATCCCGTACGGCAATTTGCATGGCACAGGAAGGCGGCATCGGCATTATCCACCGCAATATGAGCATTGAACATCAGGCCGTAGAAGTGGACAAGGTTAAAAAATCAGAAAGCGGCATGATTGTAGATCCCATTACCATTGAACCCGACCAGAAGGTAAGTGACGCGCTGGAGTTGATGAGCAAATATTCCATCTCCGGTGTCCCGGTAACAAAAAAAGGTAAATTAGTGGGAATTCTCACCAACCGTGACTTGCGTTTTGAAGAAAATTTATCTCAGCCTGTATCCAATGTTATGACTAAAAAAAATTTGGTCACTGTTTCTTCGAATATTTCCCTTGAGGAATCGAAAAAGCTATTGCATAAGCACAGAATAGAAAAATTGCTCGTAGTTGATGACGAATATAATTTAAAAGGCCTTATAACCATTAAAGACATAGAAAAAATCCGCCGTTTCCCTAATGCCTGTAAAGATTTGTTGGGTCGGTTACGTGTTGGAGCTGCCGTCGGGATTATTGATCGTGAAACAAGAATTGAAGCTTTACTGGCAGCTGGTGCAGATGTAATCGTAATTGATACGTCGCACGGACATTCAGCTGCCGTAATCGACGCAATTAAATCCACAAAAGCCAATTTCCCGAAATGCGAACTGATTGCCGGAAATATCGCCACATCTGAAGGAGCAGAAGCACTGATTAAAGCAGGCGCAGATGCAGTTAAAGTAGGTGTAGGACCTGGCTCAATTTGCACAACTCGCGTAATCGCCGGGGTCGGCGTGCCGCAAATGTCCGCCATAAGAGACACATATAAAGTAGCAGCTAAGCATGGAATTCCTGTTATCGCTGATGGCGGCATAAAATATTCCGGCGACATTGTCAAAGCCATTGGTTGTGGTGCACACAGCGTCATGATCGGCGGGCTGTTTGCCGGCACGGAAGAAAGTCCCGGTGAAACGGTTTTATTTCAAGGGCGTAGTTATAAAGTTTATCGCGGCATGGGTTCTTTGGAAGCCATGAAGATGGGCAGCCGTGACCGTTATTATCAGGATGACATAGAAAGTCCGTTAAAACTTGTACCAGAGGGCATTGAGGGCAGGGTGCCTTTTCGCGGTTCACTTTCCGCCAGCATTCATCAGTTAATCGGCGGTTTAAAAGCTGGTATGGGTTATGCTGGTTGTAAAACTATTCCCGAATTGCTTAAAAAGGCGCGTTTTGTGCGTATTACGCAAGCGGGCTTGAAAGAAAGCCACGTTCATGACGTAATTATCACCAAAGAAGCACCTAATTATTGGTTGGATTAAAGATTATATAGGCCAACTTTAACAGTTTAAAGTATTTTATAAAAGTTTTTATCATGAAACATGCTGAATTTGTTCATCTGCACGTCCACACCCAATATAGCCTCTTGGATGGAATGATTCGTCTAGAAGATCTTTTTCAGAAGGCACGTGAATATAAAATGCCCGCAGTTGCCATTACTGACCACGGTAATATGTTCGGAGCCATAGATTTTTATCAGCGCGCTTACAATTATGGCATTAAGCCTATCATCGGCGCTGAATTATATGTTTCCCCAAAGAGCCGTTTTGAAAAAAGCTATGCTCCGGGAGAAACGGCACATCATCTTATCGTTCTGGTCAAAAATATGCAGGGTTACAAAAACCTGATGAAGCTGACCAGCGCAGGCTTTTTAGAAGGTTTTTATTACCGACCTAGAGTGGACAAAGAACTGCTCAAAGAATGCAACGAAGGGCTTATCGCGGCCAGTGCTTGCCTGCACGGTGAGATAAACAACTTTATTCTTAAAGGCAGGATAGATGAGGCCAAAACAGCCGTCCGTACCTATCAGTCGATTTTTGGCGAAGGAGATTTTTTCCTGGAGCTGATGCAAAATGGCCTTCCTGAACAAAATATCGCCAATCAAACTTTAATAGAAATAAGCAAAGATTTATCCATTCCCTTGATTGCTACCAATGACTGCCACTATTTAAATCGTGATCATGCCGAGGCTCATGATGTTTTGCTATGTATCCAGACGGGTAAAACCATTGAAGATAAGGACCGTATGTCTCTTGGCGCCGACCAGTTCTATTTCCGTTCACCTCAAGAAATGTATGAACTTTTCGGCCACATCCCGGAAGCACTTTCTAACACGGTAGAAATCGCAAAAAAGTGCAATTTATCTCTTGAACTAAATAAATTTTACCTGCCGAAATTTGAAGTAAAAAATCCGGATGAGACTTTAGATAATTATTTGGAGCGCAAGGCAAGGGAAGGACTGGAAAAACGTTACCCGGAAATTTTAAAAAATCAAGAAGGGAATGAAGAAGAAATTAAGGCAAAATACGAAAAGCGTCTGACTGAAGAATTGGATATGATCAAGGCCATGGGATTTGCCGGTTATTTTTTGATTGTCTCCGACTTCGTTAAACACGCTAAGCATAATGATATTCCCGTGGGACCTGGTCGCGGTTCGGCGGCAGGTAGCTTGGTTGCTTATGCCACAAGAATAACCAACATCGATCCCATACGTTACGGCCTTTTTTTCGAAAGATTCTTAAATCCCGACCGTATCACCATGCCGGACATAGATATCGATTTCTGCCAAGAGGGTAGGGATGAAGTTATACGGTATGTCACGGAAAAATATGGTAAAGATAAAGTATCTCAAATTATCACTTTTGGAAAAATGCAAGCCAAGCAGGTGATACGTGATGTTGGACGTGCCCTTAATATTCCTTACAGTGAAGTTGACAGAATCGCCAAACTGGTTCCTAATGTTCCCAATATTACCCTTGAAGCGGCATTGAAAGCAGAACCCCGTCTACAAAACGAAGCTAAAAAAGATCCTAAGATAGAAAAACTTTTGGCATTTTCCCGTATACTGGAAGGTCTTAACCGCCATGCCTCAACACATGCTGCAGGTGTCGTCATTTCCGATGTTCCTTTAGTGGAAAGAATACCTCTTTGCACACCCAAAGATGATATTGTTTCTCAATATTCCATGAACGATATTCAAACTATAGGATTGACCAAATTTGATTTTTTGGGGCTTAAAACTCTTACCGTCATTAAAAACGCCATTAAATTTATCAGGCAATCACATAATATTACTTTGGATATCGATGACATACCGCTGGATGATAAACAAACATATGAGCTACTTATGAGAGGTGAAACAGACGGGGTTTTTCAGTTGGAAAGTGATGGAATGAAAGAGATCATGATCAATATGAAGCCTGATCATATTGAGGATGTCATTGCTCTTATTGCCTTATACCGTCCTGGACCAATGAAAATGGTTCCGGAATTTATTGCTCGAAAACAAGGAAAAACAAAAATAACTTACGAGCTGACCGAGCTTGAAGGCATTCTCAAGGAAACTTATGGCATCATTCTCTATCAGGAACAGGTTATGCAAATTGCCAGTGTTATCGGTAATTACACCATGGCTGAAGCCGATACTTTGCGTAAAATGATGACCAAAAAAAAACCTGAAGACATGGAAAAGGAAAAACCAAAATTTGTAGAAGGTGCGAAAAAGCAGAAAATCAATGAGAATAAAGCTAGAAAAATATGGGAACAGATGGAAACTTTCGCGGAGTACGGTTTCAACAAATCTCATAGCACCGCTTATGCAATGATTTCCTATCAAACGGCGTACTTAAAAGCTCATTATCCGGTCGCTTTCATGGCGGCATTGCTTACCAGTGAAAAGGATAACCGCGATAAAATTATAAAGCATATGACCACCTGTAAGGATATGGGGATAAATATTTTACCTCCCGATATCAACGAATCTGAAAAAGATTTCAGTATTTCCGGTGAAAATATTCGTTTTGGTTTGGGGGCGGTAAAAAACGTGGGGGATACAGCTATTAACTCCATAATTGAAGCCAGAAAAAAAAGCAAATTTACTTCTTTCATGGATTTTTTGACCCGTATAGACCTGCGTAGAACAAACAAAAGAGTCCTGGAAAGCTTGATAAAATGTGGCGCTTTCGATTCTCTCGGCCATAAAAGACGTCAGCTTCTGCATTATTTTGAAGAAATGATTGAAGAAGCGCAACGCCAGCAGAGAGAATTACAAAGCGCTCAAGCCAGTTTTTTCGAACAATTTGACGCAGCAAACAGCTATAATAATGGCGGTTCTGTCTATGAAATTCCCGATCTTCCCGAATGGGAGCAAAAGGAACTTCTATCCATGGAAAAGGAAGCTTTGGGATTTTACATCACCAGCCACCCTTTGCTTCGCTATGCTGATCATTTAGGTCTTGTTACCAACGCCAATTCCGGAAATTTAAGCACTAAAAAAGACAAAGATTCGGTCACCATTGCCGGTGTAGTCAGCTCTTTTTCCGAAAGACAAACCAAAAAAAAAGAAATCATGTGCAATATAATATTGGAGGACTTACAAGGCTCGGCAAACGTTATTTTCTGGGCAGATACATACAGTAAATACTACGCTATTTTGCACGAAGACGAACCGTTGGTTATTTCGGGAATCGTCGATATGGGTGATGAATCAGTAAAGATTATTGCTCAAGAGGTTACTCCTCTACACAAAGCACTGGAAAAGCCGTATAAATATGTACGCTTTATAATCGATGCCAATAAGATCTTGCCCGAAACAATCAAGTCTCTTAAAGACACCATCAAAAAATACCGAGGTCATTATGAAAGTTACATGCATATTATCAACGGAAAAAGTGAAACAATTATTTATTTAGGTGATGATTGCCGTTTGGATATTAACGAAAATTTGCGAAAAGAAACAGACAGAATATTAGGGGAGGGCGCCACAATTTATTCATAATACAAATTCTACGGTAATTCTCGATGATTTTTCCATTTAATATAAAATATGAGGAAAGAATATATAGAAATTTAATTTCTAAAGAAAATTTGGAATCATATAATATCGTCGTTGGAGAAAGCGACCTTTTTATCAGCAGCGATGTAAATCTGGCTGCAGAAATCAAAGAATCATTAATCAAGCACCGCTTCCGCCTTGAAAGTTATATTAAGAAGAATCCCCATTTTCTTAAATCAATGTTGCCCCTTCCACATGATAAGCTGGCACCGGCCATCGTGCGGGATATGTTGGAAAAAGGGTCATTATGTGGTGTCGGACCGATGGCTTCTGTGGCCGGGGCTCTTGCGCAATTTGTCGGTAAAGATGTTATGGCTTCTGCGCAGACGGTAATTATTGAAAATGGCGGAGACATCTTTTTAAAAACAAACAATAAACTGATCGTATCGGTTTTTGCTGGAAAATCACCTTTAAGTTATAAGGTTAAGTTTGCGATTAATCCCGAAAGAACCCCTCTGGGTATCTGTACATCATCAGCAACAGTCGGTCCGTCAGTAAGTTTCGGAAAAGCAGACGCCGTATGCGTTATCTCTCCTTCAGCAACACTTGCCGATGCCGCTGCTTCCGCGATAGGCAATAAAGTAAAAAACAAAAATGACATTAAAAAAGCGCTCGCTTACGGAATGAAAATTAAAAGCATTGAGGGAATAATAATTATTATTGGCGAAGAAATGGGAGTTATCGGAGATATAACGCTTCTCTAGTAATATCATGTTTACATAACATATCTTATAGGACGTAACAACTTCGAGCTTTTGGCCTTTAGTTTCGCCTATAATCCTTGTAAAATTAATGGATAATTTACAAATTTAATACTGTACAGGAATCAGGCTGCGGCTTTTAAATACCTTCTTCTGCTAATTGCCTGACCAATTTGGCCTGACGATCGGAAAGCTTTTTCGGAACTTCAATTGTTATTTTTACGTATTGATCACCCTTAGATGAGCTTTTAAAATTCGGGATGCCGTACCCCTTCATTCTTATTTTTGTATTATTTTGTGTACCCGGACTTATTTTGATTCTTTTCACGGAACCATCGATAATTGGCACATCAATAGTCGTGCCCAACGCAGCCTGTGTAAATTTAATTGTTTTTTCTATATACAGATCATTGCCATCGCGAGTGAATATCGGGTGGGACAAGACATTGATATTTAAGTATAAATCGCCGTTAGGACCACCATTATAACCAGAAAGGCCCTTGCCAGGCAGTCTAAGTTTTTTACCAGTACTGATTCCAGGCGGAATTTTTACATTAATATCTTCGACACGATTTTCAATTTGGAAAGATATTTTTTTCTCTGCACCTAATACAGATTCTTCTAATGATATTGATAAGTTATACTCGGCATCCTGGCCTTTTTGCGGCACATTGGCATATTGTCGCCTTGCGGCTCCGCCGCCCATTGAGCCGAATAAATCAGCAAACGGATCTTCATATTCCTGAAATCCGCCGCCTCCCCTTCTGCTTGTGCGAAAAGTGGTTCTGCCGCCACGCGCGCCACCAAAGCCGAAGCTGCGGAGGATTTCATTGAGATCAAAACCTCGGAAAATATCTTCCTGAGAATATTGTTGACGGAACTGATCGGCAGATCCGAATGTGTCATACTGCTGACGCTTTTGCGAATCGCTGAGCACCGCGTAAGCTTCACTTATTTTCTTAAATTTTTCTTCCGCCGCTTTGTTATTGGGATTTTTGTCCGGATGCCATTTGACGGCAAGCTTTCGGTAAGCCTTTTTGATTTCATCCATAGAGGCTTTTTTATCCACGCCCAATATCTGATAATAATCTTCGGCCATAATTTTAAATAGTGACTCTAATAAATTGATTTTAGTGTAATTTAGGTATTAAATCCCATTTGAAAAGCGGTTAAATTCATTTTTACCAGCTTTTCCGAAAATGATTCAGCAATCACTTTATTCCAGATTTTTTGCTCAACTTCCATTAGTCTGCTTAACGCGCCCAAAAGAACGATATTCGCTGTCTTAGAATTGCCGGCTTTTTTGGCTATGTCCGATGCGTCAATTTCCCGCACCAGATTGAATTTCTTCTTTAAATTCTTAATAATATCATGTGGATAATGGCAAACGCCCAAATTAACCCCTGGAGGATGTACTTTATCGCTGTTCACAATAATTGATGAATCTTTACGCAAATACGGCAAGTAACGCAGTGATTCCATCTTCTCAAATGAAATGAAAATATTAATATTTCCAAGCTTTTCAAGTGGCGAATAAACCTTGCTGCCGTAGCGGACATGACTGGTTACACAGCCGCCGCGCTGCGCCATGCCGTGTACCTCGCTTTTTTTAACATCGAATCCCCCTTCCATCAGCACCGCGCACATAATATCACTGGCTTTAAGGATTCCCTGACCCCCTACTCCAGCCAATAAAACACTTCTTACTTCATCGTTTTTTAACATAGTGACCTAATATTATTAGAAAATTGCTTCAAACCTGCAAAGCTGCGCGCATACACCGCAACCGGTACATAATCCTTCATCAATAACGGATATCCCCTGCTGTTTGGAGCCTTCTTTTGGTTCAATTTTTTTCCAGGAAATAGCCGGACACCCTAATCCCAGACAAACTTTGCAGCCGGTGCATTTTCCCGCTTCAATCTTCAGCGGCTTTTCCGTGATGTAATTTTTTCTTTTGAATAGCACGCAGCCGCGCTGAGAGATGATTACCGACGGACCTTCTGTGGCCAATTCCTCTATAATCGCCTCTCTGGTTTCCTTAAGGTTATAGGGATCAATAACTTTTATATTTTGAATACCTAGAGCGGAAACTAAATGTTTTAGATCAAGCTTTTTTGTCTGCTCTCCTTGCAGCGTAAAGCCGGTTGCCGGGTGTTCCTGCATGCCGGTCATCGCCGTGGTGCTGTTATCGCAGATAATAATCAGCGCGTCACTTTTGTTGTAAGCCATATTTAAAAGAGGCGTGATGCCGGAATGAACAAAAGTGGAATCGCCGATTACACCTATCACCTTGCCCTTCCCTTTTTCTTTAAGCGCCTTGCTCATGCCGTGCGCCATGCCGATGCTGGCGCCCATGCAAATGCAGGAATGCAAACCCTGTAAAGGCTTCATGTAAGATAGCGTGTAGCAGCCGATATCGCCCGTGACGAAAACCTTCTGCTTGCCCAGAACATAAAATAAGCCGCGATGCGGACAGCCGGGGCAAAGATTGGGCGGACGAGACGGTATTTTCTGCGCGGGAAATTTATCGCCCTTGAGGTGTTTTTTAATCGCGCTTTCGACAATCCCCGGGTCAAATTCGTTTGTATAAGGAAAAATTTCCTTGCCGACAACATCAATGCCCATCGCCTTGATTTGTTCTTCCAGATAAGGATCAAGTTCTTCCACAACGTAAATCTTTTTTACTTTTTTGGCGAAACTTTTGATGAGTTTTTCCGGTAAAGGATAAACCATTCCCAGCTTTAAATAGGAAAAATCGGGAAAAACTTCCTTGGCGTAGCTATACGGCATGCCCGCCGTGATGATGCCAAAGCGCCGGTCGTTAATTTCTATTTTGTTTTCACGGAAAATTTCCGCGTATTGTTTCAATTTTCCCAGGCGTTTTTCCATTTCCACGCGGCGCAGGCGTGCCAAAGCAGGAACCATAACGTATTTTTGCGGATTAAAACTAATCACCGTTTTATCTTCATAAGTAACAGGCTTTCCCAGTTTAACAATAGATTTGGAATGAGAAACTCTTGTTGTAGAACGCAGAAATACAGGCGTGTCGAATTTTTTGCTCAACGCAAAGGCGATTTTGGCGAAGTCTTTTGCCTCCTG
>ERZ795031.4759-NODE-4759-length-11215-cov-3.937366_pt1 | contig 11215 bp, 9 predicted proteins | sample MGYA00375123_ERZ795031 | MGnify/ENA primary metagenome ERZ795031 (study PRJEB30166, sample SAMN05720159) | activated sludge metagenome | isolation source: anaerobic digester from wastewater treatment plant | place: USA | collected 2015-04-21 ... | reverse complement strand
AGCAATGCAGTTATTCCGCAAGATATTCAAGATTTAGAGCATAATATTGCAGAAATTAATCGATTAAAACTAAAAGCTGTAAAAGACGAAGATTTCAAATTGGCAAACGAATATAAAGACAAAGAGAAATCACTTAATATTTCTTTAGCTGAAAGTAAAAAGAATTGGGAAATTCAAGTTCGCAAAAATGCACTAGTTATTGATGCAGATAAGATTGCAGAAGTTATTTCAATGATTGCAGGAGTTCCCGTACAAAAGGTAGAAGAAGCAGAATTTGCAAAATTACGTCGTATGGATTCTGCTTTGAAAGGTCTTATTATAGGTCAAGATAAAGCGGTTGATACCCTATGTAAATCGATTTTGCGAAATAGAATCGGACTAAAGGATCCTAACAAACCAATAGGTTCTTTTATATTTTTAGGGCCTACAGGTGTTGGTAAAACATACTTGACGAAAGTGTTATCAGAATATATGTTTGACTCAAAGAATGCTCTTATTAGAGTTGATATGAGCGAATATATGGAGAAATTCAGCGTATCGAGATTAATCGGAGCACCTCCGGGATATGTAGGTTACGAAGAAGGTGGACAATTGACCGAGAAAGTCCGTAGAAATCCATATGCCATAGTATTGTTTGATGAAATTGAAAAAGCTCATCCTGACGTGTTTAACTTGTTGTTACAAGTCTTGGATGAAGGTCAACTAACTGATAATGTAGGCCGTACAGTTAGTTTCAAGAACACCATCATTATCATGACATCAAATATAGGTACACGCCAATTGAAAGAGTTTGGAAATGGTGTCGGATTCACAACTGCTTCTCGTGCAGCAGATAGCGAATATGCATCAAGTGTTATAAAAAAAGCATTACAAAAGACATTCTCACCCGAATTTTTAAATAGAATCGATGATATAATTGTTTTTGATCAGTTATCAAAAGAGTCTATTATTAAAATTGTGGATATAGAACTTAAAAATGTTGTTAATCGTATAGAAAATCTCGGATATAAGCTAAATCTTACTGATGCAGCAAAAAGTTTTATTGCAGATAAAGGATACGATGTTCAGTATGGGGCTCGTCCACTAAAAAGAACATTGCAAAAATATGTTGAAGATGAGATTGCAGAACTGATGGTTAAAACAGACTCTATTCCTGACGGCAGTACAATAAATATTGATTATAATTCAGAAACCAAAGAAATAGAATGCGACTTATTACATATGTAATTGGAGTTGTTGTACTGTGTGGAATACCTGATGCCATATTATTTCGACTATTTTATAAGTGGAAAAATAAGACATTAATTAGACTACAATGGATTAGTATGGCTCTATTTTTGGCTGTGTTTGCATACGCAATGGTTGCTATAAGATTCACAGTCAGTATGATACCAATGCTAGCATTCGGTTTTGTCTTCTTCTTAATATATTTACCTAAATGGTTCTTTTGGCCATTTGCATTAGCCGGACACCTTAAAATAGGCTCTATTTTTGCAGCCATAGCCGCATGTCTTATATTATACGGCACTATTTATGGTAGACGTGATATAGTTACGCGCCAAATTGATATATACTCAGATAAGATTCCGGAATCATTTGATGGTTATAGAATTGCTATGTTTTCAGATATCCATTTAGGTAGCTTAAGTAAAACATCAAAATGGATTAATGCTTTACCGGATAGCATATCCAAAAATAATCCTGACATTGTATTATTTACAGGGGACTTGGTTAATATGTATGCAAAAGAGACTAATGGATGGGATAATATGTTCTTACGTATAAATGCGCCTGACGGAAAATACGGAGTAATGGGTAATCACGATTATAGTGTTTATCTTAAAAATAGAAGTATAAAAGCAGATTCGGCTATTAATACTGATAATATACGTAATGCATTTAATAGATTTGGGTTTACTCTTTTAAATGATAAAAATATATTTTTGAGGCGTGGAAATGATTCGATAGCTCTTATTGGTACTGAAAATATAGGAAATCCACCATTCCCTGTTATTGGAAATATAGATGAAGCATTAAGCGGTACTGAAAATACCAAATGCAAAATCATGATGACGCACGATCCAAATATTTGGGATGATATTATTGTTGATAAGAGAAATGTTTTGCTTACACTTTCAGGGCATTCGCACGCGCTACAAATGGGTTTTGACCATTTAGGTATTCATTGGTCACCGGCACAGTTTATTCATGAATATTGGGACGGACCTTACCAAAAAAAGGATCAAATATTGTTTGTAAACAGAGGTATGGGATACGTAGGATATCCATTTAGAATCGGAATGAAGCCTGAAATTACTCTAATTATTTTACATCCCTCGAAGAAACACGGAACAAGCTATAAATTGATTAAAAATCAACGTAAACCATAAGATTCTTGTTATTCAACAAGAATCTTATGTGAGTTTATTAGCATTTTACATTTAGACCTTCTAAAACTTGTCGAATCTTTTCGTATGTAGTGATTCGTGTAGGTACCAAAGGTAAACGGAGTTTGTTTTCTATGAATCCCATTGCATTAAGCATGCTCTTAACACCGGCAGGATTACCATCAACAAACAACAAATCAAATAATTCGGTAAATTGATGGTGTATAGCACGAGCGTTGTCATAATCACCCATTAAAGCTAATCTAACCATACGACTAAACTCTTTAGGGAAAGCATTACCTATAACAGAAATAACACCTGATGCACCTTGAGTAATCAATGGAAAAGCAATACCATCATCACCTGATATAACCAAAAAGTCTTTTGGTTTGTTTTTAATGATATCCTCTAATTGCGTCATATTTCCGGAAGCCTCTTTAATAGCAATGATATTATCAAAATCCTTAGCTAAACGCAAAGTGGTTTCTGCTGTCATATTCGTACCTGTACGACCCGGTACATTATATAAAATTATTGGCAATTTTGACGCTTTTGAAATAGCTGCATAATGCTGATATATACCTTCTTGCGATGGTTTATTGTAATATGGTACTACTGATAATATTGCATCAATACCATGAAAATTATCATTTTGAAGTTTATCAACTAAAGCTGCAGTATTATTCCCTCCTAAACCCATCACAACAGGTATCCTACCCGCAATTTTATCTATTGTCAATTTTACTATGGCTGACTTCTCATTTTCTGTTAGAGTTGGAGTCTCGGCGGTTGTTCCAAGAATCACCATATAGTCAATGCCACTGGACAATTGATAATCAATTAACCGTCCTAATGCATCATAATCAACAGAATCATCTGTTTGAAATGGTGTTATCAAAGCAACACCCATACCTTTTAAATTAGTTGCCATCGTATATTCCGTAGCTTGTTAGCGGGGCAAAGTTAGCTATTTTTTTAGTTACTTTGATTGAATTTTTTCTAAATAAAACATTACTGTATCAAACATCGATTTTGGGGTATCTTGTTCGCCTTGCATTTCTATCATAAAATCGTATTTTGCACCTTGAATCTCCCTCTTGTTTGCTATTTTAAACTTTGCATTCGACATTGCTGCCAAATATTCCAAAGGATAACAGGTCTTTGGACTTAAGTTTAATAAAACCTCGCAATCTAACTCCATAAAATCAGCATAGGTAGCATCTAATGGCTTCCAAGTCCATTTGCTAAAGTCTTTTGCTGTAAGTATATGAATATTAAATCGTTTTTGCTCTTCCAATGATTTATCAACAAACAGAGTGATTTCTGTTTTTATTTTTTGTGCCATACAAAAGTCTAATATTGCATACAAATCATTATACTGTTTCTGTGCATCAATATTTAGAGGCTTGTCTATTAAATACAGAATGTGCAAACTTCTTATCTGACTAAGATTCATAAAGCATCGTTTTTGTTTCGATTCTAATTTCGACAGCATCCACAATGCGATTTTAGTTTTCATTTGTGTTATTGCATTCATAATTCCCCTATCATGTTTAAAAATGTATCTTCATCAATAATAGGCACATTTAAACTATTTGCCTTCTCTAATTTTGCCGGTCCCATATTATTGCCGGCAAGAACATAATTGGTTTTGGCAGAAATACTACCGGCATTTTTTCCTCCATAACGTTCTATTAAGTTTTTAAGTTCGTCACGCGAGTATTTGGCAAAAACTCCACTAATAACGAAAATTTTACCTTGCAATGTATCAGTGTAACCTTCAAAAACATCTTCAGCAATTTGAAATTGTAAGCCTGCTGAACGTAAATTTTCAATCAGTTTTATATGTTTATCTATTCTAAAATAATCATATACACTTTGAGCAATACGTTCACCTATTTCTTCAATGCTTGTAAGTGTTTCGAGCGATGCAGCTGCAATATTGTCAATATTCTTCAATGAATAAGCTAACTTTTTGGCAACGGTAGCACCAACATATCTTATACCAAGAGCAAACAGGACACGTTCAAATGGTACTTGCTTACTATCAATAATACTTTGAATGATTTTTCGGCCCGATTTTTCACCCAATCTATCAAGATATGCCAAATCAACTAACTTCAATTTATATAAGTCTGCTGATGTCTCTATTAATTTGTTGCGATATAATAAATCAACTATTTCTTCTCCAAGTCCATCAATATTCATTGCCTTTCTCGAGACGAAATGCTCTATTTTACCTTTAATCTGGGGCGGGCAATTATCTTCATTAGGGCAATAGTGGCCTGCTTCTCCGTCTTCACGTACAAGCTTAGCACCACATTCAGGGCATTTATCTATAAATCCGATTTTATCTCCAATTAAACATCTTGCATCAGTATTAACACCGGTTATTTTTGGAATGATTTCCCCTCCTTTTTCAACATATACCATATCACCAACATACAAATCCAAGGCTTTTATGATATCTGCATTATGTAATGATGCACGTTTAACAATAGTCCCTGCTAATTGAACCGGATCTAAGTTTGCTACAGGAGTTATTACTCCGGTACGTCCCACTTGATATGATATTGAATTTAAGCGTGTACAGGCTCTTTCTGCCTTAAACTTATATGCAATAGCCCATCGCGGAGATTTTGCCGTAAAACCCAGTTGTTTCTGCTGTAGCAATGAATTAACCTTCAGAACTATACCATCAGTTGCAACCGGCAAATTTTTCCTTTCAAAATCCCAATAATTAATAAAATCATAAATTTCTTGTAAGGTAGAACACTTCTTTGTAAAACCGGATATTTTAAAACCATATAATTCAGCCTCTTTTAAGTTATCATAATGATTATTAGCCGGTAATTGCTCACCAAGCATATAATACATATATGAATCTAACTTCCTTTTAGCTACAATGGCAGAATTTTGAAGTTTTAATGTTCCGGACGCTGCATTTCGAGGATTAGCAAATAAAGGTTCCTCTTGTTCCTCACGTTCCTTATTCAAATTTTCAAAAACGCTCCATGGCATCAAAATTTCTCCACGCACCTCAAATAAATCAGGATAATTGCCATTTAATGTTAGTGGGATGCTTCTAATAGTTCTAACATTTGCCGTAACATCATCACCCTTCTCACCATCACCACGAGTTACTGCCTGAATTAATTTACCATGTTCGTATGTTAGAGAAATAGAAGTTCCATCATATTTCAATTCACACACAATCTCAAAAGGCTCGTTAAGTGTTTTTTTAATACGTTCATAAAAATCTGTAATCTCTGCTTCCGAATAGGTGTTTCCTAACGACAGCATCAAGTATTTATGTTTTATTTGCTTGAATGACTGATTAATATCACTACCAACACGCATTGTTGGCGAATTCGGATCAGCATATTGCGGATAAACTGTTTCCAAATTCTTTAACTCTGACATTAATTGATCAAACTCGAAATCTGAAATCGTTGGTTGCGATAATACATAATACTCGTGATTATAACGATTAAGCAAATCGCGCAGATTTTCAATTTTTTGTAAAGTTGCATCCATTAAGATTACAGAGTAAATTTCTTCAATTCACAAAGATAAAAAAAGAAAAGAGATTCTAATAGATTCAATTCTAAGAAAACAATAAAAAAACGTACCTTTGCATTAGTTATTGAATAAAATTTAATATAACATATATGCGTATTGACATAATATCAGTACTTCCTGAACTTATTGAAAGTAATTTTTCGTATTCAATACTAAAACGAGCTCAAAATAAGGGTTTAGCTGAAATATATCTGCATAATCTAAGAGATTATTCGACAGATATTAAACACCATAGGGTTGACGATTATCCTTTTGGAGGAGAAGCCGGTATGGTTATGCAAATAGAGCCTGTTGACAGAATAATCAGCAAACTTAAAAGTGAACGTGATTATGATGAAGTGATTTTTACATCACCTGATGGTGAAGTTTTTAATCAGCATATAGCAAATGACATGTCTCTTATGAACAACATAATTATTTTATGTGGTCATTATAAAGGCATAGATTACAGAATTCGTGAACATCTTATTACACGTGAAATATCAGTTGGAGATTATGTTTTAACAGGTGGCGAATTGGCAGCATCTATAATTGTTGATGCAGTTGTTAGAATAATACCCGGAGTGATTTCTGATGAGCAATCAGCCCTATCCGATTGTTTCCAAGATGACTTACTTTCGGCTCCTGTTTACACACGTCCGGCAGATTATAAGGGCTGGAAAGTACCTGATGTCTTATTGTCGGGAAATGATGCTAAAATTCAGGAGTGGCGTATGGATCAATCATTAGAAAGGACCAAAAGACTTCGTCCCGACTTGCTTAAATAATTTGCTTCAATACTATAAAAAACGTTCCACATTTTTGATGTGGAACGTTTTCTGTTTTTAAAGCTATATACTAAATTAATAGTTCTTGAATGTATATGCTATACCTAAGCTAACAAATTCTTTTAATTGCAATTTTGCATCATCCCATCCTTCCAGTGTTGTTGAATCGTAACGAGGATGAATTGATACGCGTGCTGTCAAAATCTTATATAATATAAAATTTGCTGTTATTTCCCAATCAACCTCCAATCCAGGAATATTGTTTTTACTTCCCAAACCTAAATAATTGGTATATAAAGACAATTTACTCTCTAAACTAATACTCTTATTAAACTGTTGACTATAATTGCACTGAACCAAAGCACCGGCATCGTTCATTGTTTGTGTGTTAATCCCTATACCAACCTCTTTTGAAATACTGGTTTCGTCGGGTGTACCAATATTAAAATGTGTCATATTATTAACATAAACCATTTTATATGCTATAGGTGAGATAAATAATGACACTTTTGCATCCGATGTTTTACTACTCCATTTATAGTCCATACCTAATGATAAGTAAAAGCGTATAGGTGATGCCAAAGAACTAGTCATGTAGTTTTTGTCTATTGGATAAGTATCAAAAAGTGTTGTCGATAATTCTGCTTGCGCTGTGTAATACCATGTACCGAATGCTTTATATCCTAATTTAGAAGTTAATTTAGAAATATCATCTGTCATGTGTAACTGGCGTCCTGCTTTATCGTCTGCAAAGGTTGTAGATAATCCATATTTTAATTCTAAAGAATTTTCCCATGTCAATTTATTGTAGTCATAGTTGATCCAGCCCTTTAAATCTGCCAAAAGAGCTAAATTACTATTACCTCCTGAATACCATGCTGAACTCCAACTAGTGTTAGAAGAAACAAAATTTTGTGTTGCTTGCAATGCTAAATCGGTTCCCATTTTCCATTTCTTTATAGGTGCAGGAGCCGGTTCCGGTGCAGGAGCGGGCTTTTCAATAGGCAAAAACGAAAAACTACCATCAGCAGTTTTCGTTAACATTACTCCAGCATTATCTGCATCCAACTGATCTAATATCTTGTCAGATATTGCATTTAATGATTGTTTCATACTATCGCGGCGTGACATTGTTGTAGATTCTTCCTGAACAAAAACCGCTTGATTAGATGATGCGGCCGTAGCTACATCTGTCACAATTTTGTTGTCTTGCGCACTTGCGAAGCCAACAGATAACGCTAAAAGCGAAACCAAAATAATATTTTTTTTCATATTTCTAATTTACCAATGATTTGAGTAACTGATATAAAATTATGTTTGTTTAAGTAAGATTCAATTCCTTCAGCAATTTGTACAGATATAGTAGGATCAATAAAGTTTGCAGTACCTATTTCTACTGCCGAAGCACCTGCTAACATAAACTCAATTGCATCATTCGCATTCATTATACCGCCTAAACCTATAATTGGTATGTTTACAACTTTAAACACCTGCCATACCATCCGTAACGCTATAGGTTTTACACATGGACCAGATAAACCACCTGTAATTGTAGATAAAACCGGCTTACGTGTCTCCGCATTAATAGCCATTCCCATGATAGTATTAATGAGTGATACTGCATCTGCACCGGCATCTTCTACCGACTTTGCAATAGAAGCAATATCGGTAACATTAGGCGATAACTTTACTATTAAAGTCTTGTTACACACCTTTCTAACAGCTGAGACAACAGAACTTGCAGATTCGCATGAGGTTCCAAATGCCATTCCTCCTTCTTTTACGTTAGGACATGATATGTTTAATTCTATAGCAGGAATTTTATCTAAATCTGAAATCTTTTCTACTGTTTTTACATAGTCTTCTACTGATGCACCCGATACATTTATGATTACATTTGTATTATAATCTTTTATTTCAGGGTAAATATGCTCTATAAAATAGTCAATTCCTTTGTTCTGCAAACCTACTGCATTCAACATACCTGAAGGCGTCTCTGCAAGGCGCGGACAAGGGTTTCCTTCTCTTTTGAGAAGGGTTGTTCCTTTTACAATTATACCTCCTATTCGCGAGAAGTCAACAAAATCTTCAAACTCTGTTCCGTAGCCGAATGTTCCTGAAGCAGTAAGTACAGGATTTCGAAGGCTTAAATCTCCTATTTTTACATTTACTTCTGCCATGTCAAGTCTTTTATATTAAATACCGGACCATCCGTACATACACATTTGTGCCCCTCATTAGTTTCTGTAATGCAGCATAAGCATGCACCTACTCCGCAAGCCATTTTAGTTTCCAAAGATACTTCACAATCAATATTATTCTTGCTCGCAAATACTGCCATTGCTTTCATCATTGGCGTAGGTCCACATACATACATCTTATCAATGGGTAAGTTATACAAAATAGAATGAGCAGTCACAAATCCTTTTTCGCCTATACTACCATCTTCAGTAGTAATAAATACATTGCCACAGCTATTATAGTCATCTAAGGCTATTATTTCTTTTGTAGACTTAAAACCTAGTAAATAATTTACGTCAACTCCTTTTTGCTTTAATTTACGCCCTAAATACAATAATGGAGCAATTCCCACACCTCCGCCTACTAATAAGGCAGAACTGTCCTTAGAAAGCAAATTAAAGCCATTTCCAAGCGGATAAACCATATTAAGTAGATCTCCGGATTTAAGGCGAGACAAAGTCTGTGTGCCATCACCGACTATATTAATTAATAAATCTATTTCGTTTTTATCTATATTAACGTCATGAATCGATATGGGACGTCTTAAAAAGGTAGTTGAAGATCCATCTACACGTATTTCGGCAAACTGACCCGGTAAGATAATGGGTAATTCGCCATTATATGCAATACGCAGCCTAAAATAAGATTCATTTAATTTGTCGTTTGAAACAACTTTAAAATCCGAAACAAATTTCTTTGGCATGTAGACTTGTTTTATGCGTTCAAAAAAGACTCAACTTCAAACCGCAAAGTTACTTAAAAATAACAAATTATTAAAATTCGTTTTTATTTTTTATCTGGCTAAAAAGTCTTCATACGTATTGTCTGAAAAATATACTACAATTCTTGTAATTTCTTTTATAGGTACAGTCTTAATAATCTCTCTTATAACTGGCTGATAATCAATAGAATCTTTCGGAGTACTTTGTTTTACAGACTCTTTTAAAGACTCTTTTTCATGCTCTGAGATTTTAATATTTTCTGCAGTACTTACATCTAGATTGAATAAATCACGCTGTTCAGCCTTATGATGCTTATAAATTATATCCGAATCAAGCAATAACCAGTCCGGATTAATGTTAGGAAAAGCTTTCAAAATTTTTCGTACAACATCGATGCTAGGCTTGTTTCGACCAGATAGGAAGTGAGAAACGGCTGAAGGTTGAATAGATATTTTCGTAGCAAATTCCTTAGGCGTAAGCTTCTCTTTTTCTAATAAAAGACGAATTTTTTCTTGCATAATTGTAAAATTTAATACGCTACAAATGTAAAAAGAATGTTTTACAAATGCAAACTTTATTTTTGTAATTGTAAAGTACATTTGTAAACTACAACTTTCATAATGTAAATATACATGTGTGAATCTATTGATATATTGTTATGTTTCATAGCCTATATACTTAATTATATAGATTAAATAAACAATATAAATATCTGGTATGCAAACTAATACGTAATGGCATTTGTTATACGTCAGCTATTTGACAATCAAAACATGTTGTTTATGTAATTTTATATACTATCACTTAAATTAATCAGTGTAAAAAGCTGGTTATTAAGTACATAAAATATATTTTATTTTTTACTTCTAGAGTTACAACTATATAATAATACATTTGTATTTATTTATACGTTTATATTTAAAAATTATTCAATCAGTAAAAAATATGTCTATTTACGCATGTAAACTAATGTGATTTTGTGTTTTATTTACAGATGTAAATAAAAACGCCTTGTTTTTGTAACATATTTTTTTACCTAAAAACTACAAAATTTATTACCTTTACAAATCAAAAATCAAACTACTCTACTTTTAATATTATGCAAGAAGAAAAGTTGAAGGCCTTTGAACGTGCTTTAGATATTTTAGACCGTTTACGTATTGAGTGCCCATGGGACAAGAAACAAACAAATGATACCCTACGCATCTTAACTATTGAAGAAACTTTTGAGTTAGCTGATGCAATAATCAAAAATGACGAAAAAGAAATAAAGCTTGAGCTTGGAGATATACTGCTTCATATTCTATTTTATGCTAAAATTGCAGAAGAGAAAAATCAATTTAATATCGCAGATGTATGTAACACTCTGTGTGATAAGTTAATATACAGACATCCGCACATTTTTAGCTCTGCTCAGGTTGATAATTCCGAACAAGTTATAAGGAATTGGGAAATATTGAAACTACGTGAGGGTAAAAATAAGACTGTTTTATGTGGTGTACCATCTGCCTTACCC
>ERZ795031.4748-NODE-4748-length-11229-cov-7.696975_pt1 | contig 11229 bp, 10 predicted proteins | sample MGYA00375123_ERZ795031 | MGnify/ENA primary metagenome ERZ795031 (study PRJEB30166, sample SAMN05720159) | activated sludge metagenome | isolation source: anaerobic digester from wastewater treatment plant | place: USA | collected 2015-04-21 ... | reverse complement strand
AATAGTTACGAAAGGTTTAGGTAAAACCTGAATTTACAAAAGGTAACAAAGACAGGAGACGTCTGCAGCTCGTGCTCAGATGAGGAACCGGATACACTGGGCTTCTTACCTCCGTCTTAACAATCCAGAGACTTCTTAACTACAGAAGTCTTTCTGGAGGTAACTATACGAAAGGAGTACAATATGTTTTACACATATATAGATAAAGAACAATGGAAACCAAGAGTAAATATATATGATGTTTTTAATAACAACATAACACCTTCAGAATATTCAATAGGATATACTGAAACAAAAACAATAAAAACTAATGATTACTTGCCATGGGTTATGTATAATAAATACTATTCAGATAAACCTGAAAAAATAATAAACTTAGCAAATGAACTTAAAGACTTAACTCCTAATTACCAATTATTTTCTATACCTAAAAAGACAGGAGGATTGCGACACATAGCTGCACCTGATTCAGAGACATCTTTAAATTTAAATAAAGTAAAACATCTTTTAGAACAAGAACTTAAATTATTACCACATAATTCAGCTTATGCTTATGTAAAAGGACGTTGTACAAAAGACGCTTTACTTAAACATGTTGAACACGGTTCTAATTTCTATTTGAAAATAGATTTAAAAGATTTCTTCACAAGTTGTAATGCAGACTTTATATTTAAACAATTAATGAGACTTCAAATAATAGCCACATTAAGTAGAAGTTATGGAGAAGCATTAGATTATTTTATTAAAATAATTATCAATTACTGTCTATTAGACGGAGGTTTACCACAAGGTTCACCTGTATCTCCTTTATTAACTAATTTAATTATGGTTCCTTTAGATTTCTACATCACAAAACATTGCAAAGAAAAAGGTCTATTTTACACAAGATATGCAGATGATATTCTTATTTCAGGAAAAGAAAACTTTAACTTTAATAATGAAGTAAATTATTTAAAAGGTTTATTCGAAAATCATGCTCCTTTCAAAATTAACGAAAAGAAAACAAGATATGGTTCTAACAAGGGTAAAAACTGGAATTTAGGACTAATGATAAACCAAAAGAACGAAATAACCATCGGATACCGAAAAAAAGAAAGGCTACGAGCTACAATATTTAACTTTTTTAACGCCTTGACAACTGGCAATAGTTGGGATATAGTAGATGTACAAGCTTTACACGGTACATTATCATATTATCATAAAATAAGTCCAAAAATGGTAGAAGAAACAATTAAGAAATACGAACAAAAATTTAATTTAGATTTTAATATAGAAATACAAAAAATTATTAATCCTTGACAATAGTATATTGTTTAAGTCTCCTAAACTATAAACAATTTTAGGTATTACCTGAAATAACAATAATGCTAACTATCAGGATTGTCACCCGAACGTAGTACGGGCTTACAATCCATAAGATGGACAAGTATTGTCAATTAGAAATACATTAGTAACATACTTAATCCGTTATTAAGTATAGGTTAGGTAAAACCTGACTGGTCAAAAATTCCGTTAATCAAAGAACTGCCAGACGACCCAGCTCGGGGTTCATTCCGTTCACACTTCATGAACCCCAGCTTAGGTCGTCCAGCAGTCCTTATAAACGATAAAAGTAATGTATGGAGGAAATATGAATGACGATAGGTGGATTGAAATACAATTTTATTTTATTTGCCAAGACCTATATAAAATTAATAATGAGTTCCTTGATATTATTGATTATATACAATTCGCAAATAATCTATCAAAATTTAATATCAATATAGTATCTGAAGCAGCCCAAAGAGTACTAACTTTCCCATCTCATAAACCCACGAGAGAAGAAATTATAATTTTAGGAGCTCTAGCAGGTATAAAAATGATAGACATTAAAAAATATGCTCCGATACATAACAGAGACTACTATAGAATAATTGAAAACGCACGTAAAAATCCACCTTATTTTTACACAAGATTAGGGCCTGAAGAAATCGAAGAAGTAAAGAAATTCGTAGAATTTCATTATAAAATTAAGGAGGTTGGCATATGAATTGCAAAACTTGTGAGTACTTTATTCCAACATTCGAAGATAAAGGAATATGTACAGAACATGACGCTTATGTAAGTGAAACAGACAAATGTGATGATTGGGAGGACGTAGAATGAACAAAGAACCATGCACATATTGCAAAAGTATATTAGAATCAACACCAGCAAGTCCAAGACATAAGTACATATATTGCCCAATGTGTGGAAGAAGGAGAATAGAAGATGAACAAAGAACTTAAAGACTTCTTATGGGAAAAATTCGAAGAACTGGGACAGAATGCTTTAACAATGACACACTACGATTTAGCCAAATGTATAGAGGACACAACAAAAGATGAATGGCGTGATTTCTTAAACGAAGCTGATGTAGCAGAATACATTAGGAATGAAATGAGAATTATCTCAGATTCTATCCAAAAACGTATGATTACAGATATCATAGCAGGAGGAGATAGGTCTGTAGGACGTGCCCAAATCATTAATACATTAGACAAAATAAACGATGGAGTTGCTAAAAAGGACGGACCTATATTTATTTATTCTTATGTGCCATTAGATGCACAACAAACGCAAGCAGAGAATACAATAAAATTAAACAAAGATATCTTCAAGAGGAAATTATGACATTACAATTAAACCCATATCAAGCAGAAGATGTGGCTTTTTTATCCACAAAAGATGCCGCATGTTGTTTTAATCAACAAAGAACTGGAAAAACCCCAACAATTCTATCAGTACTTAAACAAAAAGGAACTGAAAAGAATCTTATAGTATGCCCTGCTTCAATAATATATCAATGGAAGGAAGAATATGAAAAATGGATGAATCAACCTTGCGTAGCTATATCTGGGACCTTACGCCAGAAGAAAGAACTTATCTCAGAATGGAAATCAGGTCTGGTAATCTCTTACGACAGTTTGAAAACAACAAAACGGTCAGACGGTCTAATAGACCTTATTTTAAGCCACAAACCAGATTCCATTATTTTAGACGAAGCCCATCGTATAAAGAATCCCAAATCAGCAAATTTCAAATCAATAAAAAGACTAACCAAAATACCTATAAGATACGCTCTTACAGGAACACCATCTCCGAACAAAGCTGAAGAAGTATGGAGTATATTACACTTTATAGACAACGCACAATGGTCCTCTTATTGGAACTTTGCAAAAGAATATTTTAAAGTAGTAAGAGTTCCTTATGGTAATCAACATTTAGAAATAGGTAATTTTAAGCCTGGGAAAAAACGACAATTACAAGAATACTTAAATACTATCGCAACAAATAGAAAAAGAAAAGACGTAATGAAGTGGCTACCAAAAAAAGATTATATACGTATAAAATTACCTCTATCTTCACAGCAAAAGAAATATCTTTCAGAACTTGCAAATTATTTTGAAACTGAAACAGTTATAACTCAAGGAATTTTAGATAGGCTTATAAGGTACAGACAAATCTGTTTAGACCCAGGTCTATTAAGCTTAAAAGGAAATAGTCCTAAAACAGATTGGATTATACAATATTTAAAAGACTATCCTGAAAAACCTATAATAATATTTAGTAAGTTTACTTCTTACTTAGATAAGCTTACAAATAGTTTAGTGCATAATAATATTAATTTTGGTACAATCTTCGGCAGTACCCCAACATTACAAAGACATCAATTAGTTAATGAATTTCAAAATGGAAGATTAAACTTATTATTAATAAACATAGATGCAGGTAAAGAAGGATTGACTCTAGACCGTGCTGAGGTTACAATATTCACAGATAAATACCCTCCGATTGGAGATATAGAACAAGCTGAAGATAGATTTGTCTCTACTTCAGAAGATAAAGCTGACAAACCTCATACAATAATTGAATTATGTATGAAAGACACTTACGATGAACAACTGTACGACTTACTTGAACAAAGAAAGTCTGAAACAGATGTCATAAATGGATTTAAAAAATATTTAGGAGGTTAAAATGGCAAACCCAATTTTTAAGTTTGAGGAAGCCGTCAGACAACAGTGTAAAGCTTCAATATTAATTGAAGGTTTATCAGGTTCAGGCAAATCAGGACTTGCCTTGATGCTTGGTTACACTCTGGCAGGAAATGATTGGACTAAAGTATTCGCAATAGATACTGAAAACAAATCATTACCTTTATACAGAGACTTACCAACACATACAGGCACAATATTTGGAGCATTTAAAGTAGGACAGCTTACTAAAGACATTGGATTTAAACCAAGCAACTATCTTGCTTTCAGAGACGTTGCAGTACAAAACGGGGCTGAAGTAGTAATAAAAGATAGTATAAGTCATGCTTGGCAATACTCAGGCGGCGTACTTGACTTAGTTAATGAAGCTAAAAAATCAAGTGCCAGATATGCAAAGGATAGCTACGCTGCATGGTCTGATGAAACAGTAATGAAAGAAAAGAACGAACTTATGGAATTATTAAGGCATAATGACGTTCATGTTATTTGTACTGTTCGTGTTAAAGAAAAAATGGAATATAGTACTGATGAAGCAGGTAAAACAAAATTAATATCTCTTGGTGAACAACAAATCATGCAAGCCGATATTAAGTATGAGCCAGACTTAGTACTACGTATGGAGAAACCTGGTGATGAAAATACCGCACCCGAAGCAACTGTAATAAAATCAAGATACGCTATTCTGAAAAAAGATGAAACTTATAGATTTGATGCAGCTTTAATGTTGCAATTAAAGAAATATCTTGAAGAAGGAATAGACCCACAAATTCTTTTAGAAGAACAACGCCAAGATTATATTACAGCAATTAACGATTATCTAAATACAAAACCGAACTTTGTCCCGATATGGGAGAAAATGAAGGAAACTGAAGGATTCGCAAAAGAAGTCAAGACTAAAGAAATGCCTTTACATGCATTAAAATCACTTTATTTAAAATTAACTACAAATTAATGGAGGAAATATAATTATGGAAGATTTAAGAGAAGAATTAGTAGAAGCAACACCTGAAACACCAATAGCACCGAAACCAAAGAAAGTTAAGAAAACACCAGCTAAACCAACAAGGTTACCTGAGGACTTAGAAGATATATCCCCTAAGAAAATGACTGATAAAGAAAAAGACCTATATATCACATATCTAAGAGAAGACAGAGATTATTTTGACAATAAATGTGATTATTTATCTGAAGAAATTAACTCAGCTTATAATAGAACAAGAGAAGCTGAAGATAGAGCTAAAAGAGTAGCAGACCAAGCTAATCTAAAACTAAATCTAATCAGAGATAATGTCAGAATAATGGCTAACAATGTAACAACAATCTTAGAGAAATAACAGGAGGAACAACATGGGTATAAATTTTGACCAATTACCTACATCCGTCGAAGGCGGATTTGGAGCAATAATTCCGAAAGGAACTTACTTTGCTACAATAGAACGAGCAGAAATGAAAACACCTAAAACAAAACCAGATGAACCACAAAAACCAGACTACTTAAACCTTATGCTAAAAATAAAAGATGCAATGGGAAAAGATATGGGTATTGTTTGGGACATCATCTCAGAAAGTACAAATCAATACGCTCAATTTAAGCTAAGAAGATTTGTAGTAGCATTAGGAATTACAATAACACCAGGATTAATTATAGAATTAAAAGACTTAGCTAAAATAGCAACTGGTGTAAAAATGATAGTTGACATCAATCAAGATAAAGAGAACAAAAACCAAATAGATATTTTCTCAGGCGATGTATACTACCATATATCAGAGGCTAATACTATATTTGGAACTGATGGTTTATTTGTAGACGCTACTGATGCTGAAGATGCTGCTATATTTGGGAACACTACTACGGACGAAAATATAGAGTATTAAAATGAGCTTCTTAGCCGATTTCTTTAATGTTTACGACGCACAAAAGGAGACACCCGTATGTTGTCCTTTTGACCATTATACGTCTAATGGAGTCCCATATAAAGAAACAAATCCTTCAGCTTCCATCAACACACAAAAAGAAGTATTCCATTGTATGCGATGTGGAGCAGGACACTCAACAGCTCAATTCATACAAAAAATACTTGGTTGTGATTATATCACAGCTAAAAAGTTACAAAAAATATACACCAAAGCAGAGACTGGTCTGGAATGGCAACAAGAAGTACTTTCCCCAGAGTCTAAGCAAACTGCATTAGACCTGGGGATATCAGAAGAAGTAATTAATGAATTACAGTTGAAAACACATAGAGGTACTACCGACATGTTTTCATACCCTGTCTTTATGTATGGTCGCTTAGTAGATGTAAGACAATACAATAAAGACCACAAGCCGAAGGTCAAAAGCCGAATAGGTGCTCCAGCAGGATTAATAATCCCTTTTGACTCTTGGCGTGACACACCCCTGAACATGTTGACACTAATATGTGCAGGAGAAAAAGATATGGCAGTTGCAAGGTCCCACGGATTTTCAAATGCCATAACTATCACAGGCGGTGAACAAACACTACCCAAAACACCTGAATTATTCAGAGACAGAGCAGTTGCTATTGTCTATGATAATGATGATGCAGGACTTGCAGGAGCTAAAAAACTTGGTATATTTTTAAAAAAATACACTCCTTATGTAAAAGTAGTAACAGATTTTCACGAAGTATGTAAAGAACCTAAAGAAGATATAACTGATTTCTTTGTTAAATATAATAAAACAAAAGAAGATTTAATACAGTATATCAAAGATACACCAGTTCTTGAAGTGACTGAAGAAGATTTAGAGGAACACTACCCAATAGTTGACCTTATGACAGCTTCCCGTCCTCAAAACATAAGTCGTGTTCTACAAAGCAACATACAAGTAGTAGCAGTATCTGAACAAACATTCTCAGCACCAGGAGCAATCCTTGCTGAAAAATGGAGAATTACAGAAGATAAAAAAGCTAATACTATGTTATTAAATGAAATGCGTGAATGGGAGTTATCTAATGATAATATCCAAGATATTCTACATTTAATAGATAACAACTTTAAGGAAACTGATATTGAAAAAAACATAAGGAATATACTAAGGATACCTCAAACAGAGAAATGTGTGAGGATATCCCAACTAACTAAAAAAACAGTTTTTAAAGCATACATCACAGACATGTTTGAAACAACAAACTCAGATGCACAGCCAATGGAATACACAGTATACTCCATTGATACAAAACTTGAATCTGGTAAAAAGTATCTTGTCACATATAAGATTGTACCACATCCTTATAAAGGACAACAACTTACCATGTTAATAACTAAAGCTGTACAAGCGTCAGACTCAGTTTCAAACTTTAAAATTAACGAAGAAACAAAAGAACATTTAAATATATTCAAAAATATACCTGGTACAGTTTCTGAAAAAATTAATATACTAACTGAAAAAGTTAAAGGCATTTTAGGATACGACGGTAATAATACTTTAATACAAACTATTGATTTAGCATATCATACAGCACTTGAATTTAACTTTGGAAATTTCAAAAATGTAAGAGGGTACCTTGACACTTTAATAGTCGGAGAGTCCAGAGTAGGAAAATCTTCGACAGCAAATGCTCTGAGAGAAACATATGAGCTTGGGGTTTTCACCTCTTTAGCTGGAAACTCCGCAACAATTCCAGGACTGGTTGGAGGTTCCAACAAGACTTCTGGAGGCTCATATCAAACCAGAGCAGGCATCATTCCACAAAACCATAAGGGATTAATCATCTTTGAAGAATTCGGTAAATCCAATAATAATGTCGTGTCAGAACTAACCGACATCCGTTCTTCAAATGAGGTTAGAATTACCAGAGTAGCAGGAACTATCACACTCCCTGCCATGGTTAGAATGATAGCATTAACCAACGTCAAGTCCTCTAAAGGACAAATAAAATCTATAGCTTCTTATCCAAATGGTATATCTATAGTCACCGAATTAGTCGGAACGGCTGAAGATATAGCAAGATATGACATAATGTTAGTATTAGCTGATAAAGGAAATAATGTAATAGACCCCTTCTGGCAACCAGCAGAACCCCTATCAAAAGAAACTTATCAAGTAAGGGTTCGATGGATATGGTCAAGAACAGCAGACCATATTATTATAAGCCCAGAAATAGGTCGATACATCCTTGAACAAGCTAATCATATAAATAGTATATATGACAGTCATATTAAAATCTTTGGTACAGAAGCATGGAAAAAAATTTCAAGATTAGCTATAGCAGTAGCTGGATATGTTGTATCGACTGACGAAACATATGAGAATATTATCGTTACAAAAGAACATGTAGACTATGCAGTTCAATATTTCATAAGTATATATGATAATCCAACTTTTAAATTAAAAGAATATGTTGAACATGAAAAAAGTTATTCTGAAATAAACGAAGAAGGTATTGCAAATTTACAAGATATTTATACAAAATATCCTGCCTTAATCATTCAGTTAGAACAATCTGCATCAACAACAAAACAGACTTTAGCGGCAACAACAGGGCTTTCTATAGATGACCTGAATAAAGCTTTATCGAAATTAACTTCAGGACTATTTGTAAGATTTACAAACTACGATATAGTTCCAACGGAAAGATTTAGATTAGGAGTAGCACAAATCAACAGAAATACTATTGCAAGAAGGTTAGGTGAATAATATGTTAAAACTCAGATGGCACTTACAGCATATTACTACAAATGCTGAAGCTAATCAACTTATAGAGTTTTTAAAATCATTAGATGGTCAAATATTGTATGGTGCCTTTGACACTGAATCAACAGGTCTACATATAATATTTGACACACCTTTCCTTTATCAATTTGGTTTCGTGCATCCTAACGGAACTGATGGCTACGCATACTCCGTAGACATCGAAAAACAACCAAATCTTTCAAAACAAATAATCCGTATATGGCATTCGTTTTGTAAAAGCTTCAAATATTATATGGGGCACAATGTTAAGTTTGACTTACATCAATTAATTAACTTAGGTATCCCATATGATTATGAAGACAATATAACGGACACAATGTTTTGGATTAGGTATGGACATGATGCTTTAACTGAGAAACATGGAGGACCTCCATTAGGTTTAAAATCATACTCAGCAAGGTATATAGATTTAAATGCAAAGTATCATGAGCATAAATTAGACCAAGAGAAATCTTTAATAGCTAAAACTTATAATCAACAATTAAAGATTCTTCTCAGAAATTGTGGTTCACCGCCTGAAAAATATGGAGCCAAGTCATATACACTCTCAGTCCTTGAAAAAATATTTAAGGACCCCACAATAGATATAGATGATATGGAATCTGAATTTAAAGAAAACTATTTGAATTGGCTCCAAAATATACCTCTACCTATCCAACAAAAAATGACAACTGGTTTAGTCACAACAGAAGACATTCCCTATAATATGTTGAATAGGCAAAACCTAATAACTTACGCACAATATGATATAGTATATACATTAGAAGTATTCTTATTCACTATGAAATTAGTGATTGCACGAGACAACCTAATAGGTGTTGACTTTGAAAACAAACTTATCTTTCCATTAGTTGAGATGGAGAGAGTAGGATTCAAAGCAGACATAACCTATTTAAAGGAATCAAGAATACGTCTTAAAAACTATATCAAAGAAAGACAACAGTTCATGTATGACCTGACTGGACAAGAGTTCAGCATAGGTCAACATGAACTTATAAAATCTATACTATATAATGACTTTGATGTGGATGTACCTTCAACAGCTAATGAAAATTTAGAATTAAAACTATCTGAATTAGAGCGTGAAGGAGAGCACCAGGATGCCATTGAATTAATTAAAGTCATACAAGAATTAAGGACTCTAGAGAAATGGTACTCAGCCTATATAATCAGGTTTCTTAACCAACTTAAAAACTCTGATAGATTATACACGACTATACATCAAGTAGGCACAGTATCAGGCAGAGTAACTTCAGACTTTCAACAGTTTCCTAGAGAACCTATTATTGATATAAATGGGAATGAATTGTTTCACCCAAGAAAAATAATACTGGTGTCTGGTGGAGACTTTGTAGGTACACTCTACTTAGATTACTCTCAGATTGAATTAAGATTTCAAGCTTTCTACACAATCCTTGTAGAAAATCCTGATATAAATTTATGCAGAGCTTACATGCCGTACAAATGTCATAACGATAAAACAGAACAGTTCGATTATGAAAATCCTGAACACATAGAACATGCATATGACTGGGATTGGTATCTAGATGAAGAACCTACAAAGAAATGGACACCATTAGATGTTCACGGTGCTACTACTAAAGTAGCATTTAACATAGATGAGACTCATCCCGATTACCATAGTCTCCGTTATGTTGGTAAAACGACCAACTTCGCAAAGAATTACGGAGCAACTATAAAAAGAATTCGTCAAATGTTCCCTCATTATTCAGAAGAACAAGTAAGGAAAATTGACGAAGCATACTACAAAGCATTCCCAGGAGTTAAATCTTATCATAATTATTGTTATAATCGTGCCCAAATGTTCCCATATACTACAAATCTATTTGGAGTTAAATATTATGGGGTATCAGGTCATAAACTTATTAATATTCTGATACAAGGTAGTGCAGCTTTCTTTTTAAAATTAAAAATAAGAGAACTGTATGATTATACAAAAGCTAATAAAATTAAATCTAGATGGCAAATGCAGATACACGATGAGCTTTCCTGGGAAGTGCACAAAGATGATGACCCACAAGTGTTCTTTAAATTCCAAGAGATTATGCAAGACTGGCCCGATACATTAGTACCAATAGTAGCAGACATGGAATTCACAACAACCAAGTGGGCTGAGAAAAAGGAAGTGGGAACAATAGATGAGTTACAAGTTTATTTTAGGACTTGACCCCAGTGGTAATTTCTATGAAGGCAAAGGCACTACAGGTTGGTGTATCTTCAATACAACTGATAACAAAATCATAAAGGCTGGGTCTATCTCAGCTAAAGACTTTGAAAGCCAAGAAGAATATTGGTTCGCACACATAGATTTAATCACTGACGCAAACAAGAAATATAAGAAAAAATTAATTGTAGTTATGGAAGACTACATGCTTTACCCAAACAAAGCAAAAAGTCAAGTTAATAGCAGAATGGAAACACCAAAACTTATTGGAGTAATACAACTTAATTGTTATTCTAAAGATATTCCTTATT
>ERZ795031.4746-NODE-4746-length-11230-cov-3.585145_pt1 | contig 11230 bp, 10 predicted proteins | sample MGYA00375123_ERZ795031 | MGnify/ENA primary metagenome ERZ795031 (study PRJEB30166, sample SAMN05720159) | activated sludge metagenome | isolation source: anaerobic digester from wastewater treatment plant | place: USA | collected 2015-04-21 ... | reverse complement strand
AAGGCCCGGTGCCCTCGGGTAGTCCCGCTTCATACCGGCTGTTTCCTCCCTGCAGCCAGCCGGGCGTGGTGATGAATTCGCATTTTTCCACAAAGCGCCGTGCATCCTGAACCGTGAGAACCATCATCTTCCAGCAGAAACTTCCGAAATCGTTCGCTCCGCCGCTTCCGGGGAAACGCACTTTCGGCTTCTGATAAGTTCCGCCAATGTACGTAGAATTCAGGTTGCCATATATGTCAATTTGCGCACCGCCGAGAAAAGTATAGTCGACATATCCCCGTTGACAAGTTTCCATGATGGCCCCCATTGTGGAAACCATCACAGCCTTGTGACTGGCTCGTGAATCGCCAACGGAGATAGGCATTTCCGGCAGTTGCGGACTGACGCTTCCAGCTTCAAACATAATAGCCAGATTCGGCGAGTTTAATTTCTGAGCCAGCATGGCTGCCGCACAAGGCGCTCCGGTTCCCACGGCCAGCGTGGAACCGTCCTCGAGTTCTCTCGATGCAACACAGATCATCAATTCCATCGCGTTATAGGACGTTGTCATCTTTTTCCCTCCTTATGCAGCAGATGCTCTATCGTTCTGAGTTGGAGCATCTTCTCCATGCCACCATTCTTGTTGATATATTCATGGTGATCCTTGCAGTCGTAAATGTTTCTCTGAAGAAAATCCTTGAAAACAGCAGAATCCTCCTCGGCCTTCAGCCACTCCTGTAAGTGCTCTTCGTCCGAAAAATATTCGTACGCCATGGTGCCTGGATAGCCGCCGTACGGAACCTCGCACACGGCATCTACGAGGAAGTAGGGGAACGTGGTTTCCGTGGGATCCCGTCGTATCTCTTCATTCGTAATCAGACGCTCACACGTCACGATAACCCGCTTGGAGGCACGGGCCAGGTCGTTGTCCGACTTGAGAATGCCGCGAACCCGGACATTCCCATAAACATCCGATTCGTGAACGTGGATGATGCCCACATCCGGATACAAAGCGGGATGAAGGGCAAGTTTCTTGCCTGTATACGGGCACTCGATAATCCTGGCGGCACTGCACTCAAAGGTGTCCGTGCCCAGCAGATTGCGCGTTGGAATAAAGGGAACGCCCATGGCGGCCGCCCGAAGCCTTGCCGAAAGGCTGTAATTGGTCCACTCGGTCACCTTAACCTTGCCGGTCTGCATGTATCTTCTCGCGCAGACAGAGAGCCCCCGGGCCTCAAGCCCCACAATGTAACCTGCGTCTACCCGGTCAAAGACTTCTCCCGCACAGAGAATCTCGAAATCATGGCTAGCCGTGTGGCCGGCAAAACCCATATTTTTCCTTCCTTGTCTGAGGATCTCATGACAGGCCGCAATGGGTGTACGGTTGGCCCCGAATCCGCCCAGGGCAAAGTATTCCCCGTCATGAACAAAAGTCTCGATGGCTTTGGAAAGTGTCATAGCTTTGTTCACCATTTTTTTGGATTTCTTCTGGAAAAATGTTCGTGCACGGTCCGGATCAGGATCGGTAAATAACTCACCCTTTCCTTTTTTAATAATGTTCATCGTCATGTTCCCCTTTTGCGTCTGCCTGTCTGAAATGTAGTTTTAATTTCTTTTTGTTTTTTTCCTAAAGCGTGAGTAGATCGATTCCGCCCGTAACCGGAATGACCGCACCCGTAATATAGGACGCTGCATTCGAGGCCAAGAAGGTAACGACTTCGGCAACTTCTTCCGGCCGCCCCATCCGCTTCAGGGCAGTTCGCTTCACAATGCGTTCAGTCATACGTTCATCATAAAGTTTTACAGCTTCTGTTGCGATGAAACCGGGGCAGACCGTATTAACGGTAATGCCGTAACGGCCGGCCTCAATAGCCAGCGACTTGCTCAATCCGATTAATCCAGCCTTGGTCGCGCCATACGACGGTTGCAGTGAAGCCCCCATGAGGCCTGCCACGGATGATATGTTGATGATCCGTCCCCAGCTTTTTTTTACCATGCCCGGCCAGACGGCCTTGCTGCAATGATATGCGCCGGTGAGATTGACATTGAGATCGCGTTGCCAGCGCTCTAATTGCTGTTCGCCGAACTTGCCCATATTATCCATCACAGCAGCATTATTCACCAGGATATCGATTGTTCCGAACTCTGCTTCCACAGCCTGCACTACGCTCGCTACTTCCTCGGGATCTACCACATCCATTTTGAATGCGCGGCTGCGCGAACCCATGGATTGGATTTCCTGCGCACCCGCCTGCGTTTTGACCGTGTTCTGCTGCGCAAAATGTCCAGCCAGCAGACTGTATTCTCCCAGCTTTTCTGTGTCGTGGTCCTGTCCTTCGAGGAGGATATCGGTAAGGACTACATCAGCCCCAGCCTCACCGAGGGTCATGGCAATGGTCTGACCCAGGCCGCGCGACGCGCCGGTGACTAAAGCAACTTTTCCTTTGAGGTTCATATGTATGTCTTTCCTTTATTGATGCGATCGATCAACCCGGCACTATTCATAGAAGTTTGCTGCCAGTTCATATCGTCCCGGCAAGCGATAATCGTGACTTCCCACGATCTCCAGTTGAGGATCGGATTTCATGAGGTCATAGACCCGGTTAATACTTGCCTCCGATTCCGGACCCTCGCTTACCAACGATTGCATAAGCTTGGATTTAGGCATTCTTTGTTCCAGTCCTTCAGGAAAATAGAAAGTATCAGCACTGAAGAAGAACTTTCTGCCGGATGGCATGGTCAGGTACATACCCATGAGGCCTGGACTGTGGCCTGGCAAATCCACCAGCACCATGGAACCGTCACCGAAGAGGTCATACGATGCCGGAAAGTTCTTGAAGGGTGTGCGAGGATCGGCTTCTATCAGCTCAATATCCAGACCTGCCCCGCAGAACTGCTCCTTGATGAAGGCATTCTTGAACAGCGCCCGATTCGTGAGACGGGAGGCAAAATCCCATTCTTTGCGTCCGACAAAATAGTGGGCATGGGGAAAATCACGCATGCCGCCGGCATGGTCCCAGTGCAGATGTGAGATGATAACGTTCTTGACATCCGAAGGCTGGAAGCTCAGCCGCGACAGTTGATGCACTAAAGCGTCGTGCTGCGGATCGAACCGCGTACGCATGACGCAGCGGTGGAAAAAAAGGTTGCCCCAATAGATGGGAGGCCGCATCTCTTCTTCTATGCGCGTGCCGATGCCCGTATCAAAAAGCACCAAATCATTGGCGCGCTCAATCAGAACGCTGAGGATGGGAAACTGCACACTCTTCATGCCCGCGCCCTGAACAAAAAGCCCCTTCGCTACATGTCCAAATCCAGTAGAGAGAAAATACATCTTCATAAACTAGAATTCCTTGATGACCAGCCGATCCAGAAGCGTGTCGGGCAGAATCTTCACCATCCGGTGCTGTACCGGATGGTTGGTGACAAGATAACGGGGCTTGGGATTCGGTGCAGTCACGGCCCGATGAATGGCTTCGGCCACTATCTCCGGCTGCACACCACGCGTTTTGGCTTCGGCTGCCTCATGCTCGAGTTTTTTACGATTGGCTTCATAGAAAATGCTGCCGCGATACCGCTCTATTCTTCCTTCGAGGTCCTTATCCCACAGCGGGGTGTCGATCAGAGCAGGTTCAACCACAATGACTTTGACACCCCATGGCATGAGTTCACGCCGCAGAGAGTCCGACCACCCTTCGAGGGCATGCTTGCTGGAAGCATAGGGTCCTGAAAAAGGCGTGGCCACAAACCCGGCCACGCTCGACACGTTCACGATCCGGCCCCTGGATTTTAAGAGCAGAGGGAAAAGGGCCCTGGTCAGGCGATGCGTCCCGAACACGTTGACGTTGTATTGTTCGATCAACCGTTCGACGGGATACTCCATGAGCGGACCGGGGCTGAAGATGCCCGCGTTGTTAACCAGCGCAAGAAGATTAATTCCCTTCTCCTCAATAAAAGCAACAGCGCTCTCTACGTCACCATCGTTGGTGATATCAAGTTTGAAAGCCTCAATCCCACCTACCTCGCGGAGTTTTTCAAGTTCCGCCTGGGATTTATCCGTGGCATATGTAGCGTAAACGCCAAAGCCCTTTTTGGCGAGCGTGAGCACCGTGGCCTTACCAATGCCTGATGCCGCGCCGGTGACAAGAATACATCCCTTAACCGCCATATCTGTACTCCTATTGGCAAGCCATAGCGCCGCAGCCAAGCCCATACGCGATGCCGCACTACTCACGAAAACACATCGTTTAATAGTCATATACATGTCTGCTTGCTACTTTTTTAATTCAATTAATCTCTCTTCTTTTTCATTCTAATAATTTCCTTCCCGAGGATAAGATCTCCCTCTCATTGCAAGAGGGAGATCAAAGAACAGGAAGGGATCATTAGAAAGGATTTTTATCAGGAAGAATAATTTCGACGACACAATTCAAAAATCATCCTCGCCAACGCTCTGCAATGTAATTATTCATACAAAAGTATAGTTATAAAATTTATCGCGACGTTCGTCCCTGTAACGGTCTCCAGCACTTTTCGATATAGCCTAATTCGTTCCTCCACCAGGGACGATCAAGTGACGGCATAGAGGCTCTCATTGTGCCCTCGGGCATAATGGACTCATGTTTCTGCCACGGGCCAATTTTGTATTCATCCAGGGCATATTCTCTGCCCAGGTTCGGGTTTTGCGGGCATGCGGGAGTAAGCGCGGCAAGAAAGCGCATGAGACAGGTATTGCATCGTGAGCACCGGACGATCTCTTTTGCTTTTCCGGCTTCAAGCTTGTTCACATATTCCGGATCGCAGTAAAGCTGCCTTCCCATGGCCTGGAGGTCGTACTTGCCTTCCGCGATGTTCTTTTCGATCTTGACCGGATCGTGTTGAGAAGACACAACAACCGGAATATTAAGCGCCTTCTTGAATGCCTCGCCATGCTCGGGAATATGCTTGGAACGGTCCATGTCCGTGATGAGGTGGCCGGACTCTTCGTAGCCAGCGCCGTCGGACAAACTGATATAATCCAGACCTATAGTCTGCAAATCCTTGGCCACATCAATCATCTCTTCCTCGGTCAGGCCGCCCTGCATATGCTCTTCCGCGCTGATCCGGCACCCGACGGCAACGCCCGGGCAGGCATAACGGACCTGTTCGGCAACCTCCATAAGGAAACGCTTGCGGTTGCGCCATTCTCCACCGTACATGTCCGTGCGTTTATTGGAGAAAGGAGATAAGAACTGATGCTCGAGGTACCCGTGCGGGCCGTGAATCTCTTTGGCATCGAACCCGGAGATAACTGCAAGCTGGCAGCTATTGGCAAATTCCTTCTGTTCGCTGCGGATCTCTTCTATGGACATTTCTCGCGTCATTTGCCCCTTCATATAATATCTTGAAAATTCCATAACCGCATAAAGATCCGCACAATGGTTGGGCGATTTTTCAGCTGCTATCTCATAAGGCAGACCGGCCGTCGCAGCCGGGGCCAGCTTATGGTGATCATAGGAATGACCTTGCCTGCCAAAACCAATGGTCATCTGAGCCGCAACTTTGGATCCGAAATAGTGAACCCTGTCGGTCAGGTTGTTCATTCCAAGCATATGTCCCTGATGGTAGAGATGCGGATTCCTTCCGGCCGGGAACTCTCCCGCCAGTTTGGTGGCCATGATCGCACCCGTTGTGATCAATCCGGTGCCGCCTTTTGCCCGGGCTCCGAAATAAGCAATATACTGCTCTCCAACTTCACCATGAGCCCCTGATAACGCCTCGTTCATCGGCGCCATAACAATCCGGTTCTTCAACTCAATCGGACCAATTTTAATTGGCTTTAAAATGTGTGCAAATTGTTTCTTGCCCTCTGATTTTTCAGTCATAACTTATACCCCCTTCAAGTTTTGCTTAATTCTTCTTTTTGTCGTATCAATCCCCAAAAGACGGCCTAAGTTGCCGCCGAACATCTTGGTCTTGTCTTCTTCCGTAATGGCCGGGTACCCATACGCCTCCTGCATGTCTTCAGGAATCTGGAACTCAGACAAACCCTTGACCGCGTTGGCCACCTGAACGCCGTATCCGGCGTAATCCGTGCCCCAGGTGATGCGATCCGGTCCGACAAAGCGCATGGCTTCGCCCAGAAGGTGGGCGAACTTGCGCGGTGCGGTAATGGCCCAGGGAACGAGCAGACTCATGCAGATGTAAACGTTGGGGTGGCCCAAGGCCACCATGTTGAGGACGTCACTGTAAGGATAGCCCATGTGGAAAGCATTGATCTTGAGTTCCGGAAAGTCGCGCGCCACATCGTCGAGCTGCTCGGGATGGCAATACTTGCTCTTGCCCGGCGGCACCCAGCAGAATCCGGTATGCATGTCCAGCACAATGCCGAACTCCTGTGCCTTTTCATAAAACGGCCACAGTGCGGGGTCGTTCATGTAGGTATCTTCGGGCGAATAATACTTGAATATCCTGGCCCCTTTCTCCTTGACCCAATACTCCATCTCCCAGATGGCGTTCTTAACTCCGCGCTGTTTGATCGGTGAAATATTGGGCTGGTACATGAACCGGTCCGGATGGGTTTCCACCACCCGGGCCATCTCGCCATTGGAAACCCACCGGCTGCTAAAACCGGTCGTATCCATCATGGATTCAGGAAGCAGGCAGGCGATGTCCACGCCGTGCTTATCCATGACCCGAAGGATAACCTGCGGGTCGCCACTCTTCACCGCTTCCCATTCTTCCAAACCCTCCAAGGCCTTCATCATGAGCGGCAGGGGTGCGCCGGTGATCAGCGGCCGCGAAATATGTTCAATCGCCCGCCACCACATTTGAACTCCGGGAAAATGGTTCAAGTGCTCCATGTCGCCGATAAGGTGACATTCCGGATCGATTTTAAAATAATTATCTACATTCTTCTTGCTCATATATATCCCCCCTGTTTATAATAATTTTCAACCGATCATTCTCTCTTTGCCTTCCCAGAATTTCTTTTTGATGTCTTTTTTGACGATCTTGCCGATGATTGTTTTGGGAATATCGTTCCAGAACGCCACCGCCTTGGGACACTTGTATCCCGCGAGGTGCTTCTTGCAGTGTTCGATGATCTCCTCGGCTGTCGCTTCTTTGCCCGGATGGAGCACGACAACGGCCTGCACCACTTCGCCCCATTTTGCATCGGGCGCTGAAACAACGGCGCATTCCCTTACGGCGGGATGTTGGTAAATGACGTCTTCCACTTCCTTCGGATAAACATTCTCGCCGCCGGAAATAATCATGTCCGCCTTGCGGTCGGTCATAAAGATATAGCCGTCCTGATCCATGTAACCCATATCGCCCGTATGGTACCAGCCGCCTTTCAGGACGGCCTCGGTCAGCTTCTGATTCTTCCAGTAACCCATCATGATATGCTTGCCTTTGGCACATATTTCGCCGTATTCACCAGGGCCCAGCGGATTATCATTTTCATCCACAATTCTGACCCGTGAGTTGGGCATCGGTTTACCGGCACTTACAAGATACTTCTGTTTCAGACCATCCAGTTGGTGCTCTTTTATCGCCAAACCGGATATGCCGGCTCCGGCTGTTTCCGTTGCGCCATATCCCTGAGCGAATTTATTCCCGAATTTTCGAATGCATTTTTTTAAAACTTCCGTGGGAAAGGGACTGCCGGCATAGGTTAAAATCCTTAAACTGGAGAGATCGTAATTTACGATACTTGGCCAATCCACCATCCAACCGTAGATCGTGGGAACAAGATTCATGTGGGTGCATTTTTCGTCATCAACCAATTTAAAAATCGTGTCCAGACTGGGTTTGCGATTGATGCAGACCTTGCCTCCGACGATTAATATCGCCAGAATCGGCCACCAGGAAACGTGAAAGATGGGCAAAACAAAGCAGGTGGAATCATCTTCCGTAAATCCGTTGGCTATCGTAGCCGTTATACCGGCTAAAAGAGCGCTGCGGTGGGAAAGCATCACGCCTTTGGGCAGTCCCGTGGTTCCGCCGGTGTACATCAGAATGGCCAGATCATCTTCCTGGATATCATATTGATCTAAATCCGGTTCCAAAGCCGGCGATATGTCCAACACCTTATCGTAGTCAAGAAATCCGCAGACAGGATTATCCAGACTCACCCACGCCTTTATACTCTTGAAACGATTTTTCATTTGTTTGACTTTTTCTTCATACCCGTCGCCGACAATAAAGAAAACCGTCTCGCTGTCGTTAACAATAAACATAATCTCGTCGTCGCCTAAACGCACATTGATCGGTGTCACACGCATGCCGATCTTAGCTGCGGCAAAATAGACTTCCAGATATTTGGCACAATTATCGGCCATGACGGCAAGTCCGTCACCCTTCTTGCAGCCTGATTTGATAAGAAAGTTGGCAAATCTATTGATTCGCTCATTGAATTGTTTATAAGTATATCGTTTCCCTTCAAAGACTACGGCAATATTATCCGGCCACAGTACAGCGCCGCATCGCGGGATATCACCTAATGTGTACATGTTATCTCTCCTTTATTTTCACGGCCAGGACTTGGGCAGACCCTGGAACTGCATGAGCACGTTGCGGCTCATCTCGTTAGATATTGGTGAAAACTGAATCTGGTAGGCATCCCGGACAAACATCGATACGGGATATTCATTGCAGATGCCGTAACCGCCGAAGATTTCCGAACCAAAAGTTGCCGCATGACGCGCACCCTCGGCCGCCACCAGTTTGGCCATGGTCGCTTCCAGATGAAACGGTTTACCGTGATCGCACAGCCACGCGGACTTATAGGTAAGATTCCGCGCATTTTCGAGATTGATATACATGTCCGCCAGATAGTTCTGGAGGACCTGAAACCGGCTGATAGGCCCGCCGAAGGCGATGCGTTCCTGGACATACTTGAAACAGAGATCATAGATGGCGGAGATAATCCCCACACCCATCATGGCCACGCCGATGCGCTCCGGGTTGAGTACAGTCATGATCTCGTAGAAGGCATTCCCGCGCGTGCCCAGCATGTTTTCTTTGGGAACTTCCACGTTATCGTAAAATATTTCGACGCTTTCACAATGATGACAGCTGATTTTCCCGATCTTACGGATGGTAATGCCGGGGGTTTCGCGCGGCACCATGATGATGGTCAGCGACTTGCTCGGCTTGGCCCCTTTTTCGGTCCGGCAGACCGTAATCAGGGAGTCGGCCACATGCGCGCCGGTGATGAAAATCTTCTGGCCGTTAATGACCCATTTGTCGCCCTTGTCTTCGGCCGTGGCCTTGATTGCCCCCAGAATATCCGTCCCGCCGGCAGGTTCGGTCAAAGCCATGCAGGTCTTGAATTTGCCCTCGCCGATGAGCGGCAGATATTTTTCTCTCTGCGCCGGGGTGCCCAATTCATTGATGAAACGTACGCCAAAACCGGCCGTGACACCGATAGCCAGGGCAACCGACATGGATCGTTTGCAAATCTGTTCATAAGCCACCATGATATCGACCTGTCCCAGTCCTTGTCCGCCGAATTCCGTAGGGATGGAGCCATAGAATGTCCCCATATCAACAAATTTCTGCCACAACTCATCAGGCGGGAAGTCTACATGTTCATCCATCCATTTCACATATTTGTAATCAAGCTCCTTTTCACAAAACTTCTGTGTTAGTTGCTGCATCATGATTTGTTCTTCTGTAAATCCGAAATCCATAGTACTTCTCCTTTATTTTTTCTTGTCCGAAGCGACATTCGCCTGTTTCTGAGCGGCCACCAGGACCTCGGGTTTTTCACGTAAAGTGTCCATCACCGATTGGATATCCGGGGCATAGATCAGCCACTGGATGGCATTGCGTTCCAGCGCCAGTGCAGCATCCAGGCTGCCGCACTCCAGCGAGCGCCCCATGACCTCTTTCCCCATCCTTAGAGCAATAGGTTTTTTCAAGCTGATATTCGTGACGACTTCACTGAACTTGGCCTCGAACTCATCATCCTTGAATACCCGGGTGAGGAAGCCCATCTCATACATATCGCGGGCCGGGAAATCCTTGCGTCCGCTGTAGATAATTTCACGCGCACGGTAAATGGGCATGGCACGGGCGATGCGCACCGTGCCGCCCCAACCGGGCAGGATTCCCATGTTAATCTCCGTGGTACCGAACTTGGCCGACTCACGTGCATAGATCAGGTCGCACATCAAGGCCAGTTCCAGACCACCAGCAAGGCAATGTCCGGTCACTTTGGCAATGACCACTTTTTCACAAAGCTCTATGGCTTTGCCAAGGCCATAGCCATCATGAGCCAGCCAGTTTAAGGATTCCTGATGCTCGGCCAGCGACGGGAAAACGCTCAGGTCACCGCCCGTGCAAAATGCTTTCCCATTTCCCGCGAGAACGACCACGGCAACGTCGGGAATGTCTCTGATCTTTCGAAACGCATCGAGCAGTTCGGCGGACATTTCCCGATTGATGGCGTTGTATTTGTCCGGCCTGTTCAGCGTAATCGTACAGACCGGTCCCTTGATTTCATAAGTGATGGTAGTATATTCAGGCATGGATCAGCTCCTTTACTTTTTACCGGCAGGACGAAAGTAAGGCAGGAAATAGCCGCCGCGCTCCTGAAAGACGACTTCCACCTCCATGTCAATACTGATATCCTCCGGTTTGCAGTCCACGATCCGGGTCATCATTCTGATCCCTTCATCGAGATCGACATAGGCGATCGTATAGGGGAGCTCATCCGTAAACTTAGGCTCCACCATGTCATAGGCCGTAGAGAAGGTGAATATCTTCGCCTTGCCGGTGGCTTCGATCCAGCCCAGGTTGCCGGACCAGCACTCGGGACAGAATTTCCTCGGATAGAATATTTTTGATTTGCAGTCCTTACAGACCTGAATAAGTAATTTGCCCTCTTTGGCGCCTTCCCAAAATTTCTCCGACCACGGTTGTGTCTCCGGAACGGGTTTTGTCATATCGAAATCCATGGTTAAATCTCCTTTCCCCAGATAGTGGCAATGTTGTTGAATCCCGAGCCGCCGCCGGCATTCTGGTAAACGTATTTGCAGTTTCTCACCTGACGCTCGCCAGCCTTTCCCATGAGCTGCCTGGCTGTTTCCACGTACGTGGCCGCGCTCACACCCGATCCGGTATGGCCTCTCCCCGGCGCGTCACCGATGGATGACCAGGGAATATCTCCGCCAAAAGACATCCGGCCTTCCAGAAAATATTTACCGCCCATACCTTGAGGGGCTACTTCGAGCAGTTCTGCTATGAGGGGATGGGCCAGAGG
>ERZ795031.4737-NODE-4737-length-11246-cov-8.017067_pt1 | contig 11246 bp, 4 predicted proteins | sample MGYA00375123_ERZ795031 | MGnify/ENA primary metagenome ERZ795031 (study PRJEB30166, sample SAMN05720159) | activated sludge metagenome | isolation source: anaerobic digester from wastewater treatment plant | place: USA | collected 2015-04-21 ... | reverse complement strand
CTTTACGCGGAAAATAGATGGGGAATTTTATGGATTCATCAATGGTCTCAATTAGACCGCCAAATTTACCTATATCCAGATACACCCATTGATAGAGATTATTTTTAGATTTACGCGCTACATTTATCACTTCGGATACAATTACACCCGCATCTGCAACCAGAGAACGACCCGGTTCTAAAATAATTTCCGGTAAGTTATCACCAAAATCCTCCATAATAAAACGCTGTATTTCTTTGGAATAATCTTCAATGGAAAAAGTGGGATCTACATAGTTGGCAGGAAAACCGCCTCCAATATTAATCATTTGTAATTCTATGCCTTCTTCGGCAACAGCATCAAAGAGATATTTACACCGTGCCACGGCATCATCCCATTGGCCTATATCCCTTTGCTGAGAACCAACATGAAATGAAATTCCCCAGGGCTGTAAATTCATTTTCGCTGCTTTCACAATTAAATGATAGATTGTATCAGGATGGGAACCAAATTTTCTGGATAGAGGCCAATCCGCACCTGTGCCTTCTGTTAAAATCCGGAATAAAACCTTGGAACCGGGAGCATATTTTGCCAAATTATTCAAATCCAACTTGCTGTCAGTAGTAAAAAACCGCACCCCTCTATCGTAAAAATACTTAATATCGCTAACTTTTTTGATGGTATTCCCGAAGCTTAAACGCTCGGGCTCAATTCCCAAATCTAAAATTTGGTCAAGTTCATAAGGTGAAGCCAAATCAAAATAAGCACCAAGTTCGTTCAGCAGCATTATCACTTCCTGCATAGGATTTGCCTTCACTGCATAATAAATTTTATAATCGGGCATACTTGCCTGCAATTCCAAATACTTATTCCTTACTATATCCAAATCCACAATCAAACAGGGGGTGGTGATATCTTTGGCAAATTCCTGAATTTTAGCAAATCGCTTTTCGTCCATAAAGCGAGCTATATTAAAGATGTAGGGTTCCTTAAACAATGTTTTATCCTCATTACTTAGAATCAATGCTTCCTAAGATTCGCAAAGCCCATAAATGTCAAATAAAAAGTAGTTGACACTTTAGCTGTTTGCATTATAATAAGTTGTAATAAGATTAAGGATATAAAATGCAAAATAAACCTTGTGTGGCAGTTGGAATCAGCGGAGGGATTGACTCCGCAATGACTGCCTATTTATTAAAAGAAAGCGGTTTCAGGGTAATTGGCATCACAATGCAGACCTGGGATCAAAACAAAGCAATGCAAAACACGGTAAAAAGTGGCTGTTTTGGTCCCGCTCAAGAAGAAAGTATCCAATCCGCCGCTCGTTTATGCCAAAAAATGGGTATAGAGCATTATGTTATTCCTTTGCAGGAAGAATTTCAGCAGAAGGTTATTAACTATTTCTGCCAAACATACTTACGGGGAAAAACACCCAATCCTTGTTTGGTTTGCAATGCCTACATCAAGTTTGCGTTATTACCTGAAAAAGCACATTCCTTGGGGCTGGAATTTGACTATTTTGCCACCGGACATTATGCTAAAGTGGATTATAATGAAGAATTGCAACGCTACCAAATAAAAAAGGCAAAAGACACTAACAAGGATCAATCCTATTTTCTGGCTTTTTTAACTCAGGAGCAACTGGCACGAACCCTTTTCCCCTTATGGAATTATACAAAACCGGAAATAAAAAAAATGGCTGCCGATATTGGGTTTGGCGAACTGGTATCCCGTCAGGAAAGCCAGGATTTTTTACAAAGTTCAGATTTGGCAGTGCTTTTTAAAGCAGAAGATTTTCAGGAAGGGGAAATTGTTGATCTATCCGGGAAAGTTATTGGAACACACAAAGGCATAATAAATTACACTATCGGACAAAGAAGAAATTTGGGAGTTAAGGGTTTTCACGAACCCCGGTTTGTTCTGGAAATAGATGCGGAAAAAAATAGAATTGTGATAGGAACTAAGGAATATTTGTTTAAGAACCGATGTTTGGCAACAAATATGAACTGGGTTTCTATTTCTGCACCGGCAAAACAATTCAGAGCAAAAGCTAAAATACGCTTTTTGCATACTCCCGCTGAATGTATTGTAACCCCTATAAATGATAGCGAGATAGAAGTATTATTTACAGAACCGCAGCTTTCTATAACCCCGGGACAGGGTTTGGTTTTATATGCAGATGATTTACTTTTGGGAGGTGGATTTATTGCACTTTCTAATGATAAGAATGCAGAACATAATGTTTAGAAGGTTGAGAGGGCTTTTGGCAGAGGGCAGAGAGCGAAGGGCGGAGAGCGAAGGGCGAAGAGCGAAGGGTGGAGGGCGGAGAGCAGGGTGCTGAGAGCTGAGAGCGAAGAGCGGAGGGCAGAGGGTTCATTTTTCCGCATTTTTAGAGAGCTGAGATACCCAAAAGCCCTTTAGGGCAACACTTTGATAGCGATGGTGGCGTAAGCCCCTCGTCAAGAAAAGCCCCGAGTTTTTTTCTTTTCTAACCTGTCCCCAAAAGCCCTTTAGGGCGACACTTTGATAGCGATGGTGGCGTAAGCCCCTCGTCAAGAAAAGCCCCGAGTTTTTTTCTTTTCTAACCTGTCCCCAAAAGCCCTTTAGGGCGACACTTTGATAGCGATGGAGGCGTAAGCCCCTCGTAAAATTCCCGAAACCATCAACTGGATATTTTGACTTACAATTCTCACCTGACTTCAATGTAACCACACCCTATTTTTTTTACATACAACCGCACTATAACTTATCTACAAACCGATAAATTATGAGTCAAAACAGAATGTGAACCCTTTTACCACCCAACTGTCAATAACCCTATTTTTTCACAGTAACAATGCACAATCCCGCAACACAATAAAACTCCATCCGGCAACTATTACAAGAACTGGTAGGTTTCAGAAACAGGGATTCGTTTTAGTTAACTTGGAGAGAGCTTTACAGAGTCGTTTAAGCATAAGGTAAAGAAAATCTTTGGGCTTGGCTGAATGCTATTTATGAAAAAGAACTTGACTTGGATTGACAAGATGAAGACAATGCATTTGTTTTTTTTCATTATATAGATTGTGAGTAACAAGGGAAATTTAATGCCCTCAAAGAAGCGGAGAAACAATGAGTTGGAACTTACACCAACATTTGGGACTAAACTATCATTGATGATTAATGATTGTTATTATTACTGTTCTTTGTGAATGTGGTCTAAGCGAATTGACCGACCTTTTTACGGTCTATTAAAAAAATGCTGAACAAGCTGAACATTATCAATAGGAGAGAAAATATATCAATTGTCTTATAAGGAGCTATAGAGGAAATAATGGCTAATACCATAAATCGTGTTACTTTAGAAGTAAGAGCTTTTCTCGAAGCGAAACTTCCAGCATTAAGTGATAATTGGTGGAAGGAATTTGTTCTTGCTTCATTGAATCCAAGACAAAAGGATGCTATTCTCAAATCTACAGTTAAATCTCTCTCAAATCTTGACCTTGCTGCTCTACTAAGGATATTTGATCAAAACTGGTTCCGTATATCTGCCTATATGGGGTTTGAGGCAGAACAGAGGCATTATCTTAAGGAGATGATAACAATCCGTAATCGTTGGGCTCACTGTAACAGCAATCCTTTCAGCGATGACGATCTATATCGTGACCTTGATACTATACAAAGGTTTCTTAAGATGATCAATGCGGATAGCAAGCTCATTGATGATATCCACCAACAAAAGCAAGAAGTTATCAATGGAAGCACTCAAGAGAGAGTTCAATCAACTGAACAAAACACGACAGAGCGATTTCATCAAGGTCAGATAGTTCGTTTGAAATCCTCCCCGGATAAGCAATATGCTATCGTTAGTATTCTCAGTTGTGAACCTGAAAACAGGATAGAAGTTTTCGGAGAAGGAGGTGCTCAAAGCTTTTACGAATCGCAATTAGAGGCTGCTCCGCAGAAGTTTTTACACTACATGAGCATAGATGAGTTTAACGCAGCAATTTCTGCTCTTCAGATAAGACAACCCAACCTCACTACTCTTTATTCCTTGAACTCAGCCAGAATAGATTACATACCTTACCAATTCAGGCCTGTATTGAAATTCATCAGGTCTGATCGCCCCCGGCTCTTGATTGCTGACAGCGTTGGCGTTGGTAAAACGATAGAAGCTGGACTGATACTCAAGGAACTTCAAGCAAGAAGAGAGCTTCAATCGGTTCTAATAATTTGCCCCAGACCTTTGGTGGCAGAGAAGAAGTGGCTCACAGAGATGAAAAGATTTGATGAGTCCTTCAGGCAATTAGACGGCAAACAGCTAAGAATCTGCATTGAGGAATGTGACTTGGATAATGAATGGCCGCACGACTTCAGAAGATCAATCATCCCGTATTCGTTGTTTGATGAAAACCTGCTTCACGGAGTAAACAAGCGGGGAAAGAAAAGACCTGGACTATTAGATTTGGATCCTCCTCCCCATTTTGATCTGATAATAGTAGATGAAGCTCACCATATCAGAAACAATAATACATACGCGAATCAGATTGTAAGCTACTTGTGTAACAACGCAGATGCAGTAGTTTTTCTAACTGCCACTCCTGTTCAAACAAAAAGCGAGGATTTGTTTGTTTTGTTAAACACTCTCCGTCCTGATTTGATAATAGATCGTAATAGCTATAGAACGATGATGGAACCCAATCAATTCATCACTCAAGCTGTAAAGTACATAAGGCAAAACGAGCCAAATTGGCAGGAGCGAGCAACGGAGGCATTGATTCAGATTATGACAACTGAGTGGGGTTGTTTGATTGCCCAGAACAATCCTTTGTATCAGTCAATTCTTGAGGGCTTGAAAGCAGAGTCAATGACAAACGAGCAAAGGGTTAAACTGATATCTGAAGTTGAAGAGCTGCATACATTATCAGGTGTAATAAACAGAACAAGAAGAAGGGATATAGATAACATAGTTATTAGAAAGCCAGAAACAATTGAAGTTAGCTTTACTCCTGAACAGAGCTTGATCCATGATGAAATGTTGAAAATTCAGCGCAGAATACTGGAACAGACCAGTGGTAACATATCCATTAACTTTCTGATGTCAACCATTAGAAGACAAGCTGCAAGCTGTATTTTTGGATTGCTTCCATTGATGAAAGATATCCTGAATCGTAGATTGGATGAAGTATTATGGGATGAGCTATTTGAGTTTATACCTGATGTTGATGCTATACAGGATATAAAAGCAGAAATAAGTGCATTGCTTAAGTTAGCTTCGCAAGTATCGGGAAATGATCCAAAACTTGATGCTTTACTTCAGGTACTAAAAGGTAAACAAGCTCTAACAAACAACAAAGTAATGGTCTTCAGTAGTTTTATTCATACACTCAAGTACTTGAACACTCATTTGTTAGATGCTGGAATCAGAGTTGGGTTCATTTTTGGTGAGGTGGATGATGAAGAGCGTCTGGAGTTGCGTAGGAGATTTCAATTATCCAAAGAAGATCCGGATAGTTTAGATGTGATGCTGTTTTCTGAAGTGGGTTGTGAAGGGCTCGACTACCAGTTCTGTGATACAATGGTAAATTATGATATCCCATGGAATCCAATGAGAATTGAGCAGAGAATCGGCCGTATAGATAGAAAGGGTCAGATGAGCGAAAAAGTTATTATTTACAATATGATAACTGAGGGAACCATAGACAAAGACATCTATGACAGATGCTTAGACAGAATCGGAATTTTTGAGCATTCAATAGGTGATTCTGAAGAGATTTTGGGAGAATTAGCTGTAAAAATCAAGAATATTGCTGAAAACCTCAATCTAACGGATGAGGAAAGGAAACTCAAACTTCAGCAGCTTGCAGACAACGAAGTCCGCAAGATGCAAGAAGAAGAAAAACTTGAACAGCAACAATATGAGCTTTTTGGCATAGAGGTTCCCTCCAAACAAACAGAACAAGAAATCAAATCTGCAAGTAGTTATTGGCTTTCCCCAAAATTGTTGGAGCATCTGATTGAGTCATACTTGAATCAAAAACTTGGCACAAACCAGAAATACATCCTTGGAGACAAAGACCCGAGGACTTTGCGCTTATCACAAGAAGCCAGAAACATAGTATTAAGTGATTACCAATCTGCAAAACTTACTTCTCAATCGATTGGACGAGATTGGGAGAAATGGCTTAAAGATGTTAATCCTCATCTAAGTATAACATTTAATACTGACTATGCCGGTCAAGACACAAAGGTAGTTCTAATTAACGCTATGCACCCTCTCGTGAAACAAGCTGCCAACCATATCAAGAACTATGAGTATGCCTATACTGAACTGCAAGTAGAGACCTTAGACATTCCTGACGGTGACTATGACTTTGTGATTTACAAATGGGAAACAAGAGGTATAAGAAACGACCTTGCTCTTATGCCAATTTGCTCAGATCCAAGGGTGGGTTCCCAATTGATTCATTTGATTGAGAAAGCAACTGACAGACAGGTAAAATCGGAACCTAAGCTTAACCATTGGGATCATCTTGAATCTCACCATTATGAGCTTTGGAGAGAAGAAAAGCAAAAACACATTGATAGAACCAAAGAGCTGGCTGAGTATAAAAAGCAAAGCTTGAGAACCAGTCATCAAGCAGTTGTAGCATCTATTACCGATAAAATGGAGCAAGTTTCTGATGTGAAGATACTGCGTATGTATCGTTCGCAATTGGCATCACTGGAAAGTGCCTATGCAAGAAATGTTCAGGATTTAGACATCGCAGTGGAGAAAGCAGACATAGTAACCACTCCTGTAATGTATGGCATTATTAGAATCACAAAGGAGGAATTGTAGGTGAACCAAAGAATATATGATCTTATTGAACGCCGTAAGAGATGGATTGCGATCAACCAAGAAAATGGCTTTGAAGAAGGTATTAAAAACCTCCTCACTGAATTGTATCCAGATAGTGCCCATTTTGTTTTTGAATTACTACAAAATGCAGAAGATGCTAAAGCTACGGCTGTAAGATTCAGACTTTTAGATAACAGTTTAGAATTTGACCATAATGGTAGTCGTCTCTTCTCTATAGATGATGTGGAATCTATTACAAGCATTGGAAGAAGCTGCAAAAAAGATGACCCGACAAACATTGGGAAATTTGGAGTTGGGTTTAAATCTGTTTATTCTTACACTTTAACACCTGAAGTGATTTCGGGCGAATATCATTTTCAAATAGATGATTTAGTGGTTCCAAAAATTGATGGACTTGACCCGAAAGAGATTAGCAATGAATTAACAAGAATCATAATCCCGTTTAATAATCCTAATAAACCATCCGAAAACGCTGTTGCAGAAGTTATAAAGTTACTTAACTCATTAAATGAAAGCACTTTGTTGTTTCTGGAAAATATAAAAATAATAGAATACAGTTTGCCAGACGGGCAAATTGGTTATGTAGAAAGGGAAGATACTGATGATCATATAGTTCATATAACTACAATGTTACCAAACGCCACAGAACCACAAGTTGTATCTTATTATAGGTTTAGAAAAGATGTAGAAGTTGAAGATGAAAGCAGATGCACAAAGTTATGTCGCATCTCCATTGCTTACAAAGTAGAAAATGCATCAGCAATTGATAAAAGTGACAATGACATTCTATGGAAGATAAAGCAAATTGATCCTGGTCGGGTTTCCATTTATTTCCCTGCAGAAAAGGAAACATCTAACTTGAAATTCCACATAAATGCCCCTTTTGCTTCTACTGTTTCAAGAGATAGCGTAAGGGACTGTGAAGAAAATAAAACTCTAAGAGATCAGATTGCTGACTTAGTAGTTGAATCTCTTTTTTATCTGCGTGACAATCATCTTCTGAATGTAGAGTTTCTCTCAGTGCTGCCAAATAATAAGGATGAATTACCTTTGTTTTACCAGCCAATTTTGAGTAAAGTTGTGGAAGCATTTAAGAGCGAAGAGTTAACGCCGATGAAAATGGGTGGGCATGCTGCAGCATCAGGAATTTTTAGAGGTACTGCTCCACTCTCTTCATTGATTACAGACGAAGATCTGATTGTATTATTAAATGACGACTATATAACTCCGATGTGGGTTGCCAATGCACCACTTAGAAATAGCAGATCAGATGACTTTTTATCTATGCTGGAGATAACCGAATACAAAGTAAGTAATTTAATAACTGCATTATCCGAGATGCCTGATAGTATATACCACTGGCTTAAAAGGAAGTCCAATGTGTGGCATCAACAATTATATGCATTGTTAGATGATTATATTACCAATGCACCTGATAACGCAAGACAAGAAAGAATTGAAGCAATCTCTAAACTGAAAATTATTCGTCTGACCGATGATAGTTACGAAATCGGCAAGAATTGTTTTTTCCCTGATGACTCAGATAAAATAGATAAACAGATGCCTAGAGTTAAAAAAGGAACCTATTCATCTGGTACCAATAAAGCACAACAAGAGAAAGCAAGGCATTTGTTAGAAAAAGTCGGGGTTAGAGTAGTCGGGGAGAAAGAGCAAATTGAAACATTGTTGAGAATAAACTACTCACAAGATGCTGTTAACAATAAAATGTTTAACCCTAAACTAAAAGACATAGAGCGCTTTATTCGGTTTGTAGCCAAAGAACCATCACAAGTGAAAATGTTCGAAAATGCTTATGTGTTCAAATGCGAGAATGGCAAATGGTGTTTACCTAAGCAAATCTATCTTGATACCCCATATTTAGATACTGGATTGTCCGCATTTTATGGTCCTTTATTGGATAAAGCAAACTGCTGGAAACTTTCAGATGAATACAAAAAGCTAAAAGTTGCCGTAGAATCAATTGTTGATTTTGCACAGAAAGTTGGTGCAACATCCTCTCTTATAATAGTTCAAAAAAAAAGCTATTGTTCTAAAGATTATGTGATTGAGAATATCTCCCACCATCTCAGCGGTATGTCATTACCTGTATCTAAGTTGATATGGGATGCTTTAGTAAAATGTGAAAATAACCCAAACGATTCGTATTATAGCAGGAGCGAAAAGGCGCGGAAATACTTCTATAATGTGAATAATTCAGAATTTATAAATCTGTTATCTATTCATCCATGGGTGCCACAACAAATTCCCAATAATGGTTGCATTTTCGTTACCCCACAGGATGCTGACACTAAGCTGCTTCCAGATGGCTTTACTTATGATAACGGATGGGTCTGGCTAAAAAAAACATCCTTCGGGAGCAATGTCAAACTCCGAGAAGATCTCAGACACCAAGAAGAAATGAAGAATGACTCTGAAATTCAACAGAATGAGTTGGCAGCCAAACGTATGGGATTCAGTTCATCAAGTGAAGTTAAGGAAGTAGCTGAAGCAAAGAAGAGGGACCCGCAAGGATTTGCACGCTGGCTTGAAGGGACACATAAACCAGCATTTCCCAAAAAAGAATCTCCAGACCCCGTTGGAAGATCTATCAAAATTGAGGAAGGAATGGCTGATGCTCAACAAAGAACATACGAACAAAGAACAAGAAGCACTAGAGTTTCTGGCGACCCCACGGATGTTGAGAGTTATCTTAGATTGTCCTATAAAAATGAGGATGGACAATTGATCTGCCAGATATGTAAAGATGTTATGCCGTTTAAAAAACGAAACGATGAGTATTATATGGAGATGGTTGAGATATTCACGAAGGATTACTTGATTACAGAGCATAACTCACATTATCTTGCCTTATGTCCTTTGTGTTCAGCAAAATACAAAGAATTTGTAAAAAGTGATTCATCGCAGATGAATAATATCCGAGATTCAATATTAAATAGTGAGTGTCATGAAATACCGATACATTTAGACGAGGATACTACAATTAAGTTTGTAGATACACACTTTGACGATCTTAGAGATAGCATTATAGGAGAGAATGATTTAGAGCAGCAACAAGGGAAAGTTACAGATGCATAGAACTAAAACCTAAAAATACATCTGGAATTTTAGCATTGTAAAGTTTATCAATATCGCTATCCAATATAAGTTTTATTTTTCAACCTCTGCAATTTGATCCAGGATGCTTACCAATTGAGCTATAGCATAGCCGGCTATCAGATGTGTCCATAAAGTACTCAAGTATTAGGTTATCAGAATTTCTCTGCAAAATCTAATTTGCAATTCTCAGTAATCGTTTATAACAATATTATCCCCTTTTTCGGGAAGTGTATTACTCATTAAACATACCTTAATCAAGCGTTAATTATTAACGCTTGATTAAGAGATGATAAAGTAGTGATTAACAGTTTGAAGCAAGGAAGTAATATGACTCTCAAAACATAGCAGGTTTTTATGAAAGTAACAGTAAAGGAAAGTATAAAAGGATTTTCAGCCAAATTGTCATTCGGCGGAACGGCGTCCGCCGGTACAAAAAAAAGGAGCTATGGCAAGCCCAATAAATGCCCGTCCAGGAAAATAAACCTGAAATATGCTGCCATAGCCAAACAAATTAAAGACCTCAACCATTCGGCGGAACGGCGTCCGCCGGTACAAAAAAAGTGGCAAGCCCCTTAAATGCCCGTCCAGGAAAAAAACCTGAAATATGCTGCCATAGCCAAACAAATTAAAGACCCTAGCCATTCGGCGGAACGGCGTCCGCCGGTACAAAAAAAGTGGCTGAACCTATTGCGAGATAGGAATGATAGCATGCGGGTGCCCTTCTGGTATTCCCTTTTTGTAAAAATGCTGTTGGCAAGGCAAGCCAAAGCCCCGAAAAAAGCTCCCAAATTACACTGATTACCCAGATTTAAGATAAACCGGGATTTTACATAATTAAATTTACCCACACTAATTTATCGCTTCATAAAACTTCCACTTTGAATAAGTAGAAATGCTATAAATTATAAATGAATTTGTGCTTATGCAAGAATAGCAAACAGCTTTTTATTCAAGAAATTACATAATTTGTCTAAGAGCAGGAAGAATGGCATCGGGTCGTTATTATGAAACCAAACATTTTCGTTGCCTAAAAAATTGTCGGTTAGAAAATAAGGGTAAAATCGGTTGACCGCAAAGTCAACACTTCGGTGTCGTCCTAAAGGGCTTTTAGCAGAGAACGAAGAGCAGAGGGTGCTGCAAGGTGAAAAAAATAGCGGGAAAAAAATCCCGCTATTTATTGAACATTCTTTGGGCAAGTTACTTTTTACTGCATAATTTAAAGGGCTTCCCAAGAAAGATGCCGGAAAGCATTTATCCAGGTGGAATTGGGTAAGTCCTTTCTTATCTTGCTTAAAGAGAAATATGCCAG
>ERZ795031.4731-NODE-4731-length-11271-cov-4.062857_pt1 | contig 11271 bp, 10 predicted proteins | sample MGYA00375123_ERZ795031 | MGnify/ENA primary metagenome ERZ795031 (study PRJEB30166, sample SAMN05720159) | activated sludge metagenome | isolation source: anaerobic digester from wastewater treatment plant | place: USA | collected 2015-04-21 ... | reverse complement strand
TAACAGTGCCTGTCGATAACAGGTTAAAATAAATTATGATTAAAAAATATTGGTGGATCTTTTTAATAATTTTATTTTTAGGGATTTTTTTAACCTTAACTAAGCCTAAAAAGGGAGAGGATAGTAGAATATCGAAACCACCTATTACATCTATACCCGATTTACAAAAAGTAGATGAGGTATATCCAGAGACTCTAAGACAAGTTGGTGGAGTTAATTGGAGTTCAGAGATTAGAGATATTTTTCCTAGAGAATTAGAAAAAATTACTATTAAGAAAAAAGTAATTACTGAAGAAAGAGAAAAAGAAATAATAAATTATTTAGGAATCAGCCCGCAAAATGGTTATATACAAAAAGATTTTAATTATATTCAGTTTACTAATATGCCGGAAAATGTAGCATCTTTGCCTACAGGCAGCGGTTGGGATATAGATAGAAACCAAAATAAAGTAAGAAAAATCATTGGAGACTTAAATCAAGAAAGAGATATAGAAATAAATTGGACTAGACCGGTTTATAGAAAATATAAACAACCATATATGATGGAAACAAGTCAAGATCAGGCTCAATTTTTAGAAATCAGTGGTGATTATGTATTAGACGGTAAAAAATTAACCACTTTTCATGGAGAGAGTTTTAGTGCTTATTTTGATGCTCGAGGAAATTTATTAAAATTGTCGGTATATTTAAAACCTCGAATAATCAAAAGAGGTGGAACATGGTCGTTATTAAGCCTAGAGGAAGCCAAAAAGAGCCCAGCTAGAAATTACAGGGCTGGAGTAAATGATCTATATGGGGATATCAATAAAGTTAATATTACCCAAACTGAATTAGTAGTAATTTTTGATAATACTAAAGAGACAATAGCTCCATATTTTTTATTGGAAGGCAATACTATCTCTCAACATGAACAAAAACCAGTGAATATAACGGTTCTTTTAGGAGCGGAAAAATGAGACAGAAAAAGTTTTTAGAATACCCTTTAATAATTTTTTTAATAATATTGGGGATAGTGATGGCAGTAGTGAAATGGCAATATAAAGATGTGGTTTGGGAAGATGTTAGACCAACAATAACTACCATTCCTAGCCCAACCATTGCTCCGCAAATCAACGAAGAATACCCTTTGTGGGAGAAACTACCATATAAGGGTAAGAGTTATGTTGTAGAGCGTTATATTGAGCCTGGAACTCTAATGGTTACGATAGATAAAAAGGCAGATGAAGAAATAATCAGTCAAATGATTTATGAATGGATAAAAGAAAGTCAAGTAGCGACAGAGAGTCAAAAATTAATATTTGAAAAATCAGATTAATCTTGAATCCGAACAGGCATAATAATGTGGGTCAGATCGGGATCGGCTTGGTCACGGAAAAGACCAGGGGAAAGAGCTTCGTTTAATTCAACAACAATCTCTTTACCTTGACAAATAGTTAAAAAATCAGAAACAAAACGATAATTAAAAGCAATTTCTAAAGGTTCGCCCTCAATTTTAGCTTCTAAAGAAACTTTATTTTGACCAATTTGGGGAGCATTGGCGGAAAGCTCAAGAGAATCTTTTTTAACAGTAAATTTAACCACATTAGCCGACTCTCGAGCAAAAACAGAACTTTGGCGAATAGCTTGAGCAAATTCTTCTTTATTGAGATAAATTTTAATGACTGATTCTTGGGGGATAATTCTTTCAAAATCAGGAAATTCACCATCAACTAAACGAGAAACAATTTCCGAATTTTCAAGAACAAAAACCACCTGATGAGAATCTTTAGTCAGGCCAATTTTAATTTTACCGTTACCTTTAGCCAATTTAACCACTTCCGAAAGAGAGCGAGCAGGAATAAGTAAATTAATAGCTTCACTGTCTAGAGTTAAAGGAGTGGTTAATTTAATTATTTTTAAAGAAAGTCTAAAACCATCGGTAGCTACTAAACGGAGTTCGTTAGCAGTAAAAGTACATAAAATAGCGGTAAGTATTGGACGAGAATCGTCGGTAGCAGCAGCAAAGGCGACTTCATTAATAGCTTGAGTCAATAAAGAAAGATCAATTTCTAAGGCAGTTTTTTCATCAAGACTGGGAATAACAGGAAAATCAGTGGCTGATAAACAAGCAAAATTAGACTCGGTTTTGTCTGAAGTTAAAGTTAAAAGAGTTTTATCTTTTAAGGTAAAGTCTAATTTACCGGCAGGTAAATAGGAAACAAATTCGGTAATTTCTTTGGCTGGTAGACAAAAAGAACCTTCGGTTTCGATTTTAGCACCTAACCAATAATTAATACCTAATTCTAAATTAGTGGCGGACAGTTTAAGTCGACCTTGGTCAGTAGTAAATAAAATATGACTGAGAATCGGTAGTTGAATTTTAGAAGCTACAAAACGAGAAGTATCAGATAAGGCTTGAGAGAGATTTTCACTTAAAAGAGATAACTTCATTGACCTATATATTAACAGATTTTAGGTATAGAAAACAGTAGTTTTAGTATTAGGTGAGGTGGAATAGTGGAATATGAAGACAGATTAGTAGATAAATAGATGAATAGTGAGTAAAAAATGGTGTGGATTAATAGATATGAACGAAAGGTTGTTGTAAAAATGGTTTTTATGACCTATAGAAAGTAGTTGTTTTTTGGGTTTATTTCGGTGTAAAAGTAAAGATAAAAATGTGGAAAAGAGAGTGGAAAAGTCAAAAAAAGTGTGGAAAAAATTAGAGGGAGTTTTTAATTTGGTTAATAACTTGAGAAAGTTGTGGAAAAGTTTGGAGATCAGTAGTAATTTTATCTCGAGCGTGCATAATACTGGTATGATCGCGTCCACCAAGAAGATTACCAACTTCTTTTAAAGGGAGATTGAGTTCGGTTAAAAGTAAGTAAGCAGTGATATGTCTAGCATTAGCGATGTCTTTTTTACGAGAAGGACCGATTAATTCTCCGGTTTTTAAATTAAAAAATTTAGCACACACAGAAATGAGATGGCGAGCATTAACTTTAGGAGAAGGAGAAGAAAAGCCGGCACTAGTGGGACTACCTGGATTGCCTAGGAAACGACTAACAAAATCAACATCAACTAATTTGTGATTTTGAGCCAAGGTGATAACGGAGATGTCTTGGATTTTGCCTTCAATATCACGAATATTAGAGTTAAGATTATCGGCTAAAAACTGAACCGCCTCGAAGGTAAGGTCTATCCCTCGCTCTTGAGCTTTTTGTTGAATAATGGCTGAGCGCATTTCCAAATCAGGGGGTTGAATATCAACGGTTAAACCACCCATAAAACGAGAGACCAAGCGGTCTTCCAGATCTTTAATATCGCTTGGTTTACGGTCAGAGGTGAGAATGATTTGTTTACCGGCCAGGTGCAGGGCATTGAAGGTGTGAAAAAATTCTTCTTGAATATATTCTTTACCGGCTAAAAATTGAACATCGTCAACTAAAATACAATCAAGTTGGCGGTATTTATTTTTAAATTGAGCGGTGGATTTACCTTTAAGAGAGGTAATTAGTTCATTACCAAAGGTTTCGGCGGGAAAATATTTAATTTTAAATTCAGGATTATTTTTTAAAAGCTCGTGACCAATAGCTTGCATAAGGTGGGTTTTACCCACACCAACCCCACCCCAAAGAAAGAAAGGGTTATAGGAAAGGCCAGGATTTTTGAGAATACCTTGGGCGGCAGCATAAGCAAAATTATTACTATTACCAACAATAAGGTTATTAAAAGTGTAGCGAGGATGAAGGCCGGCATTACTAAAAGAAATGGTGGAAACCTTGGGTTGATAGGAAAAAAGAGGGGTTGAAGTAGCAGAAGGAGTATCGGGATTGACGATGTCTTGAACCACAAAGTGAAGGGAATTATTGCTTTTAGTTTGATTATCAAGAGCATTTTTGAAAAGCTGATAATAACGTTTTTGATTAAGATCGCAAAGATAGGAGCTGGTACAGGCGATGGTAGCTTGATGATCAACCAAGGAAATTAGTTGGGTTTTGACAACAAAGGTTTGGTAAACAGCGGGAGCCAAAACAACCCGAAGTTCTTCTTGAGTGTTTTTCCAAAGTTGAGCTAAGTCCATAACAATTCTCCTTTAATTCCTTTCTTAATAAGAAGGGATATAGAAAATTTTATTAAAGTTTTTTCTGTCATTTTTACCTAAAATTGGGCAAGAAAAATATCCGGCAGGAAAAAACGAGGCGGGCTTATCCACATAATAATAAAGTAGTTTTCCACAATTTGGAATGGGTCAAATAATTAAGGGTAGGTGTGGTAAAATTTCTACATGAAACAAAAGAGAACTTATCAACCAAAAACAAAAAAAAGAGCTAGAGTCCATGGTTTTTTAAAAAGAATGAGTACGGCTTTAGGTCGAAAAGTAATTAGGAAAAGACGTGCCAAAGGTAGAAAGAGACTGACGGTGAGTAGTAAATAAATCACCTTTTATGCTTAAAAAAGAATTTAGATTAAATAAAAGAAAGGATTTTGAAGAAATTAAAGTTAAAGGGAAGTTAAGAAACGGAGACTTGTTTAGTGTTCTAGAATTAAAAGGAGGACAAAGCATCAAGGTGGCGGTAGTGGTTTCTAAAAAAATTTCTAAAAAGGCGGTGGAGAGAAATAAAATTCGTCGAAAAATGTATTTGATGATCGGTAAAAATATGAATATTTTTCTTGAAGGTGCCCGAGTTTTGTTTTTGGTGAAAAAAAATATTTTAAATAGGAGTGAAGCGGAGATGGAAAAATGTTTAAAAAAATTGTTTTGAAATTATTGGTTTTTTATAAAAAATATCTATCTATAGGGGGAAAGTGTCGTTTTATACCCAGTTGTAGTGAGTATACTTATCAGGCGGTAGATAAGTATGGAATAGTTAAAGGTTTGTTTTTTGGGATGAAGAGAATTGGTCGATGTAACAGGTGGCATAAAGGCGGGATAGATTTGCTAAAATAGCCTCATGAATCCTTTAGTGGCTCTCTTTGTCAACCTGCTTTTTGGCTTTTATTATCTACTGGGTAATTTAGGGTCGTCAATTATTGTAGTGACTTTATTGATTCGTTTAGCTTTATTACCCTTGGTTTTGCCAAGTTTAAAATCAGGCCGAAAAATGCAGGAATTACAACCGGAACTCAAAAGGCTACAGGATAAATATGGAAAAAATAAGACAGCTTTAGCTACGGCCCAAATGGAATTGTATAAGAAAAAAGGAGTTAATCCCCTTTCAGGCTGTTTACCAAATATTTTGCAAATAGTGGTATTAATGCTGTTTTTTTCAGCTTTCAATATGGTGTCGGGATATGTAGATGGAAGAGTGAATGCGGAAACTATTAATGGGCAACTAATAGCTCCATTTAAGATTCAAGAAGATTTTCGTTTCAGTGATCATTTTCTAGGGGTAAAATTATCAGAAACACCGACAAAGATGGTGAAAAACGGAATGTCAATAAACTTATTGTTACCATTAGTTTTACTCTTAGGTTCGGCTTATTTACAGCACTGGACAGCTAAAAGAATGTTGCCAGCTTCGGCTCCGAAAGATACTGCTTATACTAAACAGACTCCAGGAGAGGGTGATGATATGATGGCAGCGATGAGAACTCAGTCAACTTATATGATGCCAATGATGACCTTGTTTATCGGTTTAAATTTTTCTATTGGAATCTTGATTTATTGGTTTGTAAACAGTTTAACTATAGCCGGGCAACAGTTAATTATGGCTAAAAGTGAGGCTAAAAAGTAAATTATTGTGTTAAAATCGCCACATGGACAATAAAGCTAGAAACGAAAAAATTTTAAATTTAACCTGTGAAATGTTGGGAAAAATTAACTATGAGGTGGAAAACGCTTTTGTAGAAGATATTCCCGGGGAGGCAGAAGAAAACCAAGTTTTGGTGAGTGTGACTGTCCCCCAGCCTGGTGGATTAATTGGGTTTCGAGGTCGAAATATGTCGGCACTACAACTAGTGTTGTCATTAGCAGTTAAAAAAGAATTGGGTGAGTGGGTGAGAGTGGTTTTGGATATAAACAATTATCGAGAAGAGCAAAAAGCGAGATTAGAGAGAATGTCCAAAGATTTGGCACAAAAGGTGTTGGAAACCGGTAAAGAGGTGCATATGGCCAACATGAGTTCTTATGAGAGAAGAATTTGTCATATGGTGTTGACGGAAATTGAAGGAATAACTTCGGATTCGGAAGGTGAAGGTGAAGAAAGACATATTGTAATCAAACAGGCTCAAAAATAAATTTTATTGTGATTGCGCACGGAAAATTTATTTTTGAGTGTTGATTTGTAGCAAAGTAAATGTGGTAGCATAGGGCGTGGAGAGATTTTGGACATTTTTATGGTTGTTGTTGGTGCCAACACAGTTGGGGAAACATTTTTGGTTAACTGAGAGTTATGTGGCAGGGATTAAGGTTGACTATTTGTCGATTATTTTATATTTGACAGATATTGTGTGGTTGGGGTGGGTGTTTAGCTTAAAAAAAGAAAGGAAGAAAAACAAAATTGGAAGGATTTTGGCGATATTATTGGTTATTTTGGTAAATGTGTGGATGGCGGAGGCGAGATGGGTAGCAGTGTATAGATGGTTGAGGATGGGGCAATGGGTAGTTACGGTTTGGTTGGTGACCAAAAATAAGCAAAAAATTAAGGAAAATTTACTAAAAGTAGTGCCGATATGGATACTAATAGAGGTGTTTTTAGCAGTATCTCAAGTAGCCAAAGGTGGTAGTTTAGAGGGTATTTGGTATTGGTTAGGTGAACGACGTTTTAGTTTTGGGAGTGTGGGAATTGCGCAAATGCGTTGGGGTAACGAGGCGACAATACGCGCTTATGGAAGCTTTTCGCATCCTAATTCATTGGCGGGATTTTTGTTGTTGGCGTGGGTGTGGTGGAAAGAAGAAACCCACCTACCGACGGGTAAACGAGAAACTAGAATATGGTATTGGGTGGTGAATTGGTCGGCAATATTGGGAATAATTTTAGCTGGGAGTAGAACGGTATGGGTGTTGACGCTATTAACCTGGATACTAGAAACCAAAAATCAGAAACTAAAAATAAAAAGGGTTTTGGGAAGGATATTGATAGGATTGGGAGTGGGGGCAATGGTATTGGGATTGGTGGGACGGGAATATGAGTTAAAGAGTTTTTTAGGGGGTTGGGACAGTCAAGGTTGGCAAAAAAGAATGAGCTTGAATATGTCAGCTTTAAAAATGATTGCCGACTCCCCTATTTTCGGAGTGGGAGCGGGAAACTTTACTAAAAGATTAAGTGAATACCAAAAAGGAAGTTTTTACTGGTTGCAGCCGGTTCATAATATTTTATTGTTGGCTTTAAGTGAGATAGGAATAGTGGGAGTAATGGTGTTTTGGAACTTTTTAAAAAGGTGCTTAAAAAAGATTAACTGGTGGATGGGAGCGATAATAATAGTGACGGGGTTGGTAGATCATTATTGGCTGACACTACCACAAAACACTTGGCTTTTGGCCATAATTTTAGGGATTTTAGGGTAGAATTGTCTTATGCTTAAGAGGTTGGCTTTAAATACGGCAGTACAGACTTTAGGACGGGCAATTATGGTCGGGGTGGCATTGTTAACTACCGGAGTGTTGACGAGAAAGTTGGGAGTGCTTGGATATGGTAATTTTTTACTAATAGGTTCTTTGGGGGTGTTTTTTGATACTTTAGCTGACTTTGGAACAACGATTATGGGGGTGAGAGAGGCTTCTAAAGAAGAAAGTGAAACTGGCAAGAGAAAGGTTTGGTCAAGTGTAGCTGTTTTGAGATTACAAATGGCCTTGATTAGTTTTAGTCTAGCGGTAACAGTTACTTTTTTGTGGCCAGATTTTGCAACAATCAGAATGGAGGCAATTTTAGCTTGGGTAATGCTGTTATTTACTTCAGTAGCAGGAAGTTTAGGGATAGTTTGGCAGACAAGGTTAAGAATGGAGAAAAAAGTAGTGGCAGAGGTGATGTTTCCCGGTTTATTTCTAGTAGCTTTATGGTTACATCAAGGAGAAATAAGTTTATTGTGGGTGTTTGGGATATATTTACTGGCTCGAATTATAAGTTTGGGTTATGCCTGGTATGTGGCTCGCGGGTCGATTTCTTTTAAGGAAAGAGATAAAGAATTGATTAAAAAAATCTTGAGGTTGAGTTGGCCGATGGGAGTTTACTTGCTGATTTTTTCAGCTTATGATCGGGCAGCAGATTCGTTAATGATTAGGCGAATGTTAGGGGAAAATGAAGTAGCTTGGTACGGGTTAGCGTATAAAATTTATGCAGTTTTGGTGCAACCGGCATATTTTTTGGTGAGTGGAGTTTTTCCGATCTTATCGGCTAAAAAAGAGACTAAAAAGGTGTTTGAATTAACCGCCGGTTTGTTATTAATTGCGGTAGGACTGGTGATTAGTGTGAGCTGGATATTGGCACCATGGATGATTAAAGTGTTGGCGGGAGAAGGTTATGAAAAGGCGGTAGAAGTGTTGCGAATTTTGGTTTTTGCCTTATTGTTCTCATATTTAGGTCATTTAGTAGGTTTCACTTTAATTGCTAAAGAAGGGCAAAAAGAAATGTCGAAATTAAGTCTATTAGTATTAGTTTTTAATTTGGTGGCTAATTTGATATTTATTCCTGTGTTTGGGTTAAAAGGAGCGGCGGGAGTAACGGTGGCTACGGAAGCTTTGTCGTTGTGTTTTATGAGCTGGAAATTGAGACAAAAAACGAATCTTAAGTAAGAAGTAGAGAATAATCAGTACAAAGATATAGTTCCCTATCTGTTGTTCTAACGTTTTTTCACGTAATAACTAAGGAGTTTGACAAGTTATGACATATTTTGACAATTATTTACCGCAGAATAACCGAAAGATTTCCGCAAAGATATTTTTGCTTTAGAATGGAAGTATGGAAAGACAGCTTAATGGAGCTATGATTATTGGGGATAATTTTGTGGCTCAAAAATTGCGGGAGAGGTTGCAGCAGGATGAAATCAGAGTTTGGTGGGATAACGAAGAAATGGTGGAAAATGCGGCTTATGTTTTTGATTTTGAAGGTAAAGAATTTTTATGGGAAAGTTTGAGCAATAAACAGAAATTGGTAGTTGTTTTAGTTGATGATTTTTTGAAATTGTTTGAGATTAGGGAAAAATTACAGAAAAGTGAGTTAAATTGGCGAATACTACTAGCGGAAAATGTTTATGGAGAGGGAATGAATGAAGAGGGTTTTATTGGAGAAGCTTTAGCATTAGCGGCGAGAAATAAAAACTTGATTTTACCGGAGCTAGGAAAGAGTTTTTTTCTAGTGGCAGCGGGTGACGTGGTGGAAGCGGCTTTACGGGCCTGTTTTGTGTCAGGAACACAAGGAAAAATATTGAAAATATTGGGAAAAGAAACCGATTCTTTGGTGGTGGCTAAGGTGCTTTTTGATGAGGCTAAAATGACGAAAGAGGAAGTGGTCCAAGATCAGGAAATAGTGGTGTCGAAATTGGCAGAATTGGATTTGGAGGGAGTGGAGGAGGCTGAAAATTGGTTAAGGTGGCAGCCAAATATAGAGTTTAAAGAAGGGGCTAAGGGAGTGATTCAAGAATTTGTAATGAGGGTAGATGAAGAGAGTCGGAATAAGAAAAGAGAAAAGGTAGAGAAACCCGTCTCCACCAGTTCCGACGTGGCAAGAAAAAAAAGAGAGAGGATGTATGAGGTGGTGACAAATCCACCCCCAGCCCCTCCTTTGAAAAAAGAAGGGGAGAAAGCTAATTCTGAGGCGGAAGAGCCAATGACTTTTGAGAGTTTGAGAAAGAAATGGGTGGTTAATAAGGATATGCAGATTAAGCAAGAACCAGTGACCAAGGAGGATGAATCATTAATTGATAAGTTTGATTTATTGAATTTGAAGGAACAAAATCCACCCCCAACCCCTCCTTTGAAAAAAGAAGGGGAGAAACCCGCCTTCGCCCCGCCGCTGCGGGGCTCCGACGTGGCGAAGAAAAAGAAGGTAAAAATAGGTAAATATGTGTGGTGGGGGGTAGTGGGGGTGATGGTGTTGGTAGGGGGGTGGTGGTTGGTGAATGCGGTGCGTTTATTATTATTGCCAGGGCGAATCAAAGCAACTCAAGAGATGGTGGTTAAAGGTGAGTATAATCAGGCTCAGAAGGAAGCTGTAAAATTAAAAAAAAGAAGTGAAAATTTGCGACAAATATTTTCCAGTGGGGAAGTAGGAGCCTTGTTAAGAGCTGGAGAAGAGGGTTTAAGCTTGCTTGAATTATCAACTGATTTAGTGCAAAACAGTGATCAAATTAGAAAAGGGGTGTTTACAGATAAAAAAATTGATCTAAAGGCAGAGCTAGAAAAAGGTCAAAAATATGCCAAAGAAGCAGTATCGAGAATGGGTTTATTGCAAGGCAGATTATCGGGACAGTGGGATAAAATCCCCAAAGTTGTGAGAGACAAAATCATTGAATTGAGAGATAAACTGGCAATGGAACGACGAAAAGCGGAAATATTAGTAGAAGTTTTACCAAGTATGGGAGGGATAGTGGGAGTAGATGGTCAGAGACGGGAATATTTGGTGTTATTGCAAAATGAAAGTGAATTAAGGCCGGGTGGGGGCTTTATAGGCTCTTATGCGATTTTAAGTTTTGAAGACGGTAAATTTATTAATTTTGAAGTTCAGGATGTTTATGAGGCAGATGGACAGCTTAAAGGCCATGTGGAACCACCAGAGGAAATAAAAAAACATTTGGGAGAGGCGGGATGGTTTATGAGAGATGCTAACTGGCAGGCTAGTTTTCCGGCGGCAGCCAGAGATATTACTTGGTTTTTAGAAAAAGAGACCGGGCGCAAGGTAGATGGGGTGATTGGGATAAATTTGGCGACGGTGAAAGCGATATTGAAGGTCAGTGGTGAGTTGTTTGTGCCTGATTTTAAGGAAAAGGTTAATGCTGATAATTTATATGAAAAAGCAGAATATTATTCGGAAAACAACTTTTTTCCAGGCTCGGTACAGAAAGCCAGTTTTTTGGGAGGAGTAAGCAAACAATTGATGGAAGAGATTAAAAACATGAAAGTAGAAAAAGGAGAGGCGTTATTGTCGGCAATATTAGAGGTGTTGGATAAAAATGAGATGCAAATAGCTTTAAATGAGCCACAATTGGCGGCGGTGATGTTAAGTTTGGGTTGGGACGGATCGATTTATGACGGTAAATGTAGTAGTGACAGGTGCTTGGCTGATTATCTGTATTTGGTAGAAGCTAATTTTGGGGTAAATAAGGCTAATTATTTTATAAAGCGAAAGATAAACC
>ERZ795031.4727-NODE-4727-length-11275-cov-6.405437_pt1 | contig 11275 bp, 8 predicted proteins | sample MGYA00375123_ERZ795031 | MGnify/ENA primary metagenome ERZ795031 (study PRJEB30166, sample SAMN05720159) | activated sludge metagenome | isolation source: anaerobic digester from wastewater treatment plant | place: USA | collected 2015-04-21 ... | reverse complement strand
CCCTCCGGGGTGAAGAGGAAAAGGGCACCCGTATCCATAGCTTCATGGGCAGAATGCCCGCCCACGGCGGTCAGGGGCTCGCCATGACGCATTGACGACGGTCCTGGCGCAAGACGGCCGTCCAACCCGTCATCGCGAGGGAGCGAAGCGACCGAAGCGATCTCGTTCCCGGAACGCCGCGAACCCACGCGGCCACATATTGGGCAAGCCGGGCCAGTGGCGGCATTTCCCCCGGCGGGGCTTCGGGCGTATAATGCCCCCGGGTCCGCCGTTCGGGATTTCCCCGGGACAGCGGCGGGACACCGGAGGATTGCGTGATGAAGGGATTCGGGATGTGGGCTTTTCTGGCTGTGGCGCTGTGTCTGACCGGCGCGGTGTCGGTGCATGCGCAGGAGGCGGCTCCGGCCCCCGCGGAGGCGGCGCCGCCGATCGAGGCAACGACCGCGGAGGCCGCGCCCGCAGAAGCCCCCGCCGAGGCGGCGGCCGCACCGCTCCCCTCGACGGAGGAACTGCTGGGGCTGAAAGTGGCGGAGTCGTTCACGGGGGCGGTGGCAACGATGACGAGCGCGGACAAGTACCAAGTGCTGAAGGAGGGGACGCCGGTGGATGTGCGGCTGTACGGCGCGGACGCGCCGGAGCCGGGCCAGCCGATGGCGGAGGAGGCGAAGGCGGCGGCGGTGGCGGCGATCGCCGGGAACCCGGTGCGGGTGGACGTGCTGACGAAGGACAATCTGGGCGTGGCCGTGGCGGTGGTGGTGGCGGGCGAAGTGGGCCTGAGCCACCTGCTGGTGGGCGAGGGGCTGGCGTGGTATGACGACCAGAACGCGCCGGGGGACAAGTCTCTGAAGAAGCTGAACGCGCAGGCCATCGCGGAGGGCAAGGGCATCTGGAAAGAGGCGGCGCCGCTCGCGCCGTGGGACTTCCGCCGCAGCCACGGCGGGGAGCAGTTCAAGTACAGCGTGAAGCCGGAGGAGGCCCCCGTCCCCGCGAAGCCGGCGGAGCCGGAGAAGGAGGAGGTGAAGTCCGTCTCCGCCAAGGGCGACCAGGTCTACACGAGCAACTACACGCTGCCCGCGGGCGCGAAGATCCCGGAGGGGGTCAACGAAAGCACGCTGATCATGCGCCACCAGCCGCGCATCGCCACGGACGACGCGGGCAAGCCGCTGGGCTTCACGGCGACGGACATCAGCCAGATCCCCTTCGCGAAGGAGCTGGGCTTCCAGGACGGCGACATCATCACCAACGTGAACGGCATCCAGACCACGGACATCAACCAGATCATGATGATGGCCCCGCAGTTCAAGGACGTCAAGGAGTTCAACGTGACGATCCTGCGCGGCGGCAAGCCCGTGACCCAGAATATCCGTATTCCGTAGGCTTCCCGGCGGCGGGGATTTCCCAATTCAACGTAGACGCGGCATCTTGCCGCGTTCTTGGGGCCGCCCGTTGACCCGAAGAACGCGGCAAGATGCCGCATCTACATTTTCCGCCCTCCCGCAGCCCGGGCTTGCTTGGGCCGAATTTCCGCCCCCGGTTTGCGGCGGCGGGGGCTTCCGTGACAGAATGGGGCCAGGGAAGGCGGCCGGGGGCATTTTCGTTTGGGTTTTACGTTGTTAACCAAAAACGCGCGGGGCCGCCGCAATTGGACCCGCGCGGGGAAGAAGGACGTGCATCATGTGCGAGGAATGTGACAAGTCCCAGGACGGCCAGGAGCAGTTGTACCGGCTGCGCCACTCGCTGGCGCACATCATGGCCGAGGCCGTGCTGGAGCTGCGCCCGAACGCGAAGCTGGCCTTCGGCCCGCCGGTGGAGTTCGGGTTCTACTACGACTTTGACTTCGGCGGCGAGCCCCTGGGCGAGGCCGACCTCCCGGAAATCGAGAAGCGCATGGAGCTGATCCTGCGGAAGAACGCCCCGTTTGAGCGGAGCGAGATGCCGCTGGCGGAGGCGCTGGCGTGGTTTGAGGAGCGGGGCGAGACCTACAAGGCCGAGTACGCCCGCGAGCTGGTGGAGACGGGCAAGGCCGGCGGCGGCAGCCTGTCGTTCTACACCAGCGGCGGGTTCACGGACATGTGCGAGGGGCCGCATCTGGAGCGGACCGGCCAGGTCCCCCGCGGCTGCTTCAAACTGGACCGCATCTCGGGCAGCTACTGGCGCGGCGACGAGAAGCGCCCCATGCTCACGCGCATCTACGCGCTGGCCTTCGCGTCGAAGGACGAGCTGAAGGACTACATCGCGCGGCGCAAACTGGCCATGGAGCGCGACCACCGCAAGCTCGGCGACGAGCTGGACCTCTTCATCCAGGACGCCGACGTGGGCGTGGGCTTCCCGCTGTGGATGCCCCACGGCACGGTGCTGCGGGACGAGCTGGAAAAGTGGGCGAAGGAGGAGGAGTTCCTGGCGGGTTTCCAGCGGGTCACCACGCCGTCCGTGGCGCGCGGCGCGCTCTACCTGCGTTCGGGCCACCTGCCCTACTACAAGGACAGCATGTTCCCGCCCATGCTCGTGGACGAGAACGACGAGTACTACCTGCGGCCGATGAACTGCCCGCACCACCACAAGGTCTACGCGGCGCGGCCCCGCAGCTACCGCGAACTGCCCCTGCGGCTGGCGGAGTACGGCAACGACTTCCGCTACGAGAAGCACGGGTCCCTCTCGGGGCTCCTGCGCGTGCGCGCCATGACCATGAACGACGCGCACATCTACTGCACTCCGGAGCAGGTCGAGGGCGAGTTCCACAGCGTCATCCAGATGTACCAGAAGTACTATGCCCACCTGCGCCTCGGCAACTTCCGCGTGCGCCTCTCGCTGCACGACCCGGACAGCGACAAGTTTGTGGCGGACCACAACGCGTGGGAGCAGTCGGAGACGGCGGTGCGCCAGGTGCTGCACAACCTCGGGGTGGCCTACGAGGAGGAGCGCGGCGAGGCCGCCTTCTACGGCCCCAAGGTGGACATCCAGATCAAGAACCTCATGGGCCGCGAGGAGACCGTCTCCACCTGCCAGCTCGACTTCGTGATGGCGGAGCGCTTCGACCTGACCTACGCCGACCGCGACGGCCAGCGCAAGCGCCCCTACATCCTGCACCGTGCCCCCCTGAGCACGCACGAGCGCATGATCTCCTTCCTTATCGAGTTCTACGGCGGCGCGTTCCCCACCTGGATGGCCCCGGTCCAGGTCCGCATCGTGCCGGTGAGCGCCGACTTCGCGCCCTACGCCGCCGAGCTTCAGGAGCGCCTCTGCGGCGACTTCTTCCGCGTCGAGACGGACGACTCGGAGGAGAGCTTCAACAAGAAGATCCGCAACGCCGTCACCCGGAAGATTCCGAATGTCTGGGTGGTCGGCGCCAAGGAGATGGAAGACCGCACGGTGACCTGGCGGCGCTACTGCGTCAAGGAGCAGGTGACGGTCGCGTTCGACAGGGCCTTCGACGCGCTGAAGGACATGCGCGCCGCGCGCGCCATGGACAACTTCGCCGACACCGCCCTGCCCCTCGGCTGAACCCCGCGCGCCCGGCGGCGCGGACAACAACGGGAGAACCGGCATGACCCGCGTGTTCCTGCTGTGCCTCGCGCTGGCGGCCTGCTTGGCCGCGCACGCCGCCGACACCGAAGCCCCGAAAGAGGCGCCTCCCGCCGCCCCGGCAGGTGAAACGGCCGCGGCGGAGGCTGAAACACCCTCCGCCGCCGAGGCGGAGGAGACCGAAGGGGACGACGAGGAGCCCGGCGACTGGTTCTGGTTCGTCACCACGTCCAACTACCACAACAAGCTGAAGACCTCCGAGACCCGGATTGACCGGCAGATCAACGGCCTGTTCAGCCTGCTGTTTCCGCGCTGGCGGCGGGTGACCACCTTCCAGGACTGGCGCGACGACTGGATGATCTGGGACCTGACTCTCGGCGTGGGCCGCGACATCAACGAGTCCCTGGCGTGGACCGTCTACGCGGGCGGCGGCCAGGGCACCATCCGCAACCGGGACACCTACGGCCTGCCCCCCCTGCTCCCCGTCTCCTCCAAGGTGTACTTCACCCGCCAGTCCCTCAACGCCGGGGCGTCCATTCGCTGGTGGCCCTGGGGCCGCCCGGAAAAGGAGGAGCCCGGGCTGCTCGGCGCGCTGAAGGGGACGAAACCCGTCACGGAGATGAACGCGGGGTATTCCCGGCAGCTGTCGGAGGCCGAGGTCCGCATGTGGACGCCCCTCACCGGCGACGCCTTCCGCATCCGCCAGAAGGACATCTTCCACCTGTTCTGGGCCAGCCCGCGCGCGGGCGTGGAAATCCCCCTGTCGGACACCTTCACCTTCAACGCCCTCGGCGGCTACCTCTTCTTCCACGACCAGCAGGACGACTTCAACGGCTGGATGCTCGAGACCTTCGTCTGCGGTCGGTTCTAGGCGTCCGCACTCCCCGCCCCGTTGTTGTGGCGGTAGGTGATGACGCGGACCTTTTCCATGGTCACCAGCCCCTCGCCGACCAGGGCGTCGAGTTCGGGCAGGAACGCCTGGATTTTCTCCTCCGCATCCACGATCTCCACGACAACGGGCAGGTCCTCCGACAGGCGCAGCACCTTGGCGGTGTGGATGCGGCTGTTGGCCCCGAAGCCGAGGAAGCCCCGGGTGGCCGTGGCCCCGGCCAGCCCCCGGGCGCGGGCCTCCCGGACGATGACCTCGTACAGGGGGACGCCGTCCTTCTTGTCGCTCTCGCCGATGAACACGCGCAGCAGGCAGGCTTCCGCGGGGAGTTTCATGTGCTCGCCTCCTTTAGAACAGTCGGCCGATGAAGATGCCCGCGAACAGGGCGGCAAAGCCCAGTCCGTTGTGCAGGGTGAGGTTGAGTCCGGCGTGGGCCCATTCCGAGGCGCGCACCATGTGCCCGGTCTCCAGGATCAGGGTGGAGAAGGTGGTGAAGGCCCCCATGAACCCCACCAGCACGACCGCGCGGGTCTCCCCGGAGACCGTCCAGCGGCTCTCGAACAGGGTCCAGAGCAGGCCCGCGGCCAGACATCCCGCCAGATTGACCGCCAGCGTGCCCCAGGGAAAGCCCTCCCCCCCGATCCGCTGGACCAGACCGCCCAGCCCGTAGCGCGCCAGGGTTCCCAAGGCCCCCGCCAGGGCCAGCAACATCAGTTTCTGCATGACTTCAGGCATCCTTCCGCGTGACAACAGACGTTTCGACCCTTGTCCGCCAGGAGTCATCAGCCCGGGCCAGGCGGTTGTGCGGGGGACTCCATCCCCGAAGTCAGGAGCCAGTGTAGCCGACCCGACCGGTCCCGGGCAACGCGAGAGGCCCGTGATTTGACGGAAACCAGCGTTTGCTGTATTGTTTTCCCCTGCGGGTTCCGCGTCCCGCCCCGGTTTCGGGCGGGCACGGCGGGGACGGGAGAGTTCCGACGCCCCGACGGGGGGCGCACCATGAGGTTGGTTGATTGATGACAGAAGCCCCAGAGACCGATGCCGCGCCCGTCGCCCCGCCGCAGGCGGGGGGACTGGAGCGCTGTTTCGTCCGGCGGCCCCTGCTGTTCGTGCTGGTGCTGGCGGGGCTGTCCACGCTCCTTTTCCAGGGCAGCCGGGGGCTGTATGAGTCCACCGAGGGCCGCTACGCGGAGTGCGCCCGCCAGAGCGCGGCGGCGGGGTCCCTCTGGGAACCCGTGCTGAACGGAAAGCCCCACTGGACCAAGCCGCCGGCCACCTACCTGGCCACCGCGGCGGGGCTGGCCCTGCTGGGCGAGAACGCCTGGGGGGCGCGCATCGGCTTGTCCGTCGCCTTTGTGCTCACCGTGCTGGTCGTGTTCCGGCTGGGCACGCTGGTGTGGGACCGGCGGACGGGGGGGTGGTGCGCCCTGGTGTACGCGGCGTCCCCCTTCACGGCGGGGGCCTCCAACGCGCTCTCCACCGACACCTATCTGGCGCTGTGGATGGCGGCGACGGCCCTGTTTTTCTGGTATTCCGTGCGGGGAAAGCGCCTGTGGAGCGCCGTGGCGCTGGGGGCCGCACTGGGGGCCGGATTCATGACCAAGGGCCCCGTGGCATTGCTGGCGCTCATCGCCGTGGCTGTTGCTTACGCCCATCTGCGCCGGCGGGGGGATGCATTCCCCGCCTGGCACCTGCTGGCGGGCGCTCTGGTGTTCGCCGCCTTGGGGCTTCCCTGGTTCATCGTGAAGATGGCGCAGCACCCGGAGTTGAGGGACTACTGGATTCTGCACGAGACCATCGGGCGGAACCTCTACGGGGAGTTTGACCGGAACCCGGAATTCTACAAGCCGCTGACGGTGTACGGGCCGGTGTTGCTTTTCGGTGCCCTGCCGTGGACAGCGCTCATCCTGTTCCGCCGCCGGGGCATTCCCTGGCCCTCGGGACAGTGGCTGCGGGTGGCCCGCTGGCCCCATGCGGCGGAGTGGCTGTTCATTGTGTCCGGCCTCCTCGGGCCGCTGGCGGTCTTCTCCCTGTCCACCTCGCGGCTGGCCCTGTACCTCCTGCCGCTTTTTGTGCCTATCTCCCTGGCGCTGGGAAAGGGGCTGGACCACCTCGTGGAAGGCGGCGCCCTCGGCCGGCGCGGCCCGCTGCGGCTGGCGGTTGCGGTCGCGCTGGCGCTGGTGGTGGCCAAGGGAATCGCGGCGCGGGTGGAGTCTCCGCATGACATGCGGCAGCTGGCCGAAAAGCTCGCCCCGGCGCTGGGGGAGTTTCCCGAGCGCGACCTGCTGGTGCTGGGGGAGGACGAGCTGTACGGGCTGCAGTTCTACACGGGCGAACGGATGCGCGCGCTGCGGGTGGAGGAGGCGCAGGAGGCGGTGAAGGAGAGCCGGAACACGGGGCGCGCGCAGCTTGTTCTTGTGAAGACCAAGCTGCTGGAAAAACTGGCGCCGCACATGGACACCCGGGTGTACGAGGTGCGGCAGGTGACCAGCCGCTGGGCGCTCATCATTTTCAAGGCGCCCGAACCGAAAAACGGCGGGGTATGACAGCATGGGAATGATTCTTGTCAGAGTGGTGGACAGGTGGGTGGGCATTCCCCTGTGCGCCGCGCTGACCATTCTGCGCAAAATCGCCGGACTAACGGTTCCGGACCGCTCCCGGCATCCCGTCACGCGGGTCATGTTTCTCAAGCCGGCGGAGCAGGGCGCCACGCTGCTCGCGGCCCCCGCCATCGCCAACACGGCGGAGCGCCTGGGCCGGGAGAATGTCTTTGTCTGCGTGTTCGCGAAGAACCGCGACATTGTTGACATTCTGGACCTGGTACCCCGGGAAAACGTGCTGACGATCCGGGACACGGGGTTCTTTCCGTTTGTCCTCGACACGGTTTGGATGGTTGCGGCGTGCCGGCGGCTGCGGATTGACGCCACGGTGGACCTGGAGTTCTTCGCCCGAATCACGGCGATTCTCGCCTTCCTGACGGGCGCGCCGGTGCGGGTGGGCCTCCACCGGCACGCGAGCGAGGGCACCTTCCGGGGCGACCTGCTCACCCACCGCGTGCTGCACAACCCCTACCTGTCCGCCGCGGAAGGGTACGCCATCCTCGCGGAGGCGGTGTTCACCGACCCGGACCAGTTGCCCATGCTCAAGGCCGCCGTGCCCGCGTATGTCCGGGAGTACCGGGTGCCCCGGTATGTGCCCGATCCCGCGGAAGAGGCCCGGGTGCGCGGTCTCCTCGACACGCCCTTCGCCCGGTCCCTGCCCGCGCCGCCCGTGCGGGTGGTGCTCAACCCCAAGTTCCACGACGAGCTGCCGGTGCGCCAGTGGCCGCCGGAAAACTACCGGGAAGTCGCCGCGCGCACGCTTGCCGAGTTCCCCGGCGTGCAGATTCTTGTGGCGGGGCTGCCGGGGGAAGCGGCCGCCGCCGAGGCCTTCTGCGCCGCCCTGGACCCGGAACGGGTGGTCAATCTGGCGGGAAAACTCACCTTCCATGAGCTGCTTGCCCTGCTCTCCCTGTGCGATGTGATCGTGGGCAGCGACAGCGGTCCGGCGCATTTCGCCGCCATGACGGACATGGACATCCTGGTCTTCTTCGGCCCCGAGACCCCGCTGCTGTACGCCCCCCTCAGCCCCCGCAACGTCATCTTTTACGAACGGCTCGCGTGCAGCCCGTGCTTCAACGTCTCCAACTTCCGCTTCTCCTTCTGCGCGGACAACCAGTGCCTGAAGCGCATCACCCCGGAGGCGGTCCACGCCGAACTGCGGCGGGTGATTGCCGCCCGCATCGAAGCGCGGGCGTGAGCATGTCCCCGCTGGCCCTGGCCGTTTCGGCCCTAATCCTGCTCTCCGCGCCGCCAGCGGACATCGCGTTCACCGCCGCCTTTGACGGGAGCGAGCAGCGCTACGTCCTCCGGCTGCCGCCGGGGGCAGAGGGACCGGAGGGGCTCGGGGTGATCATCGCGCTGCACGGCCACGGGTCGGACCGGTGGCAGTTCATCGAAAACCCGCGCGACGAGTGTCGCGCCGTGCGCGACGCCGCGGACCGCCACGGCATGGCGGTGCTCTCGCCCGACTACCGGGCCAAAACCTCCTGGATGGGCCCAGCCGCCGAGGCGGACTTGGTGCAGATTCTCGGGGAATACCGGAAACAGCACCAGCCCGCGCGGGTGGTGCTGGCGGGCGGGTCCATGGGGGCGAGCGCCGCCCTCACCTTCGCCGTGCTTCACCCGGACCTGGTGGACGGCGTGGTCGCCATGAACCCGGTGGCGAACCATGTGGAGTATGAGGGGTTCCAGGACGCCATCAGCGCCTCCTTCGGCGGCGACAAGGCGGCGAAGCCGGAGGAATACCGGAAGCGCAGCGCGGAACTGAACGCGGACCGCCTGACAATGCCCGTCGCCCTGACCGTGGGGAACAAGGACGAGGTGACGCCCCCACACAGCGCAATACGTCTCGCGAAAAAGCTGATCTCTATTGGTCGGGACGTGCTGCTGATTCGGCAGCTTGAAGGCGGCCATGAGACCAACTACGCCGCCGCCGACCGCGCTCTGAAGTTTGTGCTGGCAAAGACGGCGGTCCCCAAACCTGCACCGGACCGCGCGCCGTAACACTCGGCAACGCCTGTCGGACCGGTCGGACATGTCTGACCTGTCCGACCGGTCCGACGGCTCTCTTACGCGCGCCTTCTCCGCAACGCCGCCAGTCCCGCCGCAGCCAGCGCAACCGCGACGCCCGCAACCGCCGCGCCGCCCGCGGGCAGCGGGGTCGGGGTCACCTCGAGCGTCGCGCGGTCCGAGGAAACCGTGGTGAGGTCGTCGCTCACCTCCACCCAGTAGTCGCCCGCCGCGGCCAAGGTCACCGGAGCCACCTCAAGCGAGGAGGTGTTTCCGCCGACATTGTGCACGGCCTTGCCGCCGTCCAACGGCTCAAATTTCCACTGGTAGGACAGCGTGCCCGTGCCGCCCGCCGTTTCCACGGTGAACGTGTGGGACTGGCCGACCGCCGCCTGGGCGGACGCCGGAGACGCGGTGATTTGCAGCGGCTGGGCCGTGGTCACCGCCACTGCGGCGGCGTTGGAGGAGACGCTTTCCCCGCCCTGGTCGCGAATCACCACGTCATACGCGCCGGCGTCCCCGGGCGCGAGATTTCCCAGCGTCAGCACCGGGCCGTTGGGCTGGCTGCCCGCCGGAAGCGCCGCGCCGCCCTTCCGCCACTCGTAGGACAGGGCGGGCATGCCGCCCGACACCACCACGGTCAGCGTCGCGGTCGCGCCGGGGGCGAATGAGCCGCCCTGCGGATGCGCCAGAATGGACAGGTGGTCGAAGATGGACAGGGTGGCGGTGGACGAGATGACCTGGCCCTGCGGCGCGTTGCTGTCGCGCACAACGCAGTCGTAGGTCCCCGCCCTGCCCGCAAGCGGCGCGGCCAGCGTCAGCAGCGGGCCGCCCGGCTGCTCCGCCGGGGGCAGCGCCGCGCCCGCAAAACGCCACTCGTAGGTGTAGGGCGGCACGCCGCCCGTCGTGTCCACGGAGAAGGCGGCCTGTGCGGCGTCCACATACCGCGCGATGCTGGAGGGCCCCGTCACAGCCAGGGGATTCAACACGGTCAGCGCCGCGCCCCCGGCGGGCACGATGACCTCGCCTTCGGGCGCGGCACCCAGGGCGTCGGTGACCACCACGTCATAGAGACCGGCGGAGGACTCCAGCACCGGGTTGATGGTGAGGAACGGCAGGTCGGGCGCGCCCAGGTCCGCGCCGCCCCTGCGCCAGCGGTAGTGGAGGGTGCCGTGGCCCCCGACCGCCGCCACGGTGAACACATGCTGCGCCCCCGCAAAGGCGGTGGCCGCCGCAGGGGGCTGGGAAACGGTCACCGGATCGGCCACGGCAACCTGGACGGGGGCGCTGGCCGCCGTCTGACCAAGGTCGTCCGTCACCTCGACGGTGTACGCCCCCGCATCGGACAGGGCCGCCGGGGACACCGCATAGGCCGTGGACGCCCCCTGCTGCACCTCGGCGCCGTCGCGCAGCCAGCGGCAGGTCTTGGCGCCGACCCCGCCGGTGATCACGGCGTTCAGCGTGAAGGCCCCGCCGGTGTACACCTGCATGTCCGGCTCCTGGAGGACCACCTCCAGCGCGACGCCGAAGGCAACGGGGGTGTCCGAGGCGACCGTGGTGGTCCAGACCGCGCCGTTGGGAACGGTCCCGACCAAAAGGGCCGGATACCCCGTCACGGACAGGGACACCCCCTCCACGTCGCCCATGCCGTTGTTGACCAGGAAGACCTGGTCGAACCCGGCAAAGGGCGACGCGGCGCCGTCCAGACGGACCAGTTCGAGGGGTGCGGTGCCCGCGGGCACCACGTCGGCCTGGTTCCAGAAGGCGGGCAGGCAGATTCCGCCCGTCGCGGGGCCGCCAGCCAGATCGGGGATGACGGGGATGTTTAGCGCCGCCGCATAGGGGGCGGGGGCCTTGAGCAGCAGGTCGTTGGTCGTGTATCCCACCGCCGCGTCGTCGCTCAGGGCGGGCGGCGTCACGGAGTGCATGTTGGAGATCAGCGTCACCCGGCCGCGCAGGGAGTTGTCCGTTGAGGCGGTGTGGTTGTCGCAGACCACCTGGCCGGCGCCGGGGAGCACCACCGAGGCGTGCAGTTTCACCATGCCCGGCGTGCCCAGGCCGCCCGCGCCGCCGGTCCCTGAAGCGCCGCTCGGCCCGCCCTGCCCGCCGTCGCCGCCCCTGCCGCCCGCGCCCCCGGCGCCGCCCGTGCCGCCGACGATGGTCAGGGCGGTGCCGCAGCCGAGAGTGGAGTTCTTGAAAGTGCCGAGGTCTCCCGAGGCTCCCCCGCCCGAAGCCCCCCCGTCATCACCGGCCG
>ERZ795031.4721-NODE-4721-length-11287-cov-12.799234_pt1 | contig 11287 bp, 14 predicted proteins | sample MGYA00375123_ERZ795031 | MGnify/ENA primary metagenome ERZ795031 (study PRJEB30166, sample SAMN05720159) | activated sludge metagenome | isolation source: anaerobic digester from wastewater treatment plant | place: USA | collected 2015-04-21 ... | reverse complement strand
GCACCATTCCATACGCAATAGGGGTGTTTCCACTGGAAAAAAATTTTTCCCGCCTCACGGCGGGATTACCTGTACTGCGAAAGAAATTTCGGTGCATCCCTCTGACCTGGGTCCAGCACCATTCCGGATGGTCCTATCTGACAACCTCCTCTCATGCCAGGTCGGTGGCTCTGATCAGTACAGCCGTTTCGTATTTGTTCCGGGCTGGTACGCGTACGATCTGCGCGTCGTCGGTTGGTTGCCGTGTTTCGGGAGGGACGAAAAGGGGATGCTCGCCCATCCCCTTGAGGCCTATCATTTTCTCCCGTAGTCCCACGCCGGGAGAGCGGCCGAAACCCATCTTTCAATGAGCGGGCCAAATGCCTGGCCGATGCAGACCGCGATATAATGCCTTAAAAATAGCTGAGGCTGCACATTGGTTGTCCTGGTCTGAGATACCGGCTGGTGATTCGTATAAATGATTCACTGGTGCCGGCTGTAATCCACGATGTAGGTATGAGCTATTGTAACCGACCGGGAATATTCCTGGTCCCGAGATCAAAAACCGATCACATGAATTCGGCGGATCTTCCTTATTTTAGTCGTTTCGCCTAAAAAGACCCCCGCCCACCCGCCCATACAGAGAATAGGCAAGGGCAATGGGTTCGTCGGCCCTGCGGGCCTCCTCACCCGCCCCGGCCTATTCGCGGTATCTGGTCTTTTTACAACCAAAGTGATCACCCCTGGTCGATTGTGCAAGGTATTGGATCCGGGGGGTCCGGTCGGGCCGAAGGACCGATCCGGAGCTATGCGCCCGCCAATGGAGCCAACGGCGGAATGCGTTATAAAGGCGCATCATTCCCCCCTGGGGGGGCTGGGGGGAGATCCTATGAGGTCGGCATTGCCTGATTGTCCGGCACTTTCCCTATAGCCGGGATATCGAGGACACCGACAAACAAGACAATCAATTGACCTACCGGGCGAGATGACGACCGAAGGGAGGCACCGACCGGGAGAGTCAATTTATTGTCGTTCTACCCACCCAGCAGAGCGAGGAGAAATATGACGACGAAATGAGGACCGCACGACGATGAGCACCGCAGGAGCGGAAGAGGAGGAGGACCGGAGTTGAGGAAGTCTTTTTTCTCCCGCGAACAGCCGCTTACATTCGCCTGGATATATTCGAACGCAGGGAGAGAGACGGGGACAGTCCCGAAGGGTCTGTTCCCGGTGAACGACCGAAGTGATCACAGCCGAACACGATGCGATAGCATGGTGTTCGGGATATTATCTACCGTATGCTGGTGGGGGGAAAACCGACCGCAGGAAAACGCTTGCGGAGGAGCGAAGCGACGGGGTGCGAGCGACGACGACCGAAGGGAGGAGGGTTTTCCGAGGCATCCCCCAAGCGGGTTTGGCGCTGGGGGACAGGAGCCAAAAAAAGGATTTTTTTTGGGTCCGGGGAGGAAAAAATAAATTTGCTTGCAAATTTGTTTTTGACGGAGGGGGTTGGGTGGTCGCAGGGGCGAAACCGCATGACCTCTAACGCCTCAAGAGTTCCCGATCATCCGCCATAATATGAGAATTACAAAAACGTCAGCCCTGGCATGGCTACAAACAATCTAAATTTTAGAGAGAGAGAAGAATGAGAGTGTGAGGGAGAATTCACACCCGAGCCAGAACACCAGCGCAATCAATGAGCCACACAACCGTGTATCAGGTTTCACGTACGAGTGATTACAGGTGAATATCCGAGGTAATATCCACCTATCGAGGGAGAGGAGTATTGAACTCCAAACCCCTGCCCCTGCCGCATAACGGCAAATAGTATTGTCCCTATGAGGAGATAATACAAGATTCAAAGGGAGAACGGATCATCGATTGTGACCTCTCCGTCCTTCGTTGCCCGAATTGTACAAACGACGTTTCGAGCGGTTTTTAGGTGTTGCAAATACACCATCGCAACCCCCCCGGAATTGACCAGGGAGATCCCAACAGCGATCCACGCAACCGCAGTATCAATAATCATTCGACTTCTCCGAATACGATCCTCTCGGTCATATTCAAATTCCCTGCTACATCGCTGGTGTGAGTAGTTTCGTTCCCCGAATTATCCCTTGCCGATGCACGAGCGAGCACGAGACCGGAACCGTTGATCATCGTGGTTGATGAGGTCTCAGATGATTTCAGGTTCCTGGCCGATGCATATACCCCGGACCCCATCAATCCGGTATACATTATTTCGTCTCGGGTATTCGTCCGGTTTACAGGAAGTTCGAACACACACCCGGCTGATCGATCAGTCTGATTCGTGACCTGCCCTGAGTACTCATCGATCCCCATAGGACCAGATGACTCAGCTACGGTCCCGGTCTTAACATTACCATCCTTCACCTGCAGGTCTCTCATGAGAGTTGCAAGATTAGTAGTGAAGAGCGTAGCCGCATACGTCTGCCCCTTGCCTATGACCGAAGAGGATACCCAGGTAGCCCCATCACATACAATGGTAGATGACACCGAATCAGCACCGACGAACCCGGCAACGAAAAGCAGAGCACATCCCAATAGGACACACGCCCGGTTCATATCATCACCTCGGAAAAATGATATGATAATAGGCTTATGCCATTTCCGTAACAGTATCAGCCCAGGTCTCAATGGTTGTGAGAATGCTGTCAGCCTCATAGCTGGTGACGGTTACAGTGTCGCGGCTGAATCGGACGTTGTACAGCTCACCGTTTGAGGCATGGCACTTGAGAGTGACTGAGAAGTTATCCTCTGAATTGTCATGAGATGCAACTCCGCCCATTGCAGTTTCGAGAGCTGTAGCAGCGAGAGTGTTGCTGATACAGGTGTCAAACCCGGTAGAAGTTGGAGCCTTGATAGACACAGATCCAACAGTTTTGCCCTCGTTGTTTTCGTAGATGATCTTTCCAGAGTAGTACTCAGAACTCTTGGAGACTGCCGGGAATGATTCTCCTCCAGAGGTATATGGAGTACAGCCCCATGGGTTATCTGCAAGGATGTTCCCAATGAGAGTGTTGAACGCGTCCTTGGTTGCAAATGGAGTGGTAAGCTTCCGCTCGGCACTCTTGACGGTTGACTTTGAGACAAAATCTGCCATTTTCTTAAATCCCCTGTCACCTGACTCGGTGACAAAGAAAAGAAGGTTGTCTATATATAAACGGTTTAAAAGATTTGCAATCGAAGAAAAATGAGAAGGCGGTTTGTGAATCGGATGTTAAGAATAGTCGGATGAGATTATTTTCATCGCGTGATCATACCAGATCATGACCGCGAATGAGTACGCCATCAGGAAAAGAATTTCTCGCCCCTGCGACCGTCACCCCCCTCCGTCGTCGCTTCGCTCCTCCTCCTCGGACCCAAAAAAAATCCTTTTTTTGGGTCCTGTCCCCCTCTGCCAAGCCCATCGGGGGATGCCTCGGGGGACCCTCCTCCCTTCGGTCGTCGTCGCTCGCACCCCGTCGCTTCGCTCCTCCGCAAGCGTCCCCCTGCGGTCGGTTGAACCCTCCTTCCGTCGAACAGAGGGACCGGGCCGCTCTGATACATGCGGTTGATCATTGGACCGGGCGATCATTCCGGTTTTCATTCGGCATGGGATAACGGGCATAGGTTGACTCTCCCGGTCGGTGCCTCCCTTCGGTCGTCATCTCGCCCGGTAGGTCAACCGATGCCCTGGCTTGTCGGCTGATCCTCACCTGTACTTCCTTCATAGAGATCCGAAAGCCGTGTCTCGCTTCGCTCGGACACCGCTTCCGGGTGTGACCGCTCGGTCAGGGTTCGGCCAGACCGTTCCGGACTGTCCTCACGCCTGGCCTTCGCTCCTCCATCTCGCGCAATGAAATTTCGTCTCGGTGGCTCCGGTCGGTGAGAATGTTTCTCCGTCCGCTCCTCCTCGTCCAGTCCTCCGCAAGCGTCCGGGCTTCCTCGTGCGGTGCTCCTCCGGCACATCATCACCTCCCTCCGGTCATGGCGATACAACGGGCATAAGTTGACTCTCTCATCCCGCGAACGGGTCGCGGTCTGCCAGGTCAACTGATGCCCTGTCTTCTCCACTACCCCCGCCACCCTCCGCCCAGAGCTGGGCGGACCCCGACACTTCACCCCGTGACAACTGCAGTTGGTTGATCTCCCAGGAGCACAGACCGGACCTCATCGGTTGACGCCTGGTATATTTTTCCACGAACAAAAAAGCAGAGAGTGATCCGCTCATGGCCAGGATAGATGTTCCCGGTCACATGCCTGAACTCATCGAAGAGGTTGTACATGCCATATCCCAGGATCACCCCTTCCAGACCATACCGGTCTGTATAGTGAGGTTGGTGATCCAACAGGACCAGGACGACCTGGCCACTAACCGATATCAGCCCGCTCATTCAACCGGAGAAAAGAGAGCTGCTTTCTGGAACGGCCAGTTGTTTATCATCCCTACAACCTGACGCCGGATAGCCAGGAACAATATTCCATTCACCGTGAACTTTACCGCTTTCCCGGGAATTGATAAATCCATTTCACCGGAAGGCAACACCGGGAACGGTTCAAGACCTCCGCATGTCAGGATCGCATCTGCCTTTGTGACCGTTCCGATCTCCCCGGCTGAATCCGTGATGATCCGGATCTCATCGTTGTCACCGGGTAAGAGCCGGCCGATCTTGAGATAATGACTCATGCATTCCTCCATAATGAAAACATATTTGGTTTACGAGGGAAGGGAATGTGAAAGACTAACAGGCAATTCCAACACAGGTAATGAGGCGCCGGAGCATCCAAGGCCCATGACGGCTTATCCATCCAATAAATTGCACCCAGACCACACCGGGGACAGGATAACTCAGGTACAATCCCTCCCGGAAAGCGACCGGGGAGAGGTTGGTAGGATCTCATGCCAGGAGAAGAGCCAGCACATGAGGGTTCAACCTTCCGTCATCATCGAAGAGATCCTTTGATTCGTATACCCGGTCCTCGGTCATCAGAACCGGGGCTTCCCTTGTGAAACACTGACGGCACCGCAGGTCTACGAGACTCATCTTGGCTTCCATATCTCGTTCTTCGAATTCTACACCAGCAGCCCGGAGAGATGATTTCAGCTTGTCGCAATTCGGGCAGTATTCGAGGGTAAAAATAATTGGTATCATATTTGTTTACTCCGTAATAGAAGAGCATACCATAGTGGCGGTATGTGGTCCCGGTGACTCAGGGGAAGCCGTTCTTACTCTCATGCTACCGGAGGTTGCCCGAAACGGACCCTGATGCAATCCGGAATGACTACTGATGACCCGTCCGGGTTTGATATCGCTATGCTGTTCACTCCGACGAACCACGGATCGAACGCATAGGAGAACACAATCCGGCTTGATGAGACCGATTTGAACTTGCTAACTACTCCCCGGAAACTATTGTGAACAATCCGGATACGAACGTTCGGTTTGAACCCGGTTCCGGTTACTGTGAACTCTGCCATCGTCCCTACCTGGGCGGTTGAAGGCGTGACCGTTCCGCTGGTCGGCGGAGTTGTGCCGGGTGTTATGACACTGATGGTTTTCGAGACAGTCGCATCCCCGTTTGCATTTGTTACCGTCAGCCGGACAGAATAGACCCCACCGGTTGAATACTGGTGAACCGGGTTCTGTTCGGTTGAAGTGGTTCCGTCTCCGAAGGACCAGAGCCATGAGGACGGGGCATTGCTGGAAGTGTCTGTGAATTCAATCTGTGTCTTATTGCTCTCGGTTGGTTGATAAGAGAAGTTGGCTTCCGGCCTGACCGGTTCTGATACTGTGACCGGGATGCTCTTAGTAACCGGAGTTGATCCCATCGCATTTGTCGCGGTCAGGGTGACATTGTAGGTTCCCGGTTGCTGGTACGAATGCACCGGGTTCTGTAATGTGTGTTCATTCTCCCCGAAGTCCCAGGACCATGAGGTAGGATCTTCGAGGGAGAGATCAGAAAACTGGACGGTCAGCCCGTTGACCGGAGATGCGGAAAAGTTTGTGATAGGTTTCGCGGCGATGCTTATTTGGGTTGTTTTAGATGTCTGCCCATATGCATTTGTCGCGGTTAATGTGACTGTATACGTTCCTTTCGAGGCATATGAGTGAGAAGGTGCCGCTACAGTTGATGTCTGCCCGTCTCCAAAGTCCCATGAATAGGATGTGGCGTTCCATGATGAATTTGTAAATGAAATGGCCTCGTTAACCAATGCAACTGATTTGTTTTGGGTGAATCCCGGATATGGGGGGAGTGGGTCTACGTGAACCAGCAATGATGTGCTCCCTTTGTCGGTTGTCATTGTCACTACATATTCACCGGGAGAAGCATACTCGTGTGAAGGGCCGCTTTCTGTTGATGTCTGACCATCACCGAAATCCCATAAATATGTAGTTCCCTTCAGAGCGGAGATCGAAGTATCAACAAATGAAAAAATGAACGGGGTGGATCCGGGGATCATCGTCATTTTTACAAGATTTGTCAACGTGCTATATTCAATCCCCGTTAATGTCGCGTAATCACCATCCGAATTGGCTTTTATTGAAAGCAATATGGTCTGCCCTATATATTCGGCCACAGGGATTTGTGTATTAGATCTCGTACTGGGGATAACAACCACCCCATTGATAGAAACCTCAATGGTTGCCGGGCATTGAGCCACGTATGGGAGTAGAGTAATATATTGCGTTTGGGCATCGCTTCTAATTTGCACCAGCTGTTTAATTGCCGCACCCGCGTAAAGTCGTGCATATCCATTTGTCGGGGTTCTCCATTGTACACGACCATATGTCGCCCATCCCCCTATATCAACGAATTCTACGTTTTGAGTTAACCACGTTGCCATTACTCCACCTTCCTGATCGGGCAGATTGCATACGTCATGTCATCGACCTGGACACAGACCAGAGATCCGATCTTATCGGACCGGTTCGGATTCGATTCCGTCATCTTCCAGAAGCTCATCTTCACATCAATCTCCGACTTTCCTTTGATCTCATCATGCCGCTTGCCTATTTCCTTGAAAAATTTGAGTAAAGTCACCCCGTCAAACCATCCGGAACAGACTTCCTCAACTGCTCTACCATCAAACGAATCAATCAGACCTGCCGCTCCTGGGATTCGCTTTAAACAAAAATCTTCCTTCATTACCATAATTATCAACAACCTCCCTCATTCATCGGGCAGGATGAAGCGATCAACTGACCATCAGCCAATTCCCTAAAAGTCTTAAACGCTCTCGATATCCGGCATGTGTAAACGTTCGGCGTGTATTGAAGGTGGGAACACCTGATCCAGCAGTATCGAGGGTTGGAGCATTCCCGCTCTCCGACTGCCACCCGCTGAATACACATCCGGCCGGTTGGTTTTGTCTGTTTCATGCCGACACATCCGGTCTGCTCTGTTCACGGGAGTAGCATACCTGACAGATTTTCTGTTTCGTGTCCTGGTCAACCCAGGTAGCTGCTCCGGTCTTGCAGACATCACACCGACCAATATCAACATTGGTCTGTCTCATATTGGCCGTGTTCAACATCCCAGGTAAGGCTGTGAAGGTCAGGCTCTTCTTTGCTATCGCCTTACTGTAGCACTTGGCACATATCTTGCGAGAGAACCGACCCTCATCCTTCTGTTTCTGGGAGAACTTCTCAGTATATTGCACCCACTTTCCACCACATACCGCACAGGGGCCGCCCCAGACCCCATTGATAGGGCCGAAGTCATCAGGGTCAATGTCTGATAGCGGTAGTTTCGGAGTGATGGCGGAAGGCTGCGAAATGTTCCGATGATCTAAATCATCCTCCGTTTCAACAACGGCGGGAGGTGCCTGCTCAGATGGGATCACTTCAGAGGTGTTGTCGGAAATTCGGAAGTTTTCAGGTGCAGAATTGTATGTAAGAGTGGGTTTGTGTATGCTCTGTACTTCCTCATCTTTCCGATAATGCTTATTATTATTATCAATTTTTTTATTATTCTCTTTTTTCTCTTCATTCCGTCCGCCGTTTATTGTCGGAAGTGTTTCCGAATCGTTCCGAATCGTTCCGACATTTCCGCTATGACCATCGGCACCTGGGCCACCATCATGAGAGGAGGAGGAGGAGGAGGAGTCTAACCAGCACCCTCCCCCTGAGATCCACATCTCGTACTGATCCCGGTTCCAGATGTACACCCGCTGTCTCTTCGAGTTCCCTCCACTATCAGACACATCTGTTCTATCAACAAACGTAATGGCCGGGCACTTTTCGAGGAGCCCGTCGTAGTGAGTCTGGTGGCTGTTCCCCCCATGTATCCTCTTGTAGAGTGTGCCGTATGATGCTCCTGGGCCCGCGATATCGATCAGTTCCTGCATCGTGAATTCAGCACGCCCAGTCTCCTGCATCTTGGTAGCAAGCTCCGCCTCCTTCCGGGTAAGTTTCGATGCCTGGGATCCACACTCGCCGTTCAATGCCTGGTATATCCGGCACGCCTTCCGGAAGTCGTCAACAGTCGCATAGATGACATCTCTCCCTTTGGTCCTGGACCTCTCCCGCTGGTGTTGGTGGAGTGTCGCAACCGACTTGATGAGGTCAAGGAGCATTCCGGGGTTTCTTCGGTTGGCTGATGATGAGAACCGGATCCGTTTTGCGAATGGGATAACGACATGGACCGGAGTGAGCTGGTTCCAGATGTGATGACACACGACCGTTTCAAACCTTAGGTCATCCTCATCAGCCGGGAGGGATTCCGCCGCTTCGAGTTCACGGGCCAGGACCAGCTCATCCTGTTCCTCGCTGTCATCGATCCAGCAGGTAAGCATCCTATTCCATACCTGGTCATCACCGGATCCTTCCACCTTGGCAACCCACCAGACACACCGCTCAGGGATGATACAGGTCTGCCCTTTCCGGTCCTTGTTCACGGTCCGGTATACAAACGGTTTCTTAAATGAGGTGGTCACTCCCTTCAGGGTCTCCTGCATCTGATCCGAGAGTCCGACATCATCGAGACAGATAGCAGACCCAGCTCTCATGTCCTCAGCATAGAACAGCGCCTTGTCAGACAACCGGCCACCTAACCGGAACTCGGGAGGGATATGGTTAAGCATCGTGTCAAAGGCGTGGGACTTCCCCTTACCAGACTCCCCGGTGACAAGGACATGAAGTCCGTTCGAGTTGATGACCGTCCGAGATGCAAACGACATGATGAGGCACCGGGCAACTGTCTCATCCCCTTCATGGTCGGTCTTGAACGAGTCGAGGATGTATTCCACCGGATCCCCCTCCTTCAGAACCCGGAAAGCTTCCTTGGCATGGTCAACCATTTTGTTGACGTCAACAAATTGATCTGAACTTATCGCGTTTTCCGATACGTTCCCGTAATACTCCGCTTTTGCCTCTGCCTGTTTCCGGGTTGAGTCCTTCCGCCACTTATCATAGTCCCGCTTCGGGCGTGGTCCTTCGTATCGTTCACGGAGTTCTGACCATCGCTGCTCTCCTCCTCCACATGAATTATGATGACAGCCGGCGAATATTGCTCCACTGGCAAACTGAATTGCATATGCCCCATCCTTGTGAGCTGATGAGAACGGGCACTCATCGAGGACGAAGAGCCGGCCGCCTGAGTATGGCTTTTCGTCGAACCCTATTCCATGTGCCATTAACCAGTCGCCCAGGTCAGTAACACTGGTAGCACTGGTGGGAATATTCCTACTGGCCTTACTGGTATCATCGTCATCCGGTCCGAGAATGGATCCCAGGTGCATGAGTTCATGGACTGGAACAATAGCCAGGTCATCAGGGAATTCGAGAATTGTTGATTCCCGGTGAGGTCGATCCTCTGTGTTGTCTCCCTTCCGCGAGACGGTCCCATACAACTTCCAGAGCCGTGAAGGGTTCGAGACTGATGTATCTACATCGCTGTCCTTATCGGAAAACATCCGGTCAAGAGTCTTGAGACATTTGACAACGAGCTCGGTGCTCTCCGGATCATTCGGTGTATCAATCCGGTAAAGGAGGTGTGCCCCGTTCCCCGAGTCAGCATAGACCGGTTCAGGCCATCCCAGTTCAGTAAGAAACGCCCGGATCTTTTTCGCCTTGTCGTGGGCGTGCTCATGCTCCGCATCCGATGACGAGATCCCTGATGGTCTCTTGGGATCAATATCAATCGGGAGCCACCGTCTCCGGATAACGTCAGTGTCCTGGGTAGCTGCATCATTTTTTCCCTGCCGTGATATCCGGTTGGCTTTTCGTGCGAGAAGTGCCGGATTCACCGGGTTCAATACACAATATATCCCCTTGAACCCTGCCGACCCATCAAGGACATCAATATCCTGGGCGAGTCGGTCCCAATTGGAATAGTATCCGATATGGGTTCCATTATCCCCGAGTGCCCGGATTTCTGTAACCTGGCCGGAATAAAACAATACATCGCAGACCCCTCGGATGGTCTCTTTACTCATATTTCTCCCCTCTCACGAAGGCGGGCAACCATCATATTCCAGTTCTCTGCAGCTGTATTCTCAATCACTTCATCGTCTGGGCTTCGTGCTATCGCCCCGGCTGTCAGGATTGCCCCGGCTGATCGCAGTCCGCATTTTCCACACTTACAATAGGTCCGGAGTGCTCCACCCGGGAGGTCTTCCGTGTGGAACGACTGCCCTTCATCCGCTCCACATTTCGGACACGGATCGCACCAAACTTGGATCATTGCTCTGATCTGTTTATCGACTTGAATCAAGATACACCCCATTGAATAGCCATTGCCTCTGCAATTCCAGAATATGTTATAGATTTCAAAGAGCGCCCATCTGGATTGCGTTTCGTGCTCCAGTAATCTAATTTTCTATATGGTGGATCTACAATGTCAGTGGGTTCTAATTTTGGGAGATTTTTAAGCCATAAACATGTATCCTTTCTAACATCATGCCCAAACATCCACGGATGTATAATTTGATCTGGTTTCCTATATTTTGTTGAAATACACCCAATTGGATTTTCAACACATATTTTTTCAATTGGTGCATTTATTAATTCCATGAAAAATCCAAATGCAATTTCCCGGTTTTCGCGCCATTTCAAATCTGGCCGGCGGTTTAACCAATTATTGCCACCATTGCATAGATACGTACATGGAGGATGAGCGATCATCAGATCCCATCCGTCATTCAGAATATCCCGGACATCTCCCTGATAATGCTCGCCGGGGGTATCTGACGGTAACAAGTCACATGACAGGGCATAATGCCCACGCTCTTTAAATGCGTCTCTTACCGTTCCTGAAAACTCACACGCAACTAAAACTTTCACGCTGTCACCTGCAGGAGTTT
>ERZ795031.4720-NODE-4720-length-11289-cov-4.573972_pt1 | contig 11289 bp, 11 predicted proteins | sample MGYA00375123_ERZ795031 | MGnify/ENA primary metagenome ERZ795031 (study PRJEB30166, sample SAMN05720159) | activated sludge metagenome | isolation source: anaerobic digester from wastewater treatment plant | place: USA | collected 2015-04-21 ... | reverse complement strand
CCAAAAACATTAGAACAGATAATCCGAAAGCTGCACCCCAATATGTGATTGAAAGTTTCTCTACCTCAAAAAAGTTTCTAAGGGTTTCTGTGGCAAAAGGTAAAAATTGAAGTCCGAAACCGGCAAGTACGGAAAGTCCCAGCCACTTATTTTTAAACATACTCGATTTAATAAAAGAGGTAAAAGGAGCTCTTACCGAAAATACATACACTAATGAATTTATTCCAATGGTGACGAAAGTAACTGATCTTGCGAGGGTAATGTTTCCGGTATTTTTATAAACAAAGTAAAAGGATAGAAAAGCAACCAGTCCTGCAAAAAAACTTACAAATAAAATTAGATTTATCATCCACGAGGTTATAATATGCTCGTCTGGTGATCGAGGTTTATCCTTCATAATATCGCGCCTTTTAGGGTCAACAGTTAAAGCCAGGTTAGGAAGCCCATCCGAAACAAGATTCACCCATAATATATGAACAGCCGTTACGGGTAGAGGCAGACCTATTATAATTCCGGCTAATACCACTAAAATTTCTTCAAATGCATCACATAGCAGGTATAAAACAATTTTTCTGATATTTTCAAACATAGCCCTACCCTCCTCAATTGCGTGAACAATTGTGGAAAAACTGGAATCAAGCAAAACTAAATCTGCAGTCTCCCTGGCAACATCCGAAGCATTATTTACCACTATCCCTATATCGGATCTGTGTAGAGCCGGGGCGTCATTAACACCGTCTCCAATCATTGCCACAACCTCGCCCTTTTCTTTAAAAGCATTTACAATTCTTAATTTTTGATCAGGTGTAGTTCTGGCAAAGAGTTTAATTTGATCAATCCTGTTCTTTAATTCTTCGTCTGACATAGCGGAGAGGACATCTCCGGTTATGTACTCATCTTCGGAAACGGTCACACCCAGCTGAGAAAGTACATATAAGGAAGTTTTTGGGTAGTCTCCGGTAATAACAACAGTTTTAATACCTGCCTCGTAAGTTTCTCTAAAAGGTTCTATCAAACCTTCTCTTACCGGGTCGGAAAAGGCCACTATCCCCACCCATTCAAGGTTACCTTTAGCGTCCTCCAACTCTAAACTTTTTTTATTTTTATCAACAAATTTTCTACCAAAACCTATAATTCTTTTACCTTCATTTGTAAGATTTTCTATTTCTTCAATAACTTTGTCTTTTTCACTTTGATTTAAAGTACTCCAGCTTAATAACAATTCCGGAGCTCCGTTTACAAAAATAATATTATTATTTTCATCCCATTCATTTAGGGAAATAAAGAATTTTTCTTTGGAAGTAAATGGAATACTGTCAATTCTGTTATATGATTTTCCATCGTCCTTAAGTAAATTTTTGGCCCATTTGTAACCTGATATTAATACAGGGTCGTCTAAATCGTTGGCAATTGAAAGCTGAATTGCTAAATTCAATTGATCTCCTTTAAAATCCGACACTTCTGTTTGTCCTAATGTCAGGGTGCCTGTTTTATCTGTACAAATTACTGAAACACCGCCCAAGGTTTCAGCGGCAGCTAACTTTCTAACTAAACCTCTTCTTTTCAGTATTTTTTGCATTCCTATCGTAAGAACAATTGTGAGAGACACCAGCAACCCTTCCGGAATACTTGAAACAGCCAAAGCTACTGATGTAATAAAAATTTCGGTTATATCCATACCTCTGATTAAACCTACGATGAAAACAAAAAGAATAATTGCACCGATAATTATTAATAGTTGATTGCTGAACGTTTTAAGTTGGACTTGAAAAGGTGTAATCTCGTCCTTATCTTGAATTTTGTCAGCGATCTTACCAACTTCAGTGGCGGACCCTATGCTTTGAACCAACATTACCGCCTGTCCGGAAGAAACGGAGGTGCCCATAAAAACTTTATCATCGACATTTTTGCTAATAGGTAGACTTTCCCCTGTTAATACCGCCTCATTCGATGAAAATCTATTTGTCGATATTAGTACTCCGTCTGCAGGGATTTTGTCCCCCCTGTTTAAAAACACTATGTCGCCGGGAACTATCTCTTTAGTATCAATCTGCATTCTCTCCCCATCCCGTAATACGGTAGCTTTTATTGAGATAAATTTTTTAAGTGCTGCCAGAGAATTCGAAGTTTTATTTTCCTGAACAAACCCAAGAATGGTGTTAATAAAGACTGCTATAAGAATAATAAGAGCATCATTAGTTTGACCTATTAGAATAGTAACTATTGAAGCACCCAAGAGAACGAATACCAACGGATTTTTCAGCTGACTTAAAAATATAGATATTTTCGTCGGAGGTTTCTTTTCAGGAAGTTGGTTATAACCATACTTCTCCTGTCGTAATTTAACCTCCTCTGTACTTAATCCGTTTTCTGTATTTAAAATGGCAGAGTTACTCATAAAGGTATACTAAATATAATAAAGTTTAGCATAGTTAAATTTTCTAATCTAAGTTTTGTTTGTGATTTGATTTTTATGATAGTATTTTATTATGAACAACAAGCCGTCTTCTAAGAAGATAATAAGGGTTGTTTTAGTTTTGTTAGTTCTTTTGGTTGCAGGCATCTTCATTCTAAAAGGAAAACCCTCTCAATTTCAAAATGTTAAAAATGATCAAATTAATTGGCGTATACCAAATCTTCCGGACGGATTTAATTGGGTTGAAAGTGAAGCAAATCAACAGGATATTGAGAATAATAAAATATTGTTTAGCGATAGATTTGAAAAAAATTCGGATGGGGATGTTGTTACCGGTGAGATATTAGCCCCCGGAAAGATATATTCAGTCAAACTAACAGATAAAGATTGGAACTATAAAGATGCGGGTTATGCTACGGAAGCAATATTAAGGAAAAGTCTCGAAGGATCCGGATGGTCTTCAAGCACCACGGTTGGGAATTATGTTGTGTACGGTATGGCTGCAAGCGGGATCCAGGGTTCCGTAACCGGTTACGTAAGAGTCGAAGGTGATTTAGTCAGGACTGTTGTTTTAAGTTATTTTTATGACGGAAATTGGATAGCCGGTGAAAACGAGCCTTCTCACTTACAGTGCCCTTGTAGTGTTACTATGACTATTTTTATAAGTGATCCCGTAAATTTGAGCGATTATATACAAAACCTATAGCATATTGATAAACGAAGTATTTTTGAGTATAATATCGGAAAATCCTCACTAAGGAGAGCAGTAATGGAAATAATAATACAGTTTTTTGAATGCGATATTAATGTTGTTTTAAAAATTATTATAGTTGGTTTTGTTCTGGCAATAATTTGGACTATCCTATTCTTTATTGGATGTGTGATTCACGACTATCGTTATACAAAAAATTTGAGAATTCTTGATAAATCGGCAGAAGACTTAATGAAAAATAAGTAATTTATTAAACCTAGTTTTGCTCTTTATCTATTATTTGCAAAGCTAGGTTTTTTTATTACCCTTTCCTGTACCTGGAGCTAATATCAAGCCTTTTTTCGAAAAACTTCTTTTGATTATAAAAGGCCAGTTTAACGGTATCTCCTTTTTGGATAATAATTTTATCTCCATACGATATCGGAAATACCTGTTTTACGCCGTCCAGATATACTGATAGGCCAGGCCTTTTGGATGTGTTTTCGACTGTTATTTTATTGGTCGGTAAAATATCTTCCAAGTATCTGTTACAAACAATACCTATCAGGGACCACATATTACTGCCTAATGGCAGGACAGCTCCTCCCAGATTGAAATTGTATCCGGTAGATCCCAAATCGGTACTGATACATATTCCGGATCCTTTGATTTCAAAATTATTAAAAGAACCGTCCTGTGAATTAATTAAAAATGAGTGATACCCCATTAACTTAGAGCCCAAAACTACTTCGTTAACTGCCTGACCGACTTTCATTATTTTAGTATTTTTTGCTTTTTGTACTTTTACGGATATTTTAGTGGTTTCAAGAGTTTTAAGATTTATGCTGTCTGATTCATTTTTTTCGAGTTTTTCCAGTAACTTTTTCAACTTATTCAAATCCAACTCGTTCATTAAAAAATTAAGGGTTCCCGTTCCGTATCCAAAAAATGGTACTTTGAAGTGATTGTATTCCTGTATGGCGTGTAGAATCGCCCCATCGCCTCCTGATACCAATATTAAATCAGGATTTTTTTCTTTCAACATTTGTGGAAATTCTTTTTGAATAAGGTCGTTAATCTCTTTGCATCTTTTGTCATTAGATATTCGATATTTTATTTTCATAACCAGAATATGATATCACTTTAGGAAAGTTAATATGAAAAAAGGACACAATTTGCTTTTGGCATTTTATGTCCTTTTTAAACGATCATGTTAATCGTTGATTTGTGAATATACAGATAAAACCATATCTGCATATTCCTCATACCCCACGTCCATAGGGCCGTAATGAAACAGAGCTTCCCTCAGACTGCCATATATGTTTATTAGGCTCGCAAGATGGCTTGTACCCCACTCGATATTGTAGCCCGGGTCCAAAAGATCCAAAACAGTTGGTCGCGAGCTAAAATAATCTCCGTAAAGCTGCCTTGACAAACCATCGGAAGACATTATTTGCATCAAACCGATGGCTCCACTTTGAGAGATAGCACTTGGATCTCCACCGGATTCTAACATAATTAATGTAGCAATTAGTTCCGGTTCAAAACCCCATTTCGCGGAAGAACTTTCAATTTCCTCGCAAAAACGTAGAGTATTTTCCCAGCTATCTTGATACTCCTGTGCCGGAAATATTTCCGGAAGTGAACAATTGCCTTGAGTACTTTTGTTTTGAGTACCTTGCTGTGACGAGGCAGAAACCGGATCAGGCTGAATCCCGTTTTTTCTAATTTCTTCCGCCCTATCCATTCTTCCAAAAATATAGGCGGCGAATAGCATAATTATAAAAAATGCTATGTACTCAGTTGCCTTTTGTCTTTTCGGCCTTGTTCGGTCGAGGTAACCATTTACATTACTTCTTACGTCTTTCATTTCACTCTCCTTTTTATGAGTTATTTTGTTTTGGATTATAGCACTATTAAGACCTATAGTCAAAATAAGCCAGGTAGGTTAAACAAGTTGTTATTTTTAATGTACGGTAAAAATATTGATATTGATTACTTGTCTCACAGGCAAAATACCAATAAAATAAGTCTAATGAAGTTTTTACTAAAATTATTTATTTTCATTGGTATAGTTTTCCTAACAATGCATTATCTTTTTGGTGTGAGTTTCGATGATTTAAGAGCATTAAAAGAATTGCCTTCAAAATCCGTTTGCGACAATCAGATTACCTACAAAATCGGAACAATCGACCCAAAATTCAATCTAAGTGAAGAGTATTTCAGCGAAAAAATTGAGGAAGCGGCGGAAATTTGGGAGTCTGCGTACGGGAAAAAAATATTTGTATACGACCCTGAATCTAACCTTGATATAAATCTGATATACGATGAGAGACAAGAAAATTTAAATGTAATACAAAAGAACGAACCCACTATTTTAAACGAAACCGCTTCCCTGGAAGAACAAAATAAAATTTATGAGCAAAAAGTAGCTGAATTAGAACAGCAGATAGAAGACCTTAATAATCAAATAGATTACTGGAACAGCAAGGGTGGTGCTCCCGAAGCTGAGTTTAAGTACCTTACAAAAATGCAGGAGGACTTGAATAAAAAAGTGGAGGAGTTGAATGATTATGCAGATAATCTTAACAGAGTTGTGAATGAAGTAAATAAAAATATAGACAATTTTAATCAAATGGTTTCAAAGTTTAATAATATTGTTATGGAAAAACCTGAAATTGGTTTGTACACATCGGGTGAGGAAAAAATTGATGTTTATTTCTTTTCGGATGAGGATAATTTGGTAGATACTTTGGCTCATGAATTGGGACACTCTCTGGGGTTGGATCATATAGAAGCTGAGGGAGCGATAATGAATCCTGTTGTGTCCGATGAAACCGAGTTAACGGACGTAGATATCAATTTGATTACCAACTACTGCAGTGAGCACACTTACATAAATGATTTTAAAGTGAAAATTAAATATTACTTTAATTTAATTGGTTCAAATCTTAAAAATTTTTTAGTAACTCCAAATTAATATTGTCGTGAGATAATTTTTCTATGAATTAATTATTCATCATCACGCTGTGTAGTTCTTTTACATTAAATTAAATTGTGGAATAATAGCGGTATGAAAATTTTAAAAATAGGAGCAATTTGGTGTCCCGGATGTTTGGTTATGAGGCCTAGGTGGGCCGAAATTGAGAAAGAAATGCCTGATTTAATCACTGAGTATTATGATTTTGATAAAGATAAAGAAATTATGGAAAAATATGGTATAGATCACAAACTTCCGGTTTTTATATTTTTAGATAAGAATGGGGACGAAATTTTAAGATTAACAGGTGAGCTGGAAAAAAAGGAACTCGTAAGAATTATTAATGAAAACATCGATAAATAAGTCAAAGGTTAATAAATTTATTATTTCCTTAATATTTTTCTTAGCAGCAGTTGTCGGAGTTAAGAACACCTACGCATCCGATAAGATAAATATTTACCTCTTTTGGGGCGAAGGCTGTCCGCATTGTCAGAAAGAAAAACTGTTTTTGCAGGATTTGGTAAAAAACAACGACGATTTAGTGATATATGACTACGAGGTTTATAAAAGTTACGACGGAAGATCAAAATTACAAGAAGCCGAAGAGAAATTAAATGTAAGTGTTGGGGGTGTTCCTTTTCTTGTTATTGGAAATGAGCACATAACCGGCTTTTTAAGCCCGGAAACAACAGGTCAGGAGATAATTAAAATAATTGACGAATACCGGGAGAGCGGGTGTTACGATGTATTAAATTTTGAAAAACAATCGGAAGAAACATCTAATCCATCGGAAAATATAGAAGATACTTATGAAAATAGCAATTCTGTAACAGAGGAAACCGCTGAAAAATTAAATGAAGATAATACTTACACAGAAACAGCAAAAACCTTAGATAATAATAATGATGAGATCGGGGAGAAATGTGAGCCCGGTGAAAATGTAGGTAAATCCGCTCTGCCAAAGTTCGGTAATATAAACTTGGAAAAACTTTCTCTACCGGCATTAACTATAGTCTTGGGTTTTTTGGACGGATTTAATCCATGCGCTATGTGGGTTCTGCTATTTTTAATAAGTCTTTTAATCGGAATGCAGGATAAGAAAAAGATGTGGATACTTGGAATAGCTTTTATAGTATCTTCCGCGTTAGCTTATATGTTATTTATGGTTGCGTGGTTAAATTTATTCTTGTTTGTTGGTTACATTTTTTGGGTCAGGGCGGCTATCGCTCTGATTGCTTTAATTGGCGGTTACACAAATTTAAAAAAGTTTTTGAACACTGACTCTTCGGGATGTGACATAGTCAAAGATGATAAAAGAAAAAGTGTTTTTGATAAACTTGGAAAGATTACTACAAACAAATCCTTTTTTATGGCGGTAATTGGGATAATATTGATGGCCTTTGCAGTAAATATCGTTGAGTTGGCGTGTTCGGCAGGGCTTCCGGCAGTTTTTACACAAGTATTGGTTTTAAACAATCTTGGAAAAGTTCAGTACTACCTTTATATTCTTCTTTATATTTTCTTTTTTATGTTGGACGACCTTGTGGTATTTTTTATTGCAATGATTACTTTGCAGATGACCGGTATAACTACAAAATATGTAAAATGGTCAAGACTCGTAGGTGGAATATTAATGATAGCTATCGGAATAATTTTACTATTTAAACCTGAGCTATTAATGTTTGGATAATCCATTAATTCTTCCAAAAGTGGTCTTGACAATTTTTTTCTCCTGTATTAAATTACGCTTGTAAGTGAGGTAGTGTTCAGATGCCCGACTATTCTTATTTACATTTTTTTGGCTACTAAATCGGTTCGGCACCCCAAACACTATCCCGCAAAAATCTTTTCGGACTTCTATTGTATTTATTTTGAAGTTATAAAACTAAAAAGGAGGGTCATATGAAAATAGTAAAAAGAAATAATAATGAATTAGCTCCTTACGTTCCGTTTAGATCTATGCTGGATGATTTTGTCTCGTCAAATTCCTGGTTGGATGACGTGTTTGATAGAACATTTCGAGCCAAAAATCTTTATGCTGATGTATGGGAAGAAGGAGATAATTTTTACATAAAAATGGCGATGCCGGGTGTAGATAAGCAGAACATTGAGATTTCGACAACGCCGGAGTCTGTTACCATAAAAGGCAGCACTAAAAAAGAAGAGGAAAAGACAACTGATAAGAAGAATTATTACTTCAAGAGTATTGATACTTCTTTTGAGCAAACCTTTAATTTACCGACAAGGTTTGACAGCGATAAAGCTGCAGCAAAATATGAAAACGGGATTTTGACCTTGACATTGCCTAAGTCAGACGAGGTAAAATCTAAGAAGATTGAGATCCAGTAAAATTAATTAAGCGGTAATCCCGCCTACAAAGAGGTATTTATGTTTAAAATAGGTAAAAAAAATGCGAAGCTTGTGCTTTTGTGGATTTTAGGGTTTTTGGTTCTTATAGCCGTCTTTGTAGGCGGTGTTTACTTCGGCAAGAATAAGGATATTCCGTTGGTAGGAGACGATTGGTCGAATGTAAATGAGAATAAAAGAACTGAAATTAAAAAATATGATCTTTCCCGATGTGATGAAACCACCGCGAATATTGTTGAAGAACTTTCCGATTCAGTTGTTACTGTAGCAATTAAAAAGATGGACTTAAAAAGCGATGTTGACACCCTCTTTGATCTTTTTGATTTTTTTAGATATCCGCAAAGAAACATGCCTGAAGAGTACGAAGAAATTCAACAGGATATAGGAACCGGGTTTGTAGTCGGAGATGAGAAGTTTGTTATTACTAACAGACATGTGGTATCAGATACGGAGGCGGAATATAAAATAGTAGATTATAGCGATAAGGAGTACGAGGTAATAAAAATATACAGAGATCCGGTGAACGATTTGGCAATCTTGCAGGTGAAAGATTTAAATGTGGATTCAATTCCCCTGGGTGATTCTGATTTATTACGTGTCGGAGAAGATGTTGTAGCCATAGGAACCGCTTTAGGCGAATTCAGGCACACTGTAACTACGGGCGTAATTTCAGGGTTAGGAAGGGGTATAACAGCCGGGGATGGCTTTGGAGGATTTGTAGAGTCACTGGATAATGTTATTCAAACTGACGCTGCGATAAATCCCGGAAATTCCGGAGGCCCGCTTATAAATAGATGCGGCGAGGTAATAGGAATAAATGTTGCCGTCTCGAGAAACGCAGAGAATATTGGTTTCTCTATTCCGGTGAATGTATTAAAAAAATCTCTTGAAAACTTTGAAAATACCGGAAAATTTGAAAGAGCTTTTTTAGGTGTTAAGTACAGTATGATTACTGAGCAGGCGGCTTTGAGAAATGAAGTTCCCGTCGGTGCATATGTAACAGAAGTGGTAAAAAATTCTTCAGCAGATGATGCCGGTATCAAGGTAGGAGACATAATAGTTTCATTTAACGGTGTTAAGTTAAGCGACACAAGTTTAGCTGAATTAGTAAATAAAACTAAAGTCGGTGACAGGGTAAAAGTGAAAATATATCGATGGGAAGATGACAAAGAGATTGAGCTGGATGTAAAAATGAAGGAAAGTATGTGAATCGGTACGGCATATTTTTGAAGTTTATTTATTTTAATGTTGGTTTAAACAAAAGATCCTCGATTAGGGCAGCAGTTTAGGTGTCGTCTGTTGTTTTGTATAATAAAAACGTGCTTCTTAAATATGTAAATGAAACGGATATAGATGAAAAAGTTCTTAAAGCATTGGAAAAAATCGATAGAAAGGAGTTCGTTCGCCCTGAATATATTGATTACGCGTATGAGGACACTCCCCTGCCAATTGGTTATGGTCAAACTATATCACAACCCTCTACTGTAGCTTTTATGCTTACTTTATTGGATGTACGTAAGGGTTTTAATGTTTTGGATGTAGGAACAGGTTCCGGTTGGACTACAGCTTTATTATCAATTTTGGTCGGCAAGGATGGCAATGTTACCGGAACAGAAATAATAAAAGAATTGTATGAATTTGGTAAAGAAAATATTTCAAAGTTTAAGAATTGCTCAAATGTTCAGCTATTTTTAACAAAATCATCGCTTGGCTATGAGCCGAACGCTCCTTATGACAGAATATTGGTGTCGGCCGCTTCAATAAATATCCCTGATACTTTGGTTAAACAGTTAAAAAATGGCGGAATAATGGTAATACCGATACAAAACTCAGTTTTTAAGATAGGCAAAAAGTTCAATGATGGAAAAATTACTACTGAGGAATATCCCGGATTTAACTTTGTCCCATTAATTCAAAGTGTGGACTAAAAAGAAAAGGTCTGTGCCAAGTAAAAAAAGAACACAGACCTGTTAGTACTACCCTACCCCCTTAATCCGCTTAACTTAGCTCATTTCCTCTAACAATTTGTCTATTTGCTCCTCCCTTCTTTTCAGATTTTGAAGCTTAACAAAAAATCTCGCTACCTTTAACAAAGGTTTAGAGACCTTTTTGTAAACAACGGCGTAATCCATCAGGAGACCGCCTAACCAAACGTTTCTCTGCATTTTTGAGGTTTCTTTCCAAACCTTCTTAAGCTCATTTTTTTCGGTCCGAGCAGTCTCTTTTAATTCTTCAAAAACCTCAGCATCGGCTCGTTTTTGGAATTTCATAAGGGCTTGTTTTGCAGAAAAAAGCCCGTGTGTAAACCAAACCAGGTTGGGCATTTCGAGTTTTACTGCAAGATCCCTTGCTTCGCACGCTTTTTCCAACGCAGTTTTAAAATCATTTTCGCTTTCACAGAACTGCTTTCTGGAAAGGTTTCTCAAAGCTACTGCTTTGGATTTCAAAAGCGGTGGACTTTGAACATTTGACACGACCAATACTTTATTCCAGGTATCGATTGCTTTCTGATAATCCTTTAGGTGGAAATATGTAAGACCGAGATGGTTTAGTACATCCAACTTATCTTCAAGTTTCGGTGCAATCTTATAAGCGTCAACAAGAAGATGAACAGATTCATTTAAATCTCTCGGATCTCCCTTCTCCCTTAGATTAATCCCCTCTTCCAATAAATCGTCCCAGTCGGCTTTATACTTGCCGTCCTCAATACTTGCTCCCATTTTCTACTCCTTTTTCTTAGTTTTTCAGATTATAATATAGGTCTATTAAAAAGTAAAATATTGTATGAGTAGGGGACATAGGTAACACTTTAAGTTTAGACTCAACATACTCTAC
>ERZ795031.4718-NODE-4718-length-11294-cov-6.874188_pt1 | contig 11294 bp, 6 predicted proteins | sample MGYA00375123_ERZ795031 | MGnify/ENA primary metagenome ERZ795031 (study PRJEB30166, sample SAMN05720159) | activated sludge metagenome | isolation source: anaerobic digester from wastewater treatment plant | place: USA | collected 2015-04-21 ... | reverse complement strand
AACCGGCTGACAACCACCCTGTCCATGGAGCTGCTCGCGGCGGTCTCCGGACTGGCGCTGGTGGGCTTCATCCTCGGGCACCTGGGCGGCAATTTCCTGCTGTTCCTGGGGCCGGAGGCCTTCAACGCCTACGCGGCGCATCTCCAGGCGCTGGGGCCGCTGCTGTGGCTCGCGCGCGGCGGGCTGCTGGCGGCGGCGGCGGCGCACATCTCCATGACCGTGTGGCTGAAGCTGCGCAACCGCGCGGCCCGCGGCGGGGCGGCCTACGCCGTGTCCGCGCGGGCGGCGGACCGGTCCGTGGGCACGCGCACCATGATCTACACGGGCGTCATGATCGCCTGCTTCGTGCTGCTGCACGTCTGCGACTTCACCCTTTCCGACAAGGCGGGCCCGCGGTCCATGGTGAACGGCGAGAGCCTCCACCTGTACGGCGTGGTTTTCAACGGGTTCGCGAACCCCGTGCGGTCGCTGCTGTACATCGTGGCGGTGTGGGCGGTGGGGCTGCACTTCACCCACGTCATCTCCAGTTTCTGGGTGACCCTGGGCATTCTCAGCGACCGCGCGACGCGGCTGGTGGACCGGGCCGCCCGCGTGCTGGGGATTCTGGTCGCCCTGTCCTTCACGTCCATTCCCGTGTTCATTCTCATCAAGGCGCATTTCCTGGGGTGACCCGCCCCGTCGTCCATAGGAGCCCACAGACATGCTGAATTCCAAGATTCCCGGCGGACCCCTCGCCCAGAAGTGGTCCCGGCACCAGTTCGAGATGAGGCTGGTGAACCCCGCCAACAAGCGGAAGTTCATGGTGATCGTCGTGGGGACCGGGCTTGCGGGCGCGTCCGCCTCGGCCTCGCTCTCCGAGCTGGGCTACAACGTGAAGACCTTCTGCATCAACGACTCGCCCCGGCGCGCCCACAGCATCGCGGCGCAGGGCGGGATCAACGCGGCGAAGAACTACCCGAACGACGGCGACAGCGTGCACCGCCTCTTCTACGACACGGTGAAGGGGGGGGACTACCGGGCCCGCGAGGCGAACGTGCACCGCCTGGCCGAGGTGAGCGCGGCCATCATTGACCACTGCGCGGCCCAGGGCGTGCCCTTCGCGCGGGACTACGCGGGCTACCTCGACAACCGCTCCTTCGGCGGCGCGCAGGTGTCGCGCACCTTCTACGCGCGCGGCCAGACGGGCCAGCAGCTCCTCCTGGGGGCCTACGGCGCCCTGATGAAGGAGGCCGCCGGCGGCAATGTGACCCTGTTCCCGCGCCGCGAGATGGCGGAGCTGGTGGTGGTCAACGGGCGCGCCGCGGGGATCGTGGTCCGCAACCTGCTCACGGGGAAGCTGGAGACCCACCTCGGCGACGCCGTGGTGCTGGCCACGGGCGGCTATGGAAACGTCTTCTACCTCAGCACGAACGGCAAGACCTGCAACGTGTCCGCCGCGTGGCGGGCGCACCGGCGGGGCGCCTGCTTCGCCAACCCCTGCTTCACGCAGATCCACCCGACCTGCATCCCCGTGCACGGCGCCCTCCAGTCGAAGCTCACGCTCATGAGCGAGAGCCTGCGCAACGACGGGCGCATCTGGGTGTCCCGCGTGCCCGGCGAGACCCGCCACCCCAACGACATCCCCGAGGGGGACCGCAACTACTACCTGGAGGAGAAGTACCCGAGTTTCGGCAACCTCGTGCCCCGCGACGTGGCCTCGCGCAACGCGAAAAGCGTGTGCGACGCGGGCTTCGGCGCGGGCGGCGGCAACGCGGTCTACCTGGACTTCAACGACGCCGTCCGCCGCCAAGGCGCGGCGGCCATCCGCGAGAAGTACGGCAACCTCTTCGACATGTACCAGCGGATCACGGACGACGACCCGTACACCGAGCCGATGATGATCTTTCCGGCGATCCATTACACCATGGGCGGCCTCTGGGTGGACTACAACCTCATGAGCACCGTGCCGGGGCTGCACGTCATCGGCGAGGCCAACTTCTCCGACCACGGCGCGAACCGGCTGGGCGCGAGCGCCCTCATGCAGGGCCTCGCCGACGGCTACTTCGTCCTGCCGTACACCCTCGGCGACTACCTCGCCCAGGCCGGCCCCGCAAAAACCCCGGAGGACGCCCCCGAGGTCCGCGAGGCGGAGCAGTCCGCCGCGGACCGCATCACGCGGCTCATGGGCATCCGCGGAAAACGCACGGTCAACGACATCCACCGCGAGCTCGGCCTGCTGCTCTGGGAGAAGTGCGGCATGGCCCGAAACGAGAAGGGCCTCACGGAGGCCCTCGGACGCATCCCCGAGATCCGCGAGGAGTTCTGGGGCAACGTGAACATCCCCGGCGAGCCCGGCGGCTTCAACCAGGTGCTCGAGCGGGCCGTGCGGCTGGCCGACTTCCTCGAGTTCGCCGAACTGATGGTGCTGGACGCCCTGGAGCGCCGCGAGTCCTGCGGCGGCCACTTCCGCGAGGAGTCGCAGACCGAGGACGGCGAGGCGAAGCGCGACGACGAGAACTTCAGCCATGTGTCGGCGTGGGAGCACGCGGGCGACGGGAAGCGCCCGGTCCTGCACAAGGAGCCCCTCGTGTTCGAGGTGGCGCATCCCAGCCAGAGGAGCTACAAGTAATGGACGGCAAAACCATCTCCCTGACCTTGAAAGTGTGGCGGCAGCCCTCGGCGGACGCGCCCGGACAGTTTCAGACCATCCCGGCGAAGGACGTCTCCACGGACATCTCCTTCCTGGAGATGCTGGACATTGTGAACGCGGGCCTCGAGGCGCGCGGCGAGGAGCCCGTCGCCTTTGACCACGACTGCCGCGAGGGCATCTGCGGCTCCTGCGGCGCCGTGGTCAACGGCCAGGCCCACGGCCCCCAGGCCGCCACCACGCTGTGCCAGCTCCACATGCGCAAGTTCAGCGACGGCGACACCATCATCATAGAGCCCTTCCGCGCGCGGGCCTTCCCGGTCATCAAGGACCTCGTGGTGGACCGGGGCGCCCTCGACCGCATCATCCAGGCGGGCGGCTACATTTCCGTGCGCACCGGCGCCGCGCCCGACGCCCACGCCGTCCCCGTGAAGAAGGACGACGCGGAGCGCGCCATGGACGCCGCCGCCTGCATCGGCTGCGGCGCCTGCGTCGCCGCCTGCCCCAACGCCTCCGCCAGCCTCTTCACCGCCGCGAAGATCACCCAGCTCTGCAAACTGCCCCAGGGCCACCCCGAGCGCAACCGCCGCGTCGTCGCCATGGTGCGCCAGATGGACGCCGAGGGCTTCGGGAGTTGCTCGAAACACTACGAGTGCCAGGCCGCCTGCCCCAAGGAGGTCAAGGTCGAGAACATCACCCTCATGAACCGCGAATACCTGCGCGCCCTCGCCGGACTGGACTGATCCCCGTTCGCTTTTTTCATGGAACGGCGGGTATCATGGGCCCCGGCGCGGCGGTCGCCGCGAACCGAGGGAGAGCCTGTCATGAAACCGTTCCTGTGTCTGTGCGTTGTTGCGCTGTGCGCCGTCTCCGCCGCCGCCGACCCCGTCGCGGTCTGGCTCGTTGACCCCCTGGAAAAGGTCTTCGCCGACGCGCGGCCCGGCGCCGAACCCGTGCCGCCCCTGGAGGCCGCCCGGGGCGAGCAGGCCACCTTCCAGGTGGTCGTGCGCACCGAACACCCTCTCACCGGGGTGCGCGTGGCTGTGGATCCGCTGACCGCCCCCTCCGGCGCGGCCCTCACGGCGCGCGCGCCGCGCGTGGTCGGCTACGTCTACGTGGACCGGCCCTCGCAGAAACCCTCCAATGACCAGTTGCGCAAGCCGCCGGCGGACTATCCCGATGTGCTGATGGACACGGACACGATGGACCTGGGGCCGGGGCAGGCGCGGCCCGTCTGGATCACCGTGGACGTGCCGATGGACGCCGCCCCCGGGCTCTACCGGGGCATGGCGCGCGTGTCCGCCATGACGCCCGCCGGCGGGTTCAACGCCGCCGTGCCGCTCGAGCTGGAGGTCTTCGCCGCCGCCGCCGGGCCGTCGCGCCTGTGGATGACCAACTGGTTCTCCATGAACTGGAACCACATGGAGATTTCGCCGGAGCCGGAGTCGGAGGAGTACTACGCCCTCCTGCGCCGCTTCGCGCGGAACATGGCGGAGCACCGCCAGAACGTCGCGCTCATCTCCCCGCTGAGCCTGGCCGAATTCGGCGTGGGTGCCGACGGCGGGCTGACCGTGGACTTCAGCCGCTTCGACCGCTGGGTCCGCATCTTCCAGGAGGAGGGCGTCATCGGCCGCATCGAGGGCGGGCACCTCGGCGGACGCACCGGCGGCTGGGACTCCGATTTCGGCGCCAGCATCCGCGTCGTGCGCGAGGGCAAGGTGGTGGGTGAGCACGCCGCCCCCGACTCGCCGGAGGCGGAGGTGTTCCATGCCTGGTTCCTGCCGAAACTTGTGGCGCACCTGCGGGAGAACGGCTGGCTGGACATTTATCTCCAGCATCTGGCCGACGAGCCCACGCAGACCAACAAGGAATCCTACCGCGCCCTCGCCGCGCTCCTGCGCAAACACGCCCCGGAGCTGAAGATCGTGGAGGCCTGCCACGAGAAGGACCTGGTCGGCGCGATGGACGTCTGGGTGCCCCAGCTCAATTACCTCAAGGACGACTTCGCGCATTACCAGGAGCGCCAGAAGGCGGGCGAGGAGGTGTGGTTCTACACCTGCGTCTTCCCCCAGGGCGAGTACGCCAACCGCTTCATTGAGCAGCCCCTCGTCAAGACCCGGCTCCTCCACTGGATCAACTTCCGCTACGGCATCACCGGCTACCTGCACTGGGGATACAACCACTGGACCAAGGACGACCCCGTCACCCACACCACCCGCCCCCACGGCGGCCCGCCCTACCTGCCCGCGGGCGACCCGTGGATCGTCTATCCCGGCAAGAACGGCCCGCTCGACTCCCTGCGCCACGAGGCCATGCGCGACGGCGTCGCCGACTACGAGCTCCTCGCCCAGCTCGCGGAGAAGGACCCCGCCGCCGCCCGGGAGATCGCCGCGCGCCTCGTCAAGGACTTCGACAGCTACGACACCGGCATCCCGGCCTTCCGCGCCGCCCGCCGCGACCTGCTCCGGAGACTGTCGGAATAGCCGTCCGCCCGGACGCCCCGCTTCCGAGGCGGTTCATCCCCCGCCGATGAGGCTAGTTTCGGCGGCGGTTCCGACCGCCGCCATGCCCCTCCCGCGGTGACAGATTTCCGCACGGACGCCCCGCCTCACCCGTTCTTTCTGTGATTTGAAATCTCAAATTTGAAATCTAAAATCCCGGCCAAGCGCCTTCCGGCGGCCGCGTGTGGTATTCCGGCGTGTGATACCGGCCCCCTTTCCGCGTCGGCGACAGTCACTTCTTCGCGTCGGGATCGGGGTAGATGTCCGGGTGCGCTTCATGCAGCATCCGCGCCAGGTCCCGCCTGAAGGCATCCGCGTCCCGGCGCCCCTCAAACACGCGCCGCGCCCGGTCGTTCAGATGGCGCTGCCCCTTGATCTCGCTGTTCTGGAGGCTGTCCGCCCATCCGCGGATCTGGCGGGAGCATCCCTCGGCGAGCGCGATCAGTGAAGTTATCTCCTCCTGAAGATGCGCGGCGGCGGACGCCCCCTCCACAAAGCGGAGCATCGAGCGCACCTCCCCAGCCGAGCCGCGCGCGATGTACAGGAAAGCCAGCAGTTCGGAGGTGCTTCCCCGTTCAAACCCCTCGGCGATGTTGTTGGAGACCGAAAGGGCGGCGCGGCGGATCTGGTCGCGCAAGTCGCCGGGCTGGGAGAAGAACCGGTCCCGCGTGAGCGCATACACGCGTCGGGCCAGTTCCAGCGCGCTCTTCCAGACAGGAAGATCCTCGAAACGCGCGTATTTCATCGTTATACCCTCCCAACCATTCGCGAGGAGAACGCTTGGACGGAAACCGCGCCGCGCCCGACACCCCCAAACGCATCCGCAACAGCAGGATATCCCCGCATGCCCCCGATTTCAAATCTGAAATTTCAAATTTGAAATGGCGGATTCAAACCCGAGACGCAACATGGGCCTGAAAGAAGGCTTCGGCAGGGGTGAGGGACACACGTTCCCCTGCGCGCCCGGGTGCATTTCCAGCCGCTGGCCCATCCGTGTTCCCCGAGCGCCGCCGGCGCCTTTCCCTGAACCCCAAGCCTCGCACGGCAGCAGGATGGCCCGCAGGCCGACAGTCTCAAATTTGAGATTCAGAAAACGCTCGACGGGGGCTATGGATGCGTTCCCTCCTGCGTGCCTGCCCGGGCTATTTGTCCCCGGTTCCGCTCATTGCGAGACGCTCGGCTTCGCCGGGGCGTTCGAGGCGGTTCTTGTAGTCGGGCCAGAGGGGGCAGTTGAGGTCTATCCAGGTCTTGATTCTCAGGGTCTCATCGGGGGTGAGCTGGATTTTCTGGTGGCCCGCGTTGAGCTTCTCCCACAGGCGGCTCTTGAGCGTGCCGAGGGTGAGGGGCTCCTTCTTCTCGCAGCCGCCGGAGTTCCAGCCCATGTCGGCGTAATGCACGAGACCCTTCTCGATGAGCGTGCGGTACGACGCGGGGATTTTGTCGGCGTCGAGGACCCCGGTGTAGTCGAGGCCTTTCGGGTGGCTGGGGTTGTGGCAGGAGACGCAGTGCCTGTCAAGGACGGGCTGGACGACCTCCTCATAGGAGAAGGGCTTTCCTTCCCAGTCGGCGACGGTCAGAGCCCGGGGCGCCTGCGCCAGGAGCCGCCGGTGCTGGGCGGGGGCCTGCTGGCGGCTCTCGTGGCAGCCGATGCAGCCGCGCGTCTCGCCGGGCTGGAGCTGCACCACGCTGCGCATCCGCTGGAGCTCGTTGTAGTTTTCGTCCAGCGCGGAGAAGTAGAGCACCTTTCCGGCGGGGGCGGTGAAGCGCGCGGAGCCGTCGGGCTCCACGGGCACGATGCCGTGGGACGCCTTGGCCACGTAGGTCGGCCAGCCGTGGGGGCCGGACACCTTGTGCACCGGCGTGGCGTACCAGTCCTGAAACTCGGGGTGGTCGGCGCGGAAGGTGCCGTCGGGCATCTGGTCGAGCGTGGCGCGCACCTCCTCGGACACGCGCAGGTACCTCACCGCGCCGCGCGGCACGGCGGGGCCGAGGCCCGCGTACACGTCCTGCAGGATGAACTCGCCGGTCGCCGGGGCTGCGGCCTCGGCGGGCTTGCCGCCGTCGAGGACGGGCGGTTTGGGCCGCGCCGCGAACGGCGTCGGGCACATGCTGGAGATGGCCGGGTCGAGGTAGAGCGCCTCGCGGTTGCCGTAGCGGTCGAGCAGGAAGAGGCCGAAGGTCTTCCGGGGGGCGTGGGCGCAGAGGAAATAGTCGCGCGCCACGGGGTACGCCTCGCGGAAGCACTCGTTGTCGGGCCACATGCCGGGCCAGGGCACCTCGGGCGTGAGGCTCGTGATGGCGTCGCGGGTGAAGCGCCCCCGCCCCGTGTCCACGAGGGCGATGGGGCCGTTCAGGTCGCCGAAATGCGAGATGAGGGTGCAGGAAAACTCCTTCGTGCCGGGAACCTGCCGCCCGTTCGCGTAGCCGTTCGGCTGGATGATGGTGTTGCCGAAGACCAGCTCCGGGCAGGTGCCGTCGGGGCGCACGGCCCAGAGCGTGTGGCCGAAGTCCGCGCCCTTGTCCTGGTACTCCGACCGCGTCCAGATGATCCGCCCGTCGTCCATCACCGACGACGCCCACTCCGTGAGGTTGGCGAAGGAGATCGGCGTGAACTGCGACCCGTCGGGCTTCATGCGGAAGAGCACGGAGGCCTGGGGACGCCAGCAGATGAACCGCGCCGTGCAGCGCGTGCTGATGACGGCTAGGTCGCCGTCGGGCAGGGGGCAGGGCCACAGGTCGTGGAAGGGGCCGTCGGTGAGCTGTTTCAGGTCCGAGCCGTCGGGGGCCATGGAGTGGACGTGGTAGTACCCCTTCTCCTCGGGGCGGTAGGAGAAGTAGATGCGCGACGCGTCGAAGTCCGCCATGGGGTTCCGCGCGATGCCGCCGCCCGACGCGAACAGCTCGGTCACCCGCGCCTGTTCCGGCGCCCAGCGGTCGCCGTCGCGCGGGATGTCGAGCAGGCACACGCCGCCGCCGGGGCGGTAGGCAGAGTCGAAGTAGTCGCTGTAGTTGTGCGACGGCTCGAAGGCGTTGCGCTTGACGAAGAGCAACCGGCCGATGCCGGTGATGTCCGGGTCGCGCAGGAGCAGGGCGCGCTTGGCGGCGCGGGCGTCGAAGAAGGCGGCGCGCAGCGCGGCTGGGTCGGGCCGTCCCGTTGCGGTGAGCTTCGCGTGGCGTTCTGTGAAGGCGTCCCACTGCGCGCGCTCCGTGCCCACATAGAGCCCCCGCGCCTCGAAGCGGTCCAGCATCTCCCGGAACAGCGCCAGCGCGCGCGCCATCGGGTCGTAGCGGAACAGGCGCAGCGTGTGCTCCCGGTCCTCCGCGTCGCGCACAGTGAAGGTCGCCTCGGGACCGATGGGGCCGTCGGCGGCGGGAAGCTCCAGTACCTCCGACGCGCCGCGGCGCAGGGTGAGTGTCCGCTCTTCTTCCCCGTCGGCGACCCGCAGGGACACCTTTCCTGCGCCCGGCGCGGCGGTCAGCCGCACCCGGAACCCGGTGCCGTTGGGGGACTCCTCCGCGAGGGCAAAGGGCGCGCAGGTGAGCAGCACGGGCCGCCCGTCGGCGGGGGTGTGGCGCCCCCCCATGCCGAGGCCAACACGCAGCCCCTTTTCGCGGACTTCGGGGAACCATGCCAGCGGCAGGCGCAGGGAGAACTCGGTGAGGTCCTGGTTAAACCGCCCCTCCACGGGCCGGTCCTTAGGCGGATCCTCCTCCGAATAGTCACGGAAGACCAGCCGGTTCCCCTTCACGGCGACCACGCCGCAGGCACTGCTGTCCGGCGTGGACAGCACAGCCACATGGGCGCTCAACAGGCGGTCCACCCGCAGGGCGAGGCACAGCGTGTCGCCGTGGCATCCCGCCCGCAGCACATGCTCCACCAGCGGCCCCCGGTCGAAGTCGTAGGGGTGCGCCACACGGGCCACGGCCCGCGACGCCCCGCGCCACGCCGCGCCGTCCGGCGGCGCGTTCAGCGGCGGGGCCGCCGCCAGCGACGGCAGGGGCACCGCGTCATCCCCCCGGTGGCGGGGGTAGTCCTTCACCCGGCCGTTGTACGGCACGAGGCGCGGGTCGAGGTCCGCGCGGCCGTAGGTCTTCAGCCAGGCGTGCTCCTCCGCCAGAAAGGCGTAGTGCGGAGGGTCCAGCGCCGTGTCGTCCGTGGACGCGGGGCGCGCGGCCTTCGGCGGCGGGGGAGGGGAGGGGAGGCCCCGCGCGCCGCCCTGTGACCGCAGCCGCACCGGCCCCGCCTCGGCGGTCACCGACGCCGCCGTGGTCCACGTCTCGCCGTCGCGGGAAAGCAGTACCTCGAAGACCGTCGGCACGCGGTCCGCGAAGTCCCGCAGGCGGTCCCGCGAAAAGACCACCCGCGCCACTTCGGCGGGCGCCGCCAGCCGGATCTGCGCCCACTGCCCCGGCCCGTCGCCGCCGATCCAGCTCTTGTCGTTGCCGTAGGCCCCGTCGTTAAGATGTTCAACCGCGTGCTGCGGGTATCCCGAAAGGCACGCCGACGCGGACGCCTCCGCCCCCGGCTGCACCGCGAGATTGACCTTCTTGTCCGGGCCGTACACCTCGAGTTCGTCCAGACACGCCGCGCCGCCGCTGCTCTGCAGGATGACAAAGCGGACAAACTGCGCCGTCTGCGGCGCGAAGGAGACACGGTTGGGCCGGTCGGCGTAGACCTTGCCCGGCTCCGCCGCCCCGGCGAACAGGCAGAAAAGAACCGCAAAGCCCCAAGTCATGGCAAGGCGCATAAGGCACGGCTCCTGCATCCGTGTTCCTTCATTGTAGGGGAAACGGGCGAAGCCGTCAACGAAATAGAAAGGGGGCGGGGCTTGAGCTGTCCATAGAGTCCATAACGTCCATATCGTCCATGGAGTTCACGCTATGGACTCTATGGACTCTATGGACCGCATGGACAAAGACAAAAGACCGGACCCTTGCCCCCGCTAGTCCACGACAGCCCGAAAGGTCCGGGTCCGGCTTTCGCCCTCATTGTCCGTCAGCGTGACGGTGACGGGGTAGGTGCCGGGGGCGTCGAAGGTGAAGGGCGCGATGGCCTTCTTGCCGTCCTTGAAGTTCACTCCATGGACTTGATGGACACCGGCCTGCGGCAAGGGGCGTCACGCCCTTCTTGACTGCTCCCCCGCGTGGAGGAAGGCGGCGCGGGCCCAGTTGGGGGCGTGGTGGGGCGGGGCGGGGTGCGGGTACAGCCGGAGCGCCGCCTCGTTCCACCCCGCGGCGAGGCAGGCCGCGGCGAAGGCGAAATCGCCCTTGAGAAACTCCATCATGTTTGGGGAGAGCCCCATGCCGCCGCTGAGGGCGGCTTCGTCCAGTTCGGCGAAGAAGGCGTGCTTCACGGGGCGCGGCGCGCCCCCGGGCCGGGCGGTCTCGAAGCCCAGGGTGTCCGTCTGCCGCAGCATGACGACGCGCAGCAGCGCCGCTTCCAGGTCGGGCTGCCACGACGTCCCCGCGCCGGACTCGACGGTGAGGGCGCTGCGCGCGCCGGAGAGGTTGCCCGTGCGCAGCATTTCCAGGAGCCCGAGCCACCACGCTTCCGGAAACGAGGCCAGGTGGGGGTGCTGTCCGGCCAGCCGGTCGAACGCGACGGGATCCCAGAAGCGGTCCCCGGGCAGGTCGCGCAGGAAGACCGCCAGGCGGCTGCGGGGCCCCGGAGGCACCGGCAGACCTGACAAGTCCACCGGCCGGGACACCGCGACACGCGTCCAGAAAAGGAACCCGGACCACAGGGTGTCCAGCGACGGGGGGGCCAGCCCGCCGGCGAAGACCTCGGCGGCTTCGGCGTGCCGCCCCTCGCGGCAGAGAAACTGCGCGGCCCACGCTCGGATCAGCGGGTCCCGGGGGGCGAGGCGCAGGGCGGTTTCCGCGTGCCGGCGGGCGGCTTCGGGATCCCCCAGCCGCGCCGCCACCACGGCGGCGCCGGCCAGCGCGTCGGGGCTGCCCGGCGCTTCGGCCAGGGCCCGGGCGGCCAGTTCCCGGCCCCGTCCGGGGTCGGTCTCCGAGAGGACCGCCGCAATGTCCGCCAGGGCGGCGGCGCGCTCCGTCCCCGGCCCCGGCAGGGACTGAAAGAGCGCCACGGCCTCCTGGGTCCGTTTCATGCGCGCCAGACAGCGGGCCTCCAGCGCAGCCCAGGCAGACGGGTCCTTTTCCCG
>ERZ795031.4715-NODE-4715-length-11299-cov-5.475098_pt1 | contig 11299 bp, 9 predicted proteins | sample MGYA00375123_ERZ795031 | MGnify/ENA primary metagenome ERZ795031 (study PRJEB30166, sample SAMN05720159) | activated sludge metagenome | isolation source: anaerobic digester from wastewater treatment plant | place: USA | collected 2015-04-21 ... | reverse complement strand
TATAGATTGGATTGGCAAGATAAAAACGGAATTCCCTGAACAATACAAAGATCTAAAATATGTTTATATCTGTCCTGTCTACCGAGAAGGTATGGAAACACTCCGCCCTACTATTGAATCATGGGCTGAATCTGACATTGATACAAAGAAAATTTCAGTTGTTTTTGCTCTTGAAGAGAAATTTGCTGAAGATGAAATAAAAAATTTTGAAATACTCCGAGAAGAGTTTGGCGATAAATTTAGAGAGATGATTCATTTCGTCCATCCCAATAATATCGAAGGTGAGGTCAGTGGCGTAAAAGGAGCAAATATTAACTGGGCAACTCGTAATTTCGTCAAGATGATAGAAAAACGAGGAGAAACAAAGCAACAGTATTTATTGATTACATGCGATAGCGACTTGCGACCACATCCAAAATACCTTTCAGCAATAACTCATAAATATTTTGCAACACCTGACAGAGATAATAGGTTTTATGCTACTGCAATACATGCTTTCAACAACAACCTTTGGCGAGTTCCACCTTTAGTAAGAACATTCTCTACTACACTAACATTAGTTGTTGCTCATTCCTGGGTTGTGACAAAGAAATCAAAGGAAACATTTTCTTCTTATGTTGTAAATCTTGAAACAGTTCACAAAGTTGGTTATTGGGCTCCAGATGTAGGCATCGATGATACTACTTTCTTTTGGAATGCATTGATTCGACTTGATGGCAATTTCTCAGGTGAAGAGGTTTACATACCTACAAATTCAGATGCTGTGGAAAACGAATCTGTTGTTAAAACACATGTTTCACTGTACAAACAGCAGCACAGATGGGGTTGGGGTATTATCGTACTCCCAAGCACAATTGCAGCACTGTTATACAACAAGACCATACCTTTACCTAAAAAACTTGAGATTTTCTGGCAGCTTCTTGATAACCAGATACTATTTTTGACAGTAGTATATATGATTACTTTTGCATTACCTTTACTCAATTTCTTTAGTAAAGAGTTTGCATCAAGTTCAGCATCATACAATCTTCCTATCGCGATGAGTTACATACTCACTTTTGTTACATTTTTAAATATTCCAATTGCAATACTAAAACATTATTTTATGCCAGTTCCAAAACATTACAATTGGTGGCAAAGAATTATAGAATTTGTTGAAACAGTATTAGTCACAGTAAATATGCTTACATTCGGTTTTATCCCATTCATTCAAGCTCAGACCGAATTGATGTTTGGTAAGCAGATGAAGAAAAAGTTCTACGCAACTGATAAAGTCGCTATCAAAAAACAAGATAAATAATTAGCTCAGTAGTATTGATTACAGTAACATTTATTATCCGAGGTTGTCAGACATCTTCTTTTTTAGTTTCTCAAAGCGAATTTGCTTCTCGATCTGAATCAGTTCAGCAGGCAGAGTAAAAGATGCTTTTTTCTCTTCAGCCATTTTTATTGCATTATCGATATCTTGTTTTGCTAAATCCTCTGGTAGATAAGCTTCGTTAGCAAGTATCATTACTGTATTTTCTCTTACAACTAGCAGACCGCCACTTGATGCAATAGAAACGTCTTTACCCTCAGAACGATACTTGATTTCACCAATATCTAATTGAGAAACCATATTTACATGGTTGGGCAATATTTGAATTTGTCCTTTAACAGTATTGGCCATTATCCATTCTACTTCACCATTAAAAAGCTCTTTTGTCTGCGAGATAATTTTTAATTCCATTGCTCAAGAATAAGTATAAGATTATTTACCTTTACTTTCATTGTAAGAGTCAATCACCTGTTCAATACTACCTTTCATATAAAAGGCTGTTTCAGGTATTTCATCTAATTCTCCATTTAGTATTTTAGCAAATCCGTTTATATTGTCCTCGATACTTACAAGTTCGCCAGGTCTTCCAGTATAATGCTCAGCTACATGAAATGGTTGGGTTAAAAATCTCTGAATCTTTCGTGCTCTCGCTACAGTCCTTTTATCTTCATCGGACAGTTCTTCAATACCCAAGATAGCGATAATATCCTGCAAGTCTTTATATCTCTGCAAGACTTTTTGGACTCCTCGTGCAACTTCATAATGCTTTTCACCAACGATGCTAGCTGTCAATGCTGTAGATGTTGATGCGAGAGGATCTACTGCTGGATAAAGTCCTTGCTCAGAAAGTGATCTTTCTAACACCAATGTCGAGTCAAGATGGGCAAATGTCGCAGTTGGTGCTGGATCGGTATAGTCATCTGCTGGAACATATATTGCTTGAACAGAAGTAACACTTCCAAAATTTGTGGAAGTAATTCTCTCCTGCAAATAACCTAATTCATCAGCTAAAGTTGGCTGATAACCGACTGCAGATGGCATACGGCCAAGTAGTGCCGATACTTCTGAACCTGCCTGAGTAAATCGGAAAATATTATCGATGAAAAGTAGTAAGTCTTTACCTTCTTTTTCTCTAAAATATTCTGCCATGGTTAATGCTGTAAGCGCAGTTCTCAAACGAACACCTGGTGGTTCATTCATCTGACCGAAAACCATTGCTGTTTTCTCGATAACTCCACTCTCCTTCATATCTCCATATAATTCTGTACCTTCTCTCGTACGCTCACCTACTCCTGCAAATATTGAATACCCAGAATATGCAGTTGCAATATTGTAAATCAACTCCTGTATTACAACTGTCTTACCAACTCCTGCTCCTCCAAAAACACCGATTTTCCCTCCTTTTACAAAAGGACATATCAAATCTATCACTTTAATACCTGTTTCAAGAAATTCGATTTTATCTGATTGGTCGTCAAACTTTGGCGGTTTACGATGGATTGACCATTTTTCTACATCAAGATTTTCGCCTCCGTCTATTCTATTACCTAAGACATTAAAGATTTTACCTAATACATCTTTGCCTACTGGTGTTTGTATTGGACTTCCTGTAGATTTTACTTCTGTACCCCTTTTAAGACCGTCAACTGAATCCATAGCGACACATCTTACAACACCATTTCCTAAATGCTGTTCGACTTCAAGAGTTACTTTCTTACCCTTAATCTCTAGTTCAAGGGCTTCGTATATTTCAGGAAGCTTATTGTTGAATTTTACATCAACAACAACACTCATTACTTTTATAACTCGACCTATCAAATTACTGCTCATTTTTTGTTACTTATAATTTTATTTAGATTATTCTGCATTAATCATTACGGAACCGCTTGCGACTTCAAGTATTTCACTTGTTATTTTCGCCTGTCGTGATTGATTATATTGCAAAGTTAATGTTTTGCTTAATTCTTTAGCGTTTTCTGTTGCATTCTTCATTGCCACCATACGTGCTGACTCCTCGGAAGCGTTGGAATCTAGTACTGCCGTCAATACTTCAGATTCAAAAAATTCCGGAAGTAGGAAATCCAAAATGCTCTTCTTACTTGGCTCAAAAACTAAATCATTACTACTAATATCTTTATTCTTGTCATTGTCGGCTTCTTTTTCTGGCAGTTCGGTTTTAGTTTTTCCTGCAAATTGGTCAGCAATATAATCCAAGTCGATCGGAAGTAACTTAGTGAAATATGGCTTTTGAACCATGGTGTTAATAAAATGAATATATGATACATAGATCTCATCGTACTCTCCTGACTTGTATGTATCTAATATAGTCTTATAAATCGGAGATAATACAGTAGTATTTGGTTTGTCAAAGTATTTTGCAAAGTGATATTTTGATTCGAGACCTGCTAACTGAGCGACATTCAATGCTTTTCGATGTATTGTCAGTGCAGAAATATTAGCTTCTGGGTTCTTTTCTTTTATTTCCTTACAGTTTTTTGCAACATAACTTGCAAGTAAAGTCACTAACCCGCCAACAAAACCTCTGCTTTGACCAATAATAACAATAAGAATATTCTTTACTTTCTCAGGTTTTCTCGTCATATCGCTTTGATAATCAGATATGTCACCCATCTTTGAAATTATCTCTGACATTGCTTTAGTATAGGGCACTGTTTCAGTCGCTAGATGTACAGCTGTTCGCATTTTCGAAGCAGAAATCATCTGCATAGCCTTAGTAACCTGCGATGTATTTTTTACTGTAGTTATTCGTCTTTTTAAAGCCCTAAGTGACGCCATTTGTATTTCTCTTAAATATTTAAAATCTATTTAACTAGTTCTGCTCTTTTATAGTGAGTTGTAAGTACTGTTATTTTTTATCCTCTGAGATGACCTCTGAACTATCTTTTTTGTCAATCTCTTGAGAATCTGTCTCAGTATCAGAAGTCTTTGATTTCCTGAGCTTCATTGACAACTCTGCTGTATCATCTTCTGGTAATACAAACTCTTCAAGAAGTTTTTTCATTTTCGCTTCTGTCTCTTCAGTAAAATCTCTAGTATCATTAATAATCTTTGTAATTTCAGAGCCTTCTTTGTCAAAATATTCCACAAACTTCTTCTTCCACCTCTTGATATCCTTTAATTCAACATTATCAAGATAACCGTTAGTTGCAGAATAAATCATTGCAATCTGTAAAGGAAGTTCATACAAATCAAGCAAATCTTGCTTTAATATCTCTGACAATCTTTCACCTCTGACTAATTTTTGTTTTGTCTCATCATCAAGATCTGATCCAAATTGTGCAAAGACTTGTAATTCTCGAGTCTGTGCAAGATCCAATTTCAACCTTCCTGCAACCTTCTTCATTGCTTTTATCTGCGCTGATCCTCCAACGCGAGAAACAGACAAACCAACATTAATAGCTGGGCGATAGCCAGCATTAAAAAGATCTGTACTTAAATAGATCTGACCATCAGTAATAGAAATAATATTTGTAGGGATATATGCAGAAACATCATCTGCTTGAGTTTCAACAATTGGTAATGCAGTCAATGAACCACCACCTTTTTCATCGCTTAATTGCACTGCCCTTTCAAGAAGTTTTGAGTGAAGATAGAAGATATCTCCAGGATACGCTTCTCGACCTGCTGGACGTTTAAGCAATAAAGAAATCTCACGATAAGCCCAAGCATGTTTTGTTAAATCATCGTAAATGACCAAAGCATGTTGACCTTTTTGTGCAAAGTATTCACCTATTGCACAACCTGCATATGGAGCAATATATTGCATAGCTGCAGGATCCGAAGCATTAGCAGAAACTATTACTGTATAATCCATACAACCCAACTGCTCGAGTTGTGATTTGATATAAGCTACCTGAGAAGTTTTCTTACCTATTGCAACATATATGCAGAAAATGTCAGATTTTTTTTGATTAAACACAATCGGCATTACAACTGAAGTCTTACCTGTCTGCCTATCACCGATAACCAATTCTCTCTGTCCACGACCTATCGGTATTAATGCATCAATCGCCATAATACCCGTTGTAAAAAGCTTCTCATTGTTAACATTTTTACGATCGATAATGCCCGGAGCGATCTTATCAAGTAACATTTCCTCACCATTTTTGACTACATAATCCATATCGCCCTCAAGGCTCTTACCAAGCGGATTTACAATGTGTCCTAATATTTCATCTGAAACATTTATCGATAGCTGCTTACCCGTACTTGTGATTTGATCACCTTCTTTGATTTTTGAAAAATCACCTAGGATAACAATACCCGTAGATGCTTCCTCAAGATTCAAAGCCAAGCCTGAAACCAATTCACCAGAGGTAGTATGTACTTCCACCATCTCATTGTAACCTACTCCTGATAAACCAGATGCGACTACTATGCCGTCACGTACTTCTGTTACAATACCGATATTTTTTACTTCTGACATATACTTGATACTAATTTATTTTAAATCTTTTTATCACACAATTAATTATCTGATCTAATGGCCAGGATGTACTGATTTGAGATTTTCGAAATACTGACTTAGATTTCAACCTTCTCAATTTCACTCTTGATTGAGTGATCAACTATGTAATCACCACACCTAATAATTACTCCACCTAACATATTTTGATCGATATGGAAAATAGCTATAGTCTCATCGCCAAAGTTTTTTACAACATCGCCCTCAGCTTTTAATTTTTCCTCGGCGCTAAGTTCTTTTGCGGTAAGAACTTCAACAACCTTAACAGTACCTGAAATAATATTATTATACATCTGCAATACATCTGAAGCCTTTGCTGACTCAAGCTTTGCAAAAACCGTAAGTAACAACTGAACAGCATCATCTGCAGATAGATTTTTCATATACCTGATTTTGATATAGATTTGTGCAGAAGCTAAACTTGCAATATCTTTATACATTAGTTTTCTTAAAAATCTTAATTATCAACCTTTTTTAATTTGGCTATGGCCTGAGCAATTTCATCTTCACTAACGGATTTATCGGTCCATGAATTTTTAAGCACTTCTTTAACTTTTGCTTCAACAATTTGGTCTAATTTATTCTGTGCATCAACCATATACTGATCTGCTTTATTCTTTGCCCTATCTACAATTGATTGAGCCTCTAATTTAGCCTCTTCAATTATCTGATTTGCTTCATCTTTACCTACTCTTTGCGCGCTATTAACTAACTCTTTTGCCTCTACTTCCGATTGCTTGATTTTATCATCTACTTTTAATAGGGCGTCTTCAGCACTCTTTGCATCTTCAAGCGATTTGTCAATTACAGCCTGTCTCTGTTTCATTACCTTTTCTAAAGCAGGAAAAAGAAATTTAGCCAAAGCAACATAAAGTACCGTAAAAAGTAGTATATAAATAACTATGTTGACCAAGTTAATACCCAATGGTAATTCCATCTTTTTTCTCCTACAAAAAGTTATTTACTAAACGAATTTGATTATAAGAACAACAACCAAAGCGTAAATTGCAATAGCCTCAGTAAAAGCAACAACAAGAATCATATTGGTACGGATTGCTCCTTGAGCTTCTGGATTTCGGCCTAATGCTTCCATTGCCTTTGCACCGATTTTCCCGATACCAAGTGCAGGTGCTAAAGCACCAATTGCAATTGTAATAGCCATCGCGATATATTGAATTGCTTCTGTTTCCATAATATTAAAATATTAATTTATTTATAATTTCTGCGAATCTTCAAGATTTTCTATCTCGCCTACTCACGCAGCTTGTAAGCACATAAAAGCACTTTTCTAATATTGAATCTAGAAAACAACTCTTATCTACATACAATTATCTTTTTCCTTCTACAACTCATTATCCACTACTAACCTCTTAATGCTCGTGACTAATCGACAAACCAATAAAAACCGTTGTTAGCATAAAGAAAACAAAACCTTGTATAAAACCTACAAAAACTTCAAGTCCCATAAATGGTAAAGTCGCTAGGCCAAAACTCAAAGATGTAACTACCAATAACAAAACCTCGCCAGCAAATATATTTCCAAAAAGCCTGAAAGTAAAAGAAATAATTTTACCAATTTCAGAAATTAGTTCTAAAATACCTACAACAAAACCTATGAAATCAGAGAAGTTGAAATATTTTTTAATATACTTAAAACCATTAAATCGGAATCCTAAAATATTGGTTATTACGACTGAGACCAGAGCTAATGCTATTGTTGCCGAGACATCCGATGTTGGAGCTCTAAAGAATGGAAATGCTTTTTCGTGAACCTGAATTGAACCATCTAGCATTAGATAGCAATTTCGATTAGATATACAATCTTTTACAGTAAGTTTTGATACACTAGACTCATCACTCTCGGATAATGAGCTCTCTTCAGAGTTTGCATGTACAGTTCCCTCAGATACTATTTCAGTATCACTCTCACTCTTAAGATCATCTATAACAACTTCCTCAACATGTTCCTCATGAATAATTGATACTGGGCCAACAAATGGCAGTAATCCAAACCAGTTAGAAATAACAACAATAATAAAAAAAGTAAAAAGAAATGGAAAGAGTGATTTTGAAGCTTTCCCAAGCATAGAATCAGAAATTCCACTTAGGCTCGAAACCACATATTCAAAAAACAGTTGGATTTTGCCTGGTTTGAATGCTGAAATCGACAATGTAATTATTACAATAAGTACCAAAAAAAGTATAGTAATAATAACAGCAGAAAGCATAGAATTAGTGACACCATAGTCACCGATGGTAAAAACAACCTCTGGGGCGATAGCTATTTCCATGTGAAAAACATTTCAAATAAACTACTGATGACAAGAATCCCTTCATCAAGCACTGAGGAAAAATTATGGCACAATTACACTGTAATAAGCCACAAACACTAATTACTTACAAACTTGATATTGATTAACAATTAATTCCGCAAATCCAAGAGAACTAATAACTAATCAATGCTTGCACATAAATAGCGCTTTTTTCGGCCAATGCACGGCATTATACCAGCCATAAATAATCTTGTCAAAACCACATTGAAACAGCGTGTCGTCGATAATTTGCCAACGATGAGTTACAATGCTATAATTTTTAATCATGAAACTGCCATTTTTCGGTCGTAAAAACGACAATGCAAATATAAATAATCCTGATGAAAACTATATCGCTTTAGATATTGGTACTGAGTGGTTAAAATCACTTCTGTTTAGTACTGACGAATTTGGCGTAAACATTAAAAAGGTTTCCCGTATCCAACAACAACAGAGTGCAATGAACAAAGGTATCATCACTAACCTTTCAACAGTACTTGAGAATTGTAGATTGGCAATAGACGAATTAAATACTGATCTTGAACAGGAGCAACAAAGTAAAAAGATTGTCATGGGTATAGCTGGAGAATATGTACAAGGTGTCAGTATCATAGTTAATTATGAAAGAGATGAAAGATACGACATTGATGTTGATCAGAGCGAACAAGACAAAATAATCAACAGAGTTTATGAGCAAATAGTAGCCACAGGTAAAGATGATTTAGCTAAAAGGACCGGACTTCTCAACGAAGACATTGAAATATTACACATCACTGTAACAGGTATGGAAATCGGAGGTATGTCAGTAGAATCACTTGTAGGATTCAAAGGAAAAAGCGTTAAACTGTATTTCTATGCCTCATTTGCACCAAGAACTTTCGTCGAATCACTCAAATCCCTAGCACAATCTTTAAATATGGAACTAATTGGTGTAGTTTCACAACCATTTGCGATTGCTCGAGCATTCGCAGGAGCTAGAAACAAAGATTTCTCGTCAATATTTATAGATATCGGTGGTGGGACAACAGATATCGCTACAGTAATAAATGGAAATGTTGTTGATACACAAATGTTTGCATTTGGTGGAAGGGTTTTTACTAAGGAAATCGCTCGAGAAATGAATCTCGATTACAGACATGCTGAATCTCGTAAAATCAAATATACGGGAGACCTGCTTGATAAGAAGATTAAAAAGGAAGTTAAAACGATAATGTATCAAACCTCGCAAACATGGATTAAGTGTCTAAAATCAGCTCTTGAAAATACGGAAGATGTACAAAGTTTCCCAACTCAAGTATTCCTCTGCGGTGGTGGTGCACTTCTTCCAGAAATCAGAGAGGTTATGATTGAATTTCCATGGACTAGATTATTGCAATTTCCTGCAGTTCCAAAAATAAATATTTTCTTACCTGAGAGATTAGACGGTATTAAAGATTTGTCAGGAGAATTAAAGTTTGCGTACGATGTTACTCCTGCTGCCCTAGCTAAATTCGCATATGACAAAATAAAAAACCCACAAAACTATTACAGTAAATAACTATCTTGCCAAAAGCAGATTTTAAATACATAAAAAATTGATATATAATAATGTATAATAAGACATGGATACTAGACCATACCAAAAAATAATAATTGAAAAAGATGACGAACTAGTTGATATTATTCGCAAAATTAACTCGGCTAAAAACGACCGAGTCGTCCTTACATTTACTGAGAGCTCCGATATACTTATAAGCCCAATAAATCTTAGAGTATTGCAACAAGAAGCCGATGAGGTTGTCAAATCACTCGTCGCACAGATTATTCAAAATCCAGCCGGTATTTCTAACGCTCAAGAAGCAGGATTGGTTGTAACTGATCTTCCAACAGAAATAGTTGAAGAACTTTGGGAAGAAGCAGAAATTAATATGCGCGCAAGAGTACGAAGAACTGACGATAAATTGAAAAAATCACATTTGATAGACAATATTCGACAAGAAGAATCAAACAAAGATGAGACACCTGTAAATGAAGGTGGTGACAATCCCGACATTGAAGAAGAAAAGAAATCTGAAGAATCTACTTTATCAAAAGACGGTAAAGATATAGCTCAAAATGATCTCAAGGAAGAGGACACCACTTCTATAAATATTGAACCTGACGAAAATATCGACCCAGAAAGTACTGAGGAAAAATCAGAATTACCTACAAGAGAGTTATCAGATTTTGAGAAACGAATTGCGCAAGCAATGGAAAAATCAAAAGATGGTCTCAACACCGATAAATCAAAAATTGTAAAAACCGGTGACTTTGTAATGGCAATTGATGAAGATATAAATAAGGTTCGAAGCCGAGATGATGCCCAACGACAAGATGAGGGAGATAATAATAATGATACAATCGGTTCGCAAGATTTGAGATTACTGGGAAAAGATTACCTTTCAAAAGGAAATGTTGGCTCAGAAAGTAACAGTATCAAGGGGTATAATCCTAAAACTCAGATTTCGAAAATGCCGACTGTAAAACAAAGCGAAGAATATAATTATGTGGATGAAGGATTTAGCTCTGAACGAGAGGAAAAGACATTTGAAAGCGGTCAAAAAGGAACAGTAATTGCCGGCATGACAGAAAATCAGAATCAAGGACAACGCTTACCAAATCTAAACAATCGAAATTTCTTAAAATCACAATTCAGAGAAGGTGCTGTAGGTACTGAACAGAGTACTGTCAAAAGTGGATTTGCAGCAAGCATAGCATCAGCGATAAGCAGTATAAAAGAGCGCTTGTCTAAAAAATTCGATCCAAGGACTCAATCGGAGATTCAAAATACGAGTAAACACAAGTATCAACCCCCTACAGTAAATCAGCCAGATATTCTGGGAAATCAGAATAAATCAGGTAGCTCACTCAAAACAGCAAAAGGTAACCTTAACAGTAAAAAGGGATTAATAGTTGCGTTAAGGATATTAATTCCATTATTTGCAGTTTTGGGAGTTGCTTATTTTATCGCATATAACCTACTCCCAGTGATCAGAGTCAAGATATATATCGAAACTAAACCTGTGACTGTAACAAAAGAATATGTTGGAGAAGCCGGTTCAGTATTTGACGCAAACTTGGGAGTCGTTGCAGTAAAAACAGAAAACCTCACAAAAGAGCTTTCGGACAGCGCTCAAACAACTGGGAAGTCATATAGAGGTGAAA
>ERZ795031.4705-NODE-4705-length-11322-cov-4.069850_pt1 | contig 11322 bp, 7 predicted proteins | sample MGYA00375123_ERZ795031 | MGnify/ENA primary metagenome ERZ795031 (study PRJEB30166, sample SAMN05720159) | activated sludge metagenome | isolation source: anaerobic digester from wastewater treatment plant | place: USA | collected 2015-04-21 ... | reverse complement strand
TTTTATTTCCGGGCATGTCGAAACAGGAAACGAGTACTACTTCTTTTTCAACTTGCATAAATAAAGGTAAAATGCCCTTACACGACACCACCCTTATAGTTAACGGACGTAAGGTGCTAATAAAAATATGTGATACAAATAAAAAGGGAACATTCTTAATGTTGCAGGGATGGAATTTACCGGTAGAAGACTGGTACACGAAAACAAGTATTTGTCAGAAAGCTATTAGTCAAGGTTATTGTATTGTATTACCCGATATGGGGAAAAGCATTTACCATGAAAAAAAAATTATTACTTATTACTGCCTTTTTGCTTGCAAATACTATGCAAGGATGGTGTTCTATTGTTATTAATGGACAAACAGTACCCATTGATACCATTGTTTACAAACAAGTAGGACCAGGCACAATGTATGCCCAAACCTATCTTCCTGAAATACGTCAACGCATTTACACGCTTACCATTGACCTCAACAACCCCTACAATGGTATACAAACTTTTTTAGCAAGAGATTGTGTAGCCGGAACAGAATTGGTATCATCAGCTTGCGCACGCAACACATACGCCGGTAAAGATGCTTTCGGAGGTATTAACGGTGACTTTTTCAATGTTTCCTCTAACAACGAATATCCGTTAGGGGCACCACGCGGTGGCTCCATACAAGACGGAATTATACAAAAAGAGCCGACCGAAGGCTGGTGGTGGGCTTTTGCTACCATCGATACCAATAAAAAACCTTTCTTCGATTATTTACAATTTAGAGGCGAAGTAAAAATTAATGAAGGCAATACCTTCCAATTTAGTCGTGTGAACATTGCCTATGGCAATAGCGACATGACCATGTACAACCGCTATGCCGGCAACGTAACGCGCCCCTATGAAAACAACGGCGGCTCGACACCGCCAAACGGCTACGACTATCTCTACGAACGTACCGAAGTTTACATAACGCCCGTAGCAGGTCAATCTTGGGGCGTAAACAAAACTATCAGATGTAAAGTGGACAGCATGGTAAACAATTATGGAGGAGGTGCGCCAATTGCTCACAATCAAACCATATTGTCGGGCATACGCACTGCTAAAACATTTTTAGACCAACTGACTATCGGTCAAGAAGTTGAAGTTTCGCTCACCATACGGACACAAAACGATACGCGTCCCAATATTGTACAATTAGTTGGCGGTAATGCTGTTGTAATGAAAAATAATGTGCTCACCGAACGTAACACCTCTGACGGTTACAATTCGATGCCCTATCCGCGTACAGGCATCGCCTCATCGGCTGACGGACGTTGGTTGTATCTGCTTGTAGCCGACGGCAAAGGCACTGGTGGATCGCCTGGTATTACCACTACGGAAATGTGCCACATTTTTCAACACATGGGAGCGACTGAAGCTGTAGGATTGGACGGAGGCGGTTCTGCTGAAATGATTGTTAATCACGAAGTTAAAAACATGCCTTCTGACGGCACAGAGCGTCCGGTAGGCAATGGTTGGTTGGTAATAGCTAATGCTCCCGAAGACGACCAAATAGCACAATTGGAATTTGAATGTCATAGATTGGAAGCTCCCATCTACGGCGAACTTCGTCCCAAAGTAATGGGATTCAATCAATACGGTGTTCTGCTGAACGAAGATATAACTGATTACACTCTTTCTTGTTCACCGAATGTTGGTACTATCAACGAGAACGGAAATTTCAGTGCAACCGGAACACCCTGTGTCGGCACTCTGACAGCTACATACAACGGCGTTTCGGTTACACGTCCCATAACCATTGTCAATAGCGACTTTAATTTTAGACTTGACAGCCTACTTATCGACAATTTCCGCAATTATAAAATAGAAGTAGTAGGTTCTTCGTCACTTATTGACCCATCGGCTCTTTCGTGGACAGTATGCGACGAAAACATCTGCTCCATAACCCAAGGTGTATTAAAAGGACTTAGCAATGGAACAACTTTCATCATCGGGGAGCTCGGCGATTTTAAAGATTCACTAAAAGTAACCGTTGAAATTCCGACTGAACGTTGGATGCTGCAAACCGATTTTTCGGAAACCGACCAATGGGAAATCACTGCCCAAAGCAACTGGAACGCACAACTTACCAATCAAAACGTGCCTGAGCAATGGGAACACGGCAATGCGGTAAACTACACCTACCAAACCAACCGCAGCCCGTCCATACGCCTTAGCAGTTCACTCGCCTTTTACAGCTTGCCGGATAGTATAAAACTAACTTTCAACACCGGCAATATTGCGGTAACTAAACTTATTGCATCATTTAAGTCTAATAATAAACAGACGGTAGCAAAGGAATATGTAAATTTGCCGACAAATGAAGATGTTTCAATTTGCATTGCCACCTCGGAACTCTTTGACACGACAGATATAAGCATTTACCCTATTTGGTTGGACTATCTGAGATTTCAAATTGCAGCAAGTTCACAACAAACGGGCGTGCAATATGCTTTGGCACTCAAAGATTTTTTGACTTTCTACCCCAAGGTTACTGTAGGATTTCCCTCGATAACTACGGCACAGCGTCTGAAAATCTATCCAAACCCGACAAAAGACGGCAACGTTATATTGGTATTGGACAAACCGCAAAATATTGCTTTTGAAGTTATTACTATCAACGGACAAATTATAAAAGCGATGGATTTAGGAATGCAATCGGGGAAAAACATTACTCTGCCTTTGCAGGGCTTATCCAAAGGTACTTATTTCATTAAAATACGACAAAACGAACACTCAGATATTGTAAAAATTATTATTAACTAAATTATAAACTTTAAAAAATTAATCACATGAAAACAAAGTTATTTTTGTTGGCGTTAGCAGCCACACTAACTGTACAAGCGCAAAAAGTACAAGTTATGCAGGTCGTAAGTTTACCTGAAACCACTCCGTTCTATTATCCGCAGTTGAATGCAGACGGAACTCAGCTTTTATTGACCAACGAATCGTATCAAGGTCTAACTCTCTACAATTTGGACAAACAAACCAAACAACTTGTGAGCAATGACATGAACGCCGGTTACGAACCAATTTTTAACAGCGACGGCAGCAAACTGTTTTTCCGTTCAAGCAGTGAAAAAGACGGACGTCGTTTCACGGCTGTTAAAACTTACAACATTGATGCACAAAAAGAGCAATTAGTGATGAAAGCCGACCGCAACGTAGGCAAACTACAACATTACACTAACGGCGTTATCGTTGCCAAAGATGAAAAACTCTTCAAAGTAACGTTTGGTAAAAAAACAGAAACAGTACCCACCTACGTTAGCAATGAAGATTTAAAACTCGTTCTTTACAAAAACGGCAAACGCACTGAATTGAATCCCTACAACGAAGAGGATATCAATTACATTTGGTCGTCTATTTCGCCGGACGGCACTAAAATTCTTTTCAACAGCAAATACGGCACTGCTGTTTGCGACCTGAACGGGGAAATCATTAAAAACTTTGGTCATTTGAACGCTCCTGTTTGGTATGACAACAATATGATTGTTGGTATGTACGACAAAGACAACGGTCATTTTATCACCGGATCAACCATTGCTATCGCTTCATTGGACGGCAAAATCAACCAAGAATTGACCGATGGTAAGGAAATAACAATGTATCCTTCGGTAGCACCAAAAGCCAACAAAATAGCCTACAATACGATAGATGGCAAAATTTACATTATGACTATTAAATTTTAAAATTTACCACTATGAAAATAAAATCCATAATTATAGTAGCACTCTGTATGTGCGCTACCATGCTGACCGCCAACACTATGGCCGGATTCAGGATTTACATTAATCCCGGACACGGCGGATATGGCAGCGATGACCGCAACATGGTCATTTATCCGTTCACACAAGGCGACCCGAACGGTTTTTGGGAATCTGTCAGCAACTTGCACAAAGGTTTAATGCTGGACACCCTCTTACGAGAAGTTGGTGCAACGACAAAATTAAGTCGTATTACAAACACCGAGGACGATGACCGTTATCTTTCTGCTATTGTAGCCGAAGCCAATGCTTTCAATGCCGACTTTATGCTCTCCATCCACACTAATGCGGGAGTTACCAACTATATTTTGCAACTTTATTCCGGTTGGGACGCAAGCGACACACATACATATCCCGACGTTATTACTCCAGAAAACTGCGAAAAGGGTCGCGATATTAGTACTAAAATCGCCAACAACCTCTTTACCAACCAAATAACCTGCTGGGCTGCAAATCCTTCCATAAGAGGCGACAAAACATTTGCACGCACCGCTATGGGCTGGTCAAACGGCTACGGTGTGTTAAGAGGTTTGACAGTTCCGGGCGTTATTTCGGAAGGTGCCATGCACGACTACATTCCCGAAACTTATCGTCTGATGAACATGGAGTATAAATATATGGAAGCATGGAACTTTTACAAAACGTTCCTTAACCATTATACGAGCACTCCTGTTTCTCACGGCGTAATAGCAGGTTCCGTACGCGATTCCAGAAATAAAATTCAGTTCCCCGAATTCTATAAAATCAAGAATAGTCGCGACGAACTGCTGCCTTTGCACGGTGCAAAAGTGTACTTAGTAAGGAACAACGAAACACAAGATACATTAGCTACTTACACTACTGACAATTTGTATAATGGAGTCTACCTGTTTAAAAAAGTGGCAGCCGGCAGTTACAAAGTGGTAGCCAGAGCCGATGATTACTACGAATATTCCCAAGAAGTTACCGTTGAAAACGATAAAATCACATTCTTCAACTTCCCGATGAACAAAGTGCGTAGCACGCCTCCCGAAGTTATTAGCTACTCGCCACACCCAACTAGTGAAACCGACAGCGTAGAATGTGCACAGGACATTATTCTGAACTTCAATTGGGATATGGACGAAGCCAGTACACGTGCAGCCTTTTCCATAACACCGGCTACAGAAGGAACTCTGAAATTTGAAAACAGCCAATACACTTTGCGCTTTACCCCTGCCGTACCATTTGAAAAAGCTACACACTATACTGTACGTTTGGAAAAAACCGCATCTCATCCCGACACTTCGCAACCTCACACAATGGTAGAAGATTTTGTTCTTGAATTTGTTACGAAAAATAGAAACCAACTATCGTTGGTAACATCCTACCCACAAATCGATAGTGAAGATATACAGGTGAAACCTGCTTTCTTCCTCGTATTTGATGCAAAATTAGCAACTACAGGCATTGCCACGCACTTTACTATACAAGATGGTGTAGGAAACAGCTTTGCACCCAACGCGCGGAATATGACTAACAACTCCGTGCCGGAACCTTACGGCTCTACGTATTTTGAGCTGCCTACCAAGTTGGCTGCCAACACTAATTACAAATTGATTATCGATGCTACGCTGAAAGATCAAGGCAACATTCCAACTATGGTCAATATTGAAGTTCCGTTCAAAACAGGTATGGACGAACAAATCGACCATCCCATAGTTATGACAATGGATGAAATGGTATTCAGCTACAATGCTGAAAAGAGCCGTAGTGTAAACTCAGCCAGCGTATTGCTTAGTACTACAAAATTCATTTCCGGCAAATCGAATCAACTAAAATACGCTTTCGCTTCCGAAGACAGTGAAGCGTTCTTTACACCAAAAGACTTGTCGATAATAGGAACCAACGAATATACCTTAGGGTTATACGTATTCGGCGACTTTTCGAATAATGAATTGCAGGCAGAATTCAGTGTTGATGGTGATGTTAAATATGCAAAAATTGCCACTTTGAACTTTGCCGGTTGGAAATATCAAGAAATCGATTTGAAAAATGTTTTGCCCGAAGGTATTTCCTACCAATTTACAGGCTTGAAAGTGGTAAAACGTCAAGGCTTACTTTCCAATTCAGGAGATTTGTTTGTTGATAACATGATGCTCTACAAAACTCCGACGGGTCTCAACAAAACGGAATTGAAAAACATCGCTGTATATCCGAACCCCGCCAAAGATGTAATCAACGTGGATTGGAACAAAAACGAAACGCCCACCATCACTGTTTATGCTTTGTCGGGTGTAAAAATTACTTCTACGAAAGCTACCAACATCAATGTAAGTAACTTGTCTGAAGGTATTTACATGCTCAAAGTTGAAGGCAAAGATAAAACGTTTACTACACCAGTTGCCGTAGTAAAATAAAAAACATTTCTTAAAGATGAGCCGTAAGCTAATTGTTTGCGGCTTTCTTTTTGTATAATACACATTGTCAAAGCAAAAACCCTCCGCAATTTATCAATTGCGGAGGGTTGCTATTTTCTTTTGGCAGATTAAAATTAGTTTGCAGACAACTGCCGAATGTCTGCAAATTGTTTTTTAATTATTTGACTATTTTTACACTCTGATTTCCGCTTTTAACAATGTAAACACCTGAAGGCAAGTGCGATGTGGCGATGCGATTTTCTGTGGTAGATAACAAACGTACGCCTTGAATGGTGTAGAGTTCTATCGGTTGCGACGCTCCAACTACCTCTATACAATCGCGATGACAAAATACTTTCAGCACTTCGCTGCCAACCATTTTTAAGTTGCTTGATTGCGGCACACGCACTTTCAGCTTATCCATACAAAAATAGGTAGGCGTATTTATGCCCCAAGCACCCACATCCCACGACTCCATGGTGAAATAGATTTCCTTCACTTCGCCAAGCGACGACAAATCGAACCATTGCCAAGCGGTTTCTTGAACCAATGCTCCATCTTTAAATTCCGATAGCACAAACTCCGTAGTCGTTTCATTGTTGCAAGTATCTACACCGTGAGCTATCAATTTCACTTTATCGCCGTTTGACATGGACGATAACGCTGCCGAATCGGCTTGTACATAGTACATCCACGGATGGTTGCACACATACATACCTAATGCCTCGTAAGTTTTGCCGTCATTAAACAGCACATCAAGAGTTTTACTGGGAGAAAATGAGTTCCAAAAGCCGATAACGTAAGGAACAGCAGCACTCACCGTAACTTCGTGCGCTTCATTTTCGGTAGCGATTCCGCCTCCTGCCATGCAACCCCATTGATTTGCCACCCAATTAGTTTGTCGAGAAGAATCGGCATTTTTACTCACCGTAAAGCCGTCATAATAAGTTCCACCCCAACTAGTACTATCAATTATATGGCTCAATCTAAACACTTGCGACTCCCAATAAAAATAATCGGAATCATTGTACGTTTCCGTCCAATAGTTTTTTTCGTTAAACGTAAAACTTGTAGGTTTAGTCGGATTGGCTAAATCAAGCGTAATTACTTCGCCCGGGTTGTAAGCGAACAGACCAACAGCCACCAAAAGGGCTGTACAAAAAGTAAACAATTTTCTCATAATGATAAAGAATTAATAATTAAACAATAAATAACTACTCATCAATACCACGTATCGAGAATATATGCCGAATAACAGCAACGTTTGCCGACATACATGGGCGAAAATACAGAATCAAATGGATGAAACATCCGCAGGGTCGTCCATCGCTCTATTCCTCGAAAGCGTGATTAAACAAAAGTGTTCGGCAGGTCTTCTGACTTGTTTCCAACTTCTGCGCCTTCCCATTACCGACATTCGGAACAGTGGCAAAAGTGTTGCAAAAGTTGTTTGACTGAAACTCACAGCAGCGGGTCTGTTTAGGATTTGCACCTAATTCCCTATTCATTCCGCCCTTCGAAAAAAGTGCGGAACACCAAACACTGTACACTAAATACACTGCAAAGGTATAATTAATATTTCAATATTCCAACAAAGGAAATAATATAAAAAATGTAGTGATTATTAAAAATAACCAAACAAATGATTCCATAATCACATTTTTGTTGTTTAACCACTTTTTAAATAATAAATTTCTGTAATTTTGTGGTTGAATTTTAAGTGTTTACGAATAAACTGAAGGGGCGGAATTAAAGGGGACAAACCAATTAAATAAATCATATCGCCATTATTCATTTCGTTTTTTGTAAATTTGTACTTTATTTATGCAGAGAATTTTATGGCAAAGGGAAGAAAATTACAAGTAAAAGAATCCGAAATAACAGTTATCAGTCAGCAAAATATCGACTATATCAGTCTTACGGATATGACTGTTACTTTTCGAGAAGGTAGCGGACTGATAGGTAAGTGGATAACTAACAAAAACACGATAGAATATCTCGGAGTTTGGGAAAAAGTGAATAATCCTGATTTTAATTACCCCGAATTCGGGGTAATTGTACAAGAAGCAGGTACGAACAGATTTATCATGTCAGCAGGTCAATGGATTGACCGAACAAAAGCTATAGGAATGCTCGTAAAAGCCGGAAGATACGGAGGAACGTATGCGCACAAAGACATTGCATTTCACTTTGCAATGTGGTTAAGCCCCGAATTTCAAATCTACTTGGTTAATGAATTTCAGCGTCTTAAAGACGAGGAAAATAACCGTTTGAAATTAGAGTGGAGTCTGCAACGCACTCTTGCAAAAGTAAACTACCAAATTCATACCGACGCAATCAAAGAAAATCTTGTTCCGCAGGAAGTTACCAAACAGCAAGCAAGTTTTGTTTATGCCAACGAAGCCGATTTGCTAAATGTTGCCCTTTTTGGAATTACGGCAAAAGAATGGCGAGATAGTAATCCCGATAAAACAGGAAACATACGGGATTATGCTACATTGGAACAACTTGTTGTGTTGAGCAATATGGAGAGCGTAAACGCATTGTTAATCCGAGAAGGTTTGTCGCAAAGCGAAAGACTTCTACAACTTAACAAAGTTGCTATTACACAAATGAAATCGCTACTTGCAAGCAACACAATGAAAAAATTGAAGTAAGAAAAATGATAAAATATAGCAATAACAACTTCAGTACTGCCCTTAAATCTTCCCATTTATAGGGGATTAAGAGGTTGTTTAAAAACAAAAAAGGCGAGCAAATAGTTCTATTTGCCCGCCTTTTTGTTACGTATCTCTTATCAATTGACCTTGTATTTTAATTTTTCCTCTTCAGCCATGCCGGCAAGCTCCGAAAGCAACTTTTCAGTTACGGCTACTTTCTTTTTTCGTGAATACATGGGAACGGAATACCCTTCTTCCAAATCTTCGAGCACCACGTGCAATGGAATAGTACCCGGATTATCATCGATAAGCGACATTAATTCATTTATCGTCAGCATTTCCAACTTATCCAACGACAGCGTAATGGTCAGTTTATTAATTAGTTTGTCGGCCACATCATCCAATAGTTCGATGTTTGTAATTTTGGCTTCCCATTGCCTTTTTTCTCCGGAATCAAGCGATTTTTTGAATTTCCAATCCGAACCGCGTTCCTGTATTCTACCATGAATAAGCACAAAAAGGTCTTTTTTCATAAACTTGCCAAACTCAATGAAGTCGCGGTTGTATAAATAAAACTTATAAGGACCAGAAAAATCCTCAACCGTTATAATTCCAAAAGGTTTGTCGTATCTGGTTTTAGCCTCAACCGCCGCCGTAATCATTCCACCCACCGTAAACGGTATAGCTTTTTCGGCAGCTATTAACTCCGGAATTTCCTGCAAATGGGCTGAACAACCATATTCCAACGCCAAACGGTAACGGTCGAGCGGATGAGACGACAGATAAATACCCACCAATTCACGCTCTTTGTTCAAACGTTCCAGCATCGACCACTCAACTCCTTCAGGAATTTCCGGTCTGACCATTTCCGCTCCGTCCATTTCGCCAAAAAGCGAATTTTGGTGCATCAGTTGGTCTTGCTGAAAACGATTTCCGTAACGTATCAGCGTCTCTATAAACTGTTCGCCCTTGATGTTGGTGGCAAAAAACAGCTCGCGTTCTATACCAAATGCATCAAATGCACCTGCCAACACCAAACTTTCGATGGCTTTACGGTTGCACACGCTCAAATTGACACGCTCCACAAAGTTAAACATATCAGTAAACAGACCGCGTTCCATGCGCTCTTTTACTATGCAATCGACGGCACCTTCGCCTACACCTTTCACGCCTCCAAGTCCAAAACGAATTTCACCGGCTTTGTTTACCGTAAAGTTCAATTTCGATTCATTGATGTCAGGACCTTTGACGTCCAACCGCATAGCTTTACATTCGTCCATCAGCTTGGTTACTTTCTTAATATCGTCCTTGTTTCGCGTAAGGTTAGCTGCCATAAATTCGGCAGGATAATGCGCTTTGAGATAGGCTGTTTGGTACGACAGCCACGCATAGCAAGTAGCATGCGACTTGTTGAACGCATAAAATGCAAACTTTATCCATTCATGCCAAATTTGCTCCAATATTTTTTTAATTTCCGCTTCAGGTTTTCCTGTTTCCTTGCATTGCTTTGGCACACCTTGCTCCATAAATTTGCCAAACAACTCCTCCATTACCTTCTCTTGCTTTTTGCCCATTGCTTTACGCAAAGTATCGGATTCGCCGCGTGTAAAATCAGCTATTTCGCGAGATAAAAGCATCACCTGCTCTTGATAAACCGCAATGCCATAGGTTTCTTTCAGGTATTTTTCCATGCACGGCAGTTCGTAGGAAATTTCCTCACGCCCCTGTTTACGGGCAATAAATGACGGAATTTTATCCATTGGACCCGGACGGTAAAGTGCATTCATCGCAACAAGGTCGCCGAAAACAGTCGGGCGAAGTTCGCGCAAATACTTCTGCATACCAAGCGATTCAAATTGGAATATCGCCACAGTACTACCTTTTGAATAGAGTTTGTAGGTCAATTTATCGTCAATCGGTATGGCATCAATGTCAATGTCAATATCTTTCGATTGTTTGATATTCGCCAGCGTCTCTTTGATGATGGAAAGCGTATTCAATCCTAAAAAGTCCATCTTTATCAAACCGACCGACTCAATGGCGCGACCATCGTATTGAGTTACAAGCAATTCACTATCGGTAGCTTTATCTTTAATGGTGCAAACTGGTGCAACTTTCGTCAAATCATCGGCACCAATAATAATACCACACGCATGAATACCTATTTGTCGATTGGTGTCTTCCAATTCCGATGCATAATGCAGCATGGAGGAAATATTTTGGTCATCGCCGTCCAACAATTTTTTAATTTCCGGCACATATTTAAAACAATTCTCCAGATTGACTTTCGGGATTTTTTTTCCGCCTTCTTTAAACGGTTTGCCCGTTTCAGGGTCTTTAAAATCGTCAAAATTGTCGGGAATTAACGCTTTAACCTCCGTTACGGTAGATAGTGGCACTTTTTGAACGCGTCCCACATCGGCAATACTCGATTTTGTTGCCATAGTGCCGTAGGTAATGACGTGAGCTACATGTTTCTTACCATATTTTTGATTTACC
>ERZ795031.4702-NODE-4702-length-11323-cov-6.660011_pt1 | contig 11323 bp, 9 predicted proteins | sample MGYA00375123_ERZ795031 | MGnify/ENA primary metagenome ERZ795031 (study PRJEB30166, sample SAMN05720159) | activated sludge metagenome | isolation source: anaerobic digester from wastewater treatment plant | place: USA | collected 2015-04-21 ... | reverse complement strand
GTCAGATTAACCCCCGTCACCGGGCTCCCCGGCTTCACCAGCCGGTTCAGCAGGAGCGGCTCGTTCAGCGCCGTCTCCTTCGCACGGGCGAGCTCCTCGTCGCTCATCTCGGCGGGGTTTGACACCAGCGGCTGCACCCGCAGCTCGTCCCCCTCCGAGGAGACGTACTGGAAATTGGTCACCGAGTCCACCCGCAGCACGTGCGGCAGCTGCCACGCCGACTCCGTCAGCTCCCCCAGCGCGGCCAGGGTCTCGCGGTCGAACACCTCCCCCGACTTCGACGTCACGATGAAGAAGAGCGTCTCGTCCTTCGTGTAGGCGTTCTGGAGCGCCTCGTAGTCGAGCAGTTTCGGGTCGTCGTGGGAGAAGAACACCCGGTAGTCGTTGTCCAGGACGAAATACCGGAAACCGTAGCAGGTGACGGCCGACGCCAGGAGCACGGCGATGATAATGGGCCACCGCCACCGCAGCAGCCACTGGGTGTAACGGACGGTGAGCTCTTCGGCCCGCAGTTCAACCTTCGAAGACAATACGCTTCCCTCTCTCAACGCTTTCCCGGAAAACCGGCGCGCGCCGGCGTTCCGGGGGGTGGCCGCCCGCCCCCGGGAACGGGGGGCCCTCATTATGGCACATTTTCCCGGGGCGTTTCCCGCGCACGGGATTACGTCCCGCGGCGGCCTCTCTCCGCCCGGTCCCACCCAAATTACCGCTGACGGGCCGTTGTGTCACGTTTCCGGCGCGCCGCCCCCTCCGGGGCGAGTTTGCGCGGGTTCCGGCGCCCCCGGTATCCTGTGGGGCCCGGCAATGCGGCCGGCACTGCAAGGGCATCATGGCATGGCGGCCCCCCCCGACCAAGACGAGACGATGGCGAATCCGAAGCGCGAGGCCCTCTGGCTGGCGCTCATCCTGGTGCTGGCCGCCCTGCTGCGGGTCTGGTATCTGGCCGAGGTGGTCAAGGCTCCGGATTTCCGCGCCCTGCGGCAGGACATGGAGGTGCAGGACTACCAGGCCCGCGCCATGCTCAGCGGCGACTGGACCCCGCCCCCCGGCCGGAACGACCCCGAGATTGACCGCACCCCCTATTACCGTCCCCCCGGATACCCCTACTACCTGGCCGTGGTCTACCGGCTCACCGGGGGCAGCTATCTTGCCCCGCGGGTGCTCCAGACAGCCCTGGGTCTGGCCGGCATCGCGCTCATGTTTCTGCTGGCACGGCGCCTGTTCGGGGGCGCCGCGGGCCTGCTGACAGCCCTCCTCATGGCCACCCACTGGGCCCTCATCTACTACGAGGGCGAGGTGAACGACCCCTCCCTCTTCGTGTTTCTGATCCCCTGCATCCTGTGGGCGGTCGTCCTGTGGAGAACCCGTTTCGATGAGCGCTGGGCCGTGATCGCCGGAATCCTCATCGGCTGCTACGCCGTCATGCGCCCGAACATCCTCCTTTTCGGCCCTTTCCTGGCCGCCTGGATGCTCTGGGTGGCGCGACGCGCCGGAAGGCTGCCCCGGGTGCCCGCCTCCTGGACCGCCCTCCTCTGCGCCACCCTGGCGGTCATCGCCCCCGTCACCACGCGCAACTGGCTGGTCTCCGGCGAGTTCGTGCCCGTTTCGACCTATTTCGGGCAAAACCTCTTCATCGGCAACAGCGCCGAGTCCGACGGGTTCACCCCCTGGACCCCCTACCTGCAGAAACTGGAGGGCACCGGCCAGTTCTCCGTGTGGGTCTACAACAACATCGTGCGCGGACTGGGCCGAGAGGTGGGCAAAGAGAACCTCACCCATTCGGAGGCGTCGTCCATCTTCGCCCGCAAGGCCCTCGACCATATCCGCGCCCACCCCGGCCACGCCCTCCGGCTGACACTGCGCAAGGCCGTGCTGTTCTGGTCCCCCAGAGAGATCACGGGGAACAAGGTGGTCGAACAGGACAGGCGGCACTACGCGCCCCTGAAGTACCTGCCCGGCTTCTGGCTGACCGGCGGCCTCTTCCTCGCCGGACTCCTCACCCTCGGCTGGGACCGCCTGCGCGGCCGCCGCTGCGGCGATCCGGAACTGCTCGCCCTCCTGCTTGTCTTTGTCCTGGTGTATTACGTCTCGTTCCTGCCCTTCTTTGTCAACGCCCGGGCACGCCATCCCCTGGCCGGACTCTTCCTGCTGCTGGGCGCCGCGGCCCTTGCCCGCGCCCTGGAGGCCCTCCGGGGAAAGCGGCCCGCCGCGGGCCTGGCGCGCCTCGCCGTCATCGGCGCGTGCCTCGGCCTCGCCGCCGTCGAGTGGATCCCCTACCAGCCCGACGTCGCCCGCTGGCATTATGACCGGGCCGACTCCTGGCTGACGGCGGGCGAGACCGACAAGGCCGTGCCCGAGGCGGAGGCCATGCTCCGGGAGGCCTACTCGCCCTACATGCCCTTCCGGCTGGGACTGGCCTTCCGCGCGGCGGACCGGCCCGCGCTGGCGGCGCGCCTGCTGCAGGCGGCCCTGGACCTGGACCCGGCCGGGCAGCCCGCCCCCTACCGCCAGGACCTCTTCTTCCACACCGGCGCCGCCCAGTTGGCCGCCGGAAACCTGGACGCCGCGCGCGCCGCCTTTGAGGAGGCCCTGCGCCTGAATCCGAGGGACGTCCGGACCATCAACGACTTTGGCGTGCTGCTGGAGAAGGCCGGCGACGCCGAAGGGGCCCGCAGGCGCTACGAGGAGGCCGCCGCGCTCAATCCGGGGTTCGCCCTGCCCTGGACCAATCTCGCCGAGATGGCCTCCCGCGCCGGCGACCACGAGGGCGCCGTCCGCGCCTGCGGCGAGGCCATCGCCCGCAAGCCCGGGGAGCCCGCCTTCCACTACAACCTCGCCCGCTATCTCGCCGCCGCGGGCCGCCGCGACGACGCCATCGCCGAGTACCGCGCGGTCCTCGACCTGAAACCCGAAGACGCCCGCGCCTGGAACAACCTCGCCCTCCTGCTCGCCGAGAGCGGCAACACGGAGGGGGCCGAGCGATGCTACCGCAAGGCCCTCGAACACGCCCCCGACTACATCCTGGCCCGCGCCAATCTCGGCAACCTGCTCATGGACACCGGGCGCTTCGCCGAGGGGGTTGCCGTCTACGAGGAGGGCGTCGCCCTCGACCCCGCCAACACCGAACTCATGAACGGCCTCGGGTGGCGCCACGATCTTGCCGGAAACGCGGACGAGGCCCTGCGCTGGTACGGGCGCGCCCTCGAAACCGCCCCCCGCTACGCCCGCGCCCGCCTCAACCGCGCCGGCCTCCTCCTGCGGCTGGGCCGACCGGACGAGGCGGAGCGCGACGCCCGCGAGGCCGTCGCCGCCGCGCCCGACGCCCCGCAGACCCACCACGCCCTCGGCGAGATCCTCGCCGCCCGCGGCGACACGGCCGGCGCGCGCGCGGCCTTCACGGAGGCGCTCTCCCTTTCGCCCGGTTTCGACCCCTCCCGCGCCGCGCTGGACTCCCTTCCGCCCGCCCCCGCGATGTAAGGTTGACATTACATTGCTATGTAATACAGTTATTACTTGATTTCGACTCCGCCGTGTGCTAAATTTAACCACATGAAATCCCGTTGGGTAGTGAAGAATAATGTCCGCAAATTCCGGCTCGCCGCCGGAAAGACGCAGACCGCCCTCGCCGAGGAGGTGGGCGTATCGCGGCAGACCATCATTTCCCTGGAGCAGCGCACGGTGGACCCCTCCCTTTCCCTGGGCATCCGGATCGCCCGGGCCCTCGTCCGCCCCCTGGAGGAGGTGTTCTTTCTCGACGGGCATTTCGGCGGAAAATGACCCGCCCGGCGGCCGCCCGGCAAAGGTGCGGCGCGCGCGCCGAATGTGCCATAATTCCGCTGTTTTCAGGCGCGGGAGCGCGTTTCCTCCTCCTCCGGAGATCCCCTCCGGGCCGGTCCGTCAACGCGTCCGCGCCCCGGAAACGTTTCATCCGCAAAGGCAAGTGTCCCGACGCACTGGAGTGTCCCATGCCGCGCAGCAGGGCGACATTGAGCCGTTTCCGCCTGGCCCCCCTGGCGGCGGTCTGCCTGCTCCTCGCCGGATGCGTTCAGAGCCGCATCCCGGGCCTCGGCCTGCGCCTGCCCTTCCCCGCCGGCATGAACCGGCTGGACACGCTGCGCTATGAGGGCGACTACCAGGACCTCTCGTGGACCGAGTCCTTTGACGCGCTCCACGCCAAGCTCTCCCGCGAGTACCCCTTCACCGAGTGGAAGGGCATCGCCTGGGAGGAGCTCTATGACCGGTTCTCCCTGCGCGTGGCCGACGCCCAGGCCCGCGATGACGCCCGCGCCTATTACCTGGCCCTCCGCGAGTATGTGCACTCCATTCCGGACAGCTATGTGGACATCAGCATGGAGGCGGCCTACCGCCAGGAGGCCGTCGGCGGGGGGTTCGGGTTTTCCGTCGCGCCCCTGGCCGATGACCGCCTGATTGTCTACCGGGTCGCCAAGAACGGGCCCGCCGAGGCGGCGGGCATCTGCTGGGGCGCCGAAATCCTGGAATGGAACGGCGTGCCGGTCCGCCAGGCGCTGGAGCAGGCCCCCGCAGAGTGGGCGTCCGCGCCCGCGCCGACCTATGTGGGGCGCCTGCTGGACAAGTGCATGCTCCTCACCCGCGGGCCCGTGGGCAGCGAGGCCCGGGTGGTCTTCCAGCGCCCCGGCGAGAAGCGCCGGATCACCGTGATCCTCACGGCGCAGAACGACCAGTACCTCGGCATGGGCGACATCGTGGACTATAGCCACCCCTACAGCGAGATGGAGTCCCCCTTCGAGGCCAAAATCCTCGATGGTGGCGTGGGCCTTCTCCGCATCCATTTCCAGTCCGCCACCATGACCGCCCCCTTCCCCGAGCGCGCCTACAAAAAGGCCGTCGAGCGTTTCGCCCGCGAAAAGGTGCGGGGGGTCGTCCTCGACCTGCGGGGCAACACGGGCGGCGACCTCAAGCTCGCCCGCGTCTTCGCCGCCCCCTTCCTCAGGGAGTCCCGCAGCCTCGGGTGCATGGTCTGCTACGACCCCGACAAGGGCGGCTTCGCGCTGGAGACGGGCGAGTGCGCCGAGTTCTCCCCCGAACTCCCCGGGCTCGACGTGCCCGTCGTCGTGCTCGTGCACCGCACCACCAAGGACACGGGGCAGCTCATCGCCCTGGCCCTTCAGGGCCTCCCCAACGTCACCGTCATGGGCTTCCTCGGCACCGATGGCGCCCTCGCAAAGGTGGGCGGCGAGATCCGCATGCCCCGCGGCCACGTGATCCACTATCCCATCGGCCGCCTGGTGGACGCCTCCGGCCGGGTGGTCGTCTCGACGGACGCCCGCGACATCGGCGGCATCCTGCCGGACATCGTGCCCCCGCTGACACCGGTGGAGCTCGACGCGCACTTCAACCAGGGGCGCGACCCGCTGCTGGACATGGCGGTGGCGCGTCTCACGGGGGCGCCGGGCGCCTGACGGGGCCGGGTTGCGCGGGGGCGACGGGGGGGTGTATACTAAACACACAGAATGTTTAGCCCCATTAACTCTCGCATCCCACGATGAGAAAACACCGGGAGACCGGACGTGACGCTTGAAAACGCCCTGGTTGCGGTCATTCTGGCGGCGGCCGCCGCCGTGACCGTCCACTTCCTCCGCCGCTCCCTGCGCGCGAAGGAAAACCCCTGCGGCACCTGCGCGGGGTGCCCGCACACCGCGGCGGGCACCTGCCCCGTGCCGCCGGAGGCGTGCGGCGTTTCCCGGCCCGGCCCGGCGGGCGGCCCCCATGTCTGACAAAGGTGACCAACCCATGGCGGTGACGCTGAAAACACTGCCCGGACTCCTCGACGGGGAACGGGGCCGCATCGTCCGCATCGGGCGGACGGGGTCGCGGAGTGTGCGCCAGCGCCTGCTGGACATGGGGATCACGCGGGGGGCGGAGGTGCAGGTGGTCCGCCGCGCGCCCATGGGCGACCCCATCGAGGTGGTGGTGAAGAACTACCACCTGGCCCTGCGGGAGAAAGAGGCGGCGCTGATCGAGGTGGAGCCCGTCGTTTCGTGATCGGCCGCGGCGGCATGGGACCGGTCCGCCGCCGCAGGCGGGGCGGCGGGGCCTGGGACGGGGACCCCGCACCCGGCGGCGCACCGGGCCGCGAACCCCTCATCGCGCTCGCGGGCAACCCCAACGCGGGCAAGACCAGCCTCTTCAACGCCCTGACAGGCTCCGTCCAGCAGGTGAGCAACTATCCCGGCGTCACGGTGGAGTGCAAGGAGGGGGTGCTGCGCGCCGGCGGGCGCCCGTACACCGTGGTGGACCTGCCGGGCACCTACTCCCTCACCGCCTACTCGCAGGAGGAGGTGGTGGCGCGGGACTTCCTGCTGAACCATCCCCCCGGCGTCATCGTGAACGTCGTGGACGCCACGAACCTCGAGCGCAACCTCTACTTCACCGTTCAGCTTCTGGAAACGCGGACCCCGGTGGTCATCGCCCTCAACATGGCGGACCTCGCGGAAAAGCGGGGCATCCGGGTGGACCACACCGCGCTTTCCAAAATGCTGGGGGTGCCGGTCATTCCCACCGTGGGCAGCCGGGGCACGGGTGTGGAGGCCTTGGCCGAGGCCTGCGCCGGGGTGATTGAGGGGACGCATCCCGTCACCCCCACGCTGGTCCGCTACGGCCACGTGGTGGACGAGGAGGTGGACGCCCTCGCCGAAAAGCTCGCCGGACTGCTGCCCCCGGGGCCGCACCGCACCGCGCCCTGGTTCGCCGTCAAGCTTCTCGAGCGCGACGGCCCGGTCTCCGCCGAGGTGTTCCGGCTCGCCGCCGCCCGCGCCGCGGAGCTGGAGGCCGCCGTCGCGGCGGCCGCAGCCCGCGTGGAGCGGCATTTCGACGACGACGCGGCGACCATCGTGGCCGAGCGCCGCTACGGTGTCGCGGCGGGCGCCGCGCGCCAGTGCGTCCATATCACCCCCCTGTCCCGGCGCGACACGACGGAGAAGATAGACGCCGTCGTGTGCAACCGCGTGGCGGGGCCGGTGATCCTCGTGGGCGTGGTGGCCGCCCTGTTCTTCTGGGTGTTCAAGCTGTCCGACGAGTGGGCGTGGATCCCCTGGGCCGGCGGCTGGGCCAGCCCTACGGGGGTGGTCGAGGGGTGCTTCGAGGCGCTGTCCGGCCTGCTTGACGGGCTGCGCCCGGACTACCCCATGCTGCACTCCCTGCTCGACGCCGCGCTGGTGAAGGGCGTGGGCGGGGTCCTCGGCTTTGTGCCCCTCATCTTCTTCATGTTCCTCTTCATCGCCGCGCTCGAGGACAGCGGGTACATCGCCCGCGTCGCCTTCATCCTCGACCGGCTCCTGCGCGCCTTCGGGCTCCAGGGCAAGTCCATCATCGCCCTCATCGTCTCCGGCGGCCTGGGCGCGGGCGGCTGCGCCGTGCCCGGCGTGATGGCCACGCGCACCCTGCGCGAGGAGAAGGACCGCATCATCACCATGCTCGTCGCGCCGTTCATGAACTGCGGCGCGAAGATGCCCGTCTACGCCGTGCTCATCGCCGCCTTCTTCCCCGACCGCCGCACCCCGCTCATGCTCCTGCTGTGGGGGCTGTCGTGGGTCGTGGCGCTGTGCGCCGCGTGGGTCCTGCGCCGCACCGTCCTGCGCGGCGAGCAGACCCCCTTCGTCATGGAGCTGCCCCCCTACCACATGCCCGTGCCCCGCGGCGTCCTCCTGCACACCGCCGAGCGCACCTGGCTCTACATCCGCAAGGCCGGCACCGTCATCCTCGCCATCAACATCCTGCTGTGGGCCGTCATGTACTTCCCCCGGCCCCCGGCGAACGCCGACGGCACGGCCCCCTCCCCCTCCGAGGCCGTCGCCCACAGTTTCGCCGGCCGCGCCGGCCGCGCCCTGGAGCCCGTCACCGCCGCCGCCGGTTTCGACTGGCGCGTGAACATCGCGCTCATCGGCGGCTTCGCCGCCAAGGAGGTCGTCATCGGCGCCATGGCCACCGTCTACGCCATGGAGGAGGAGGCACCCGACATGGACGCCTCCCTCTCCGCGCGCCTGCGCGAGGCCCCCGGCTGGAACCCCCTGCGCGCCTTCGCCATGATGCTCTTTGTCATGCTCTACGCCCCCTGCGTCACCACCATCGCCGTCATCCGCCGCGAGACCGGCACCTGGAAATGGCCCCTCTTCGCCACCGTCTACGCCACCACCATCGCCTTCGTCCTCGCCGCCGCCGTCTTCCAGGGCGGCCGCCTGCTGGGATTCGGCTGAGAAACGGAGACCGCGTCATGACCGACATCACACTCCCCCCCGAGCTCGCCGCGAAGGAGGCCGCCCTGCGGGGCATTCTTGAGGGCTGCGGGTCTGTTCTGGTCGCCTATTCCGGCGGCGTGGACTCGTCGTACCTCGCCGACGCGGCCCATGAGGCGCTCGGGGACCGCGCGCTGCTGGTCATCGCCGACTCGCCGAGCATCCCGCGCGCGGAGCTGGCGGAGGCGCGGGCGCTGGCCGCCGCGCGGGGCTGGCGGCTGGACGTGATCCAGACCCGCGAGTTCGATCTGGAGGACTACCGCCGCAACGACGGCCGCCGCTGCTACCACTGCAAGGCCACGCTGTTCGCCTCCCTGCGGGCCCACGCGGACGCCTGCGGCGTCGCCGTGGTGGCCCACGGCGAGATCGCCGACGACGCCCTCGACCCCACGCGCCTCGGCGCGCTGGCCGCGCGGGAACAGGGCGTGCGGGCGCCCCTCGCCGAGGCCGGCCTCACGAAGGACGACATCCGCGCCCTCAGCCGCCGCCGCGGCCTGCCCACGTGGGACAAGCCGTCCTTCGCGTGCCTGTCGTCGCGGTTCCCCAAGGGCGTGGCGCTGTCGCCGGAGGACCTGCTGCGCGTCGAGCGGGCGGAGGAGTGCCTGCGCGCGCTCGGGTTCAGGCAGTACCGCGCCCGCCACCACGGCGACCTCTGCCGCATCGAGGTGGACCCGGCGGACCTGCCCCGGATGCTCGAACCCGGGCTCCGCGAACAGCTTGTGGAAACCCTGCGCGGCCTGGGCTACCGCCACGTCACGGTGGACCTGGCGGGCTACCGCACCGGCAGCACGGCGTAGGGGGAAGGGAAGTCAGTCGGACAGGTCGGACGAGTCAGACGGGTCTGACAGATCTGACTTGTCCAATCCGCCTCTTGAGTCCGACCCGTCTGACTCGTCCGACCTGTCCGACTTGTCCGACCCCTGCCGTCCCCTTGACTCCACCCGCTGCCGGTAGAGATTCTCCGTGAAACCGCCCTCGCGCAGAAAGCTTCGCCCCTGGCTCTCGATTTGGCGTTTCAGGAGGTACGCGGCCTGGTGCACCGCGCAAACCATGGCGTTTGCCGCCAGTTCGGGGGATGCCTGCGCGACAAAATCCGCCAGTCCGGCGAGACCCGTCAGGCGGATCTTTCCGGGCGGTGCGGGGGGCAGATCCTCGACCCGGTCCTTCGACAGCCGGTCGCGCATGGCCCGTGCCTCCCGCGAATCCCCCGGCCATAGCCGCAGGCCGTTCTGGCGCAGAAAACTCTCGTAGTCGCGGAGGAGTTCATCGTTCAGGCTCGCCCGCGCCACATTGGTCAGTTTCATCTCCGTCTTGCGTGACGTTGCCGCCGCGCCGCTCCCCTCGCTGATGTTGCGCACCCCGCTACGAGCCGCCTGAACCATCTGGTCCGTCATCCGCCGGTCCTGCGGAAAGAAACGCCGGCAAAACACCACCGTGGCATCGTACACCGCCTCAGCCACCTTGTAGCTGCGGAGGTTCCGGTATCCGCCATGCGGAAGCAGGGGGGTGCCGTCGGAGTCCATGGCCCTATCCTCCCAAGGAAGCCAGAATGAACCAGTCGGACAAGTCTGACAAAAGTACCACGGCAGACGCCACTTTCTGCTCGTCCGACGTGTCAGACACGTCCGACCTGTCCGATCTTTCAGCCTCCCGCCCGCCGCGCCATTCCGCGCAGCATCTTTTCCCGGCTGACGGGCTTCACCTCGCGCACGATCCATTCGCGCATGGCGCGGCCCGGGTCGGTGTCCTGGGGCGCGGAGAGGAACTCCAGCCCGACCCCCAGCCGCTCCGCGGCGCCCAGCGCGATGAGCGGCCACACGGCGCCGATGTCGCCGATGAGGGGGATGCTCCCCTCGTGGCGGGCGAAGCCGGACATCTCCATGCGGAAGGGCACCTTGAACATCTTGGTCTTGGGCAGGCCGTCGGCGATGGCGCGCTGCACCGCGCCCCCGGACCGCTCCACGGCGCAGACCTGGTCCAGCGCCGGGTCGAGGTCCACGCGCACGAGCGTCTTCCCCTCCAGCGAGTAGGTGGGATGGCCGTCCCACGCGGACCACATGCCGTGGCCGGTGTAGCGCTCGAAGGGGCCGTCGTGGATCTCCTGCGTGAGCGCCACGGCGGACTCGATGATGACGTCGGCGGACCCGAGCATCCGCGACAGGCGCGTCGCCCGCTCGCGCAGGGAGATGGTGTCGCCGATGTTCAGCCCGACCGCGCCGCCGCCGATGAGCTGCGGCACCGTCACGATGACCGGCAGGCCGCGCTCCGCGCCCGCGCCAATCATGGTCCACGGGTCCGCGCCGAGGCCCGCGGCCTCCTCGAAGGACAGCCCCTCCCCGCGCGCGAGGGTCATGATCTCCTGCGAGAGACGCTCCAGCCACAGGCCCACGGGATAGCCGAGGTTCCCCGCCGCCTTGATGATGGTCTTCCCCTCCGCCGCCTCCAGCCGCGCGAGGAGCCCCTCGTCCACCTGCGTGTGCCGCCGGATTTCGGCCAGCGTCTCCGGCGACATCAGGGTCAGCTCGAACTCGCCGCCCCGAGGCAGGATCTCCGGCGGCAGCCCCAGCGGCGCGCCCGGGCACCGCTTCACGCGGTCCAGCGTGCCGCCCATCTCGTGGGAGACGACGGCGGAGCTGGTGGACACGCCGTCCACGATTCCCGCGCGCATGAGCCCCGCCAGCAGCGTGGTCACACCCTCGTGGATGTTCGGGCCGCTGCCCGTGACCACGGCCACCTTCCCGCCGCGCTCCTTGGCCGCAACGATGCGCCCCACGGCCCCGTCTATGCGGGCGAGGGTGGTCTCCTCCAGGCGCTCCCGGCAGAGCGCCGCAACGGCGGCGTGCTCAGTCTTCATGGCCGTTCCTTTCCCGGAGCATGCGCCCCGCGCGTTCCAGGTCCTCCGGCGTGTCCACGCTGAACCCGTGGAACGCCCGGTCGGGCGCGCGCGACACCCCCACGCGCACCCGCACCCCGTGCTCCAGCCAGCGGAGCTGCTCCAAAGACTCCACGCGCTCCAGCACCGTCGGCGCGAGCGTCGTCAGGCGCATCAG
>ERZ795031.4697-NODE-4697-length-11333-cov-18.274162_pt1 | contig 11333 bp, 8 predicted proteins | sample MGYA00375123_ERZ795031 | MGnify/ENA primary metagenome ERZ795031 (study PRJEB30166, sample SAMN05720159) | activated sludge metagenome | isolation source: anaerobic digester from wastewater treatment plant | place: USA | collected 2015-04-21 ... | reverse complement strand
GCGTATTAAAGAACTTTCTGATTCGCTCGACGATATGGATAACCCGGTTCTGGTGCTGGTCAGGCTGAAGCGTTAATGCAAGAAAAGCACAGGGCTCAGAGCTCAGGGCACAGGGCTCAGGGCACAGAGGAAGAAGCACAGGGTACAGTGACAGGTCTTGCAGGCTGAGGAGTGAAACGACTAAGTCCCGCTCCGCGGGATCTCACAAGTCTTGCAGGTCGTGTGAGTTGTTCGCTTAGTGCTGGTTGTGTGGAGTACCCTAACGGATAATTGTTAATTGTTATTTACTAATTGTTAATTGTTTAAACATCGCCTATAATACATATCACATTATACATTCTTACCGCGTGCTGTTCTTTCGACAGCAAGGTCTGAAAATTAACTTTTAAAAAAACAAGCTGGTGAAACTGACTTATTCTTTATTACTTGGGCTAATCACTATTTCATGTAGTTCAACTGACAACAGCTTAATTGAAATTAATCCTGAAAAATTCACTGAAAACAAAATCACTTTGTCAGATATAGCCGACGACATAGATTACATTCCGCTGGATAATAGTACTGCAATCGGTCTTATTTATAGTTATAGAATGACAAACAACTCCATTTACGTATCAGTAAAAGATATAGGTATTCTGGAATTTGATCGTGAAGGGAAGTTGGTTGAGAAGATAGGTAAGCCGGGCAGAGGACCGGGAGAATATTATTATTTTATGAATTTTGATATTGATCCAAATTTTAAATCAGTATATGTATTGGATCACAATACTATAAAAGTTTATACCAGTAGCGGTCATTTTCAAAGAGATATTTCCTTGAAAGAATATGGTGAGTGTAATTTTGATGAAATCAATTTTTTTAATGAGAAATTGCTCATTTCAGAAATTATAAATAACGGGAAAGCAAAATATTCCTGGTTGATTCTGGATACAATGGGAGTATTAATAAAAAGCAAACATAATCCGATACCTTACTTTTATAGCAATCTACCTTCGGCAGGAGGGACCTATAAATTTGATGATAACATAGGCTGCTGGGAATTGTATAATGATACCGTATATTCTATACTACCTGATTTAAGTTATAAAACATCATTTTTAATTAGTCCGGGTGAATACAGGTGGCCGAAATCAACTGTTAAAATCTCCTATACAGACTCTTTTGTATCTTTCTTAGCTAAACATATGCAAATCTTACGGATGTTTGAGACGAAAAATTTTCTGGTACTTGTATATTCTTATAAGAAAAAGTGGATAGCATTGATCAATAAAAACAGTAAGGAATCATTTTTATCCGAAGTAGAATCTTTTGGAGGTATACTGGGGCGAAAACAGCTTGGGGGTATTTTAAATGATCTTGACGGCGGTATCATGTTTCAACCGGAAAATTATTATGTAAAAAACGACTGTGAATATATGATTAGTTGGATAAATCCTTATCAGCTTAAAATGCATATTGCCGGCAATGAGTTTTTAAATTCTGTTCCCAAATACCCGGAAAAGAAAAAAGAACTTGAAAAGCTTGCAGGCAGCCTTAATGAAACGGATAACCCGGTTCTGGTGATGGTCAGGCTGAAGCGTTAATGCAGAGGGCTGTTGAAGGAGAAGAAAATGAAGGGGAAAATAGGAGATTATGAAAAGCACAGAGTACAGGGCACAGGGCTCAGGGCGCAGAGGAAGAAGCTCAGGGCTCAGGGCACAGGGCTCAGGGCTCAGAGTAAAAGACTTAGAGATGAAGGGACCGCACGACTGCAAGGCCGCACGACCGCACGACAATGTATCATGTATTATAGGCGATGTATTATAGGCGATGTGCTGCATTAGAAGGGACCGTATGACTGCAAGACCTGTCACTGTCCCCTGCGCCTTGAGCCTTGCGTCATTTGCAGTCAAAGTTCGAGGTTCGGGGTTTAAGGTTCAAGAACAACAACACAAAGTTTTCGTTAAGCGTTTAGCGCCCTTTTCCCTGCAACATTCACATTGGCTATTTACCCCCTTCCTTCCCGATAGCTATCGGGACTTCCCACAAGTTAAAGGAGCAAGAGGATTCTGCTAATATTGGGGAGGAATACAAATTGTAATATTTGATATAACAAATTGAGCAGTAACTTCCATTGGAAGAAGCTTTTCCCCTTTGGGGGAAACGGGAAAGGGGGTAAGTGAAAGTCAGGGGTTCGAGGTTCGGGGTTTAAGGTTCAAGGTTCACAAAGAGTTCAGAGTTTAATTCTTAATATTTTTAATAAATATTCAAATTAAGACTTGAATGGAAGACTGTTATTAACTAAATTAGGAGTTTATCTGGTTGTTAACAAAATACAGTTAACATTTAGCCATAGCTTTGATATCTAATATATTACAACACTGCTCTTAAGAATCAAAATTATTAACAGACAAAATAATGCATCATGAGTTTAAATAATGGATTTAAGTTTTCCTCGTTGCAGATAATTCTATTTGGGGTCTTTACCTTTTTTATATCATGTAAACCTGTTATTTATGAAGAATTGCCAAAACCTGTTGTTGAACCTGGTCAGGCTATATTGTCTGGAAGAATATTGAATTTTCAACTTGACCAGGAAGAGACGGGATCAACAATAAGCTTAGCTGTTCCGAATCCAGTTACAGCAGAACCAGGTTATTTTGAAACAACTATTAATGCTGATGGAAGTTTCAGATTTGAGGTTCCGGTCGAATGTAATAAGGTTATAGGAGGTCTTAATTCATCATTATTTAATCAGACTATTCTTGTTAATCTGACAACAATTAATGAAGTTTTGCTTGAATTAAATATCGATAAAAATGATAATGCCATAGTATCCTCGTCGGAAGGCATGGAATTCAGTTCTGATGATATGGTTTATTCTTTGGAGACATTAGGAAAAATGATTCACCATGTCTCTCCGGAAAGAATACCACGATACAATATGCTGATAGAGGATTTTATTCCTTTTGAAATTAAAAGCCTCGAAAGAAAGTTGGACATAGCGAAAAATGATACAGCGCTTTCAGATCAGGCAAAGGCATTTATAACCAATGAATTCAAGCTTTTATATCTTGATATTCGCTTTCTGGACTATGCAGATGCCATGAAATTAGATTTTATTAAATACAACGACTATGAAGACTGGGACAAATTTACTGCAGTTGAGCCGGACATGTCATATTATTCCCTCCTGGAATATTTTGATCTAAATAATCCTCATTATTTGTATAATGAAGGCTATTCCAAAATCTTACAAAAAATACTCGCCAACAGTACGTTGAATATTCCTCCGATAATGGATACTTCTGTTGAAGACTGGCTTAAGGATGTAAAGAAAAAAATGGCTGCCTGCATCGGCTCAGATAAGGGATTATTTTATGATCTTCTGGCAGCAAATGCATATGTCAAACAGTTTAATAGCGAGTTAAAACCGTTAACAGACAGACAGAAGGATAATATTATTAAATATTTTAAAAATGAGGGGATTACAAAAATACTTATTAAGAAAAACGAAGAAATTATTAAACTGGTAGAAAAACAACTTCAAACCAGATCAAACCTTATTAATACACCTTTTGTACCCAAAGAAAACCTGATGGACAGTATAATCTATGAATATAAGGGGAAGTCAATCCTTGTTGATTTGTGGGCAACTTGGTGCGCACCATGTCTTGATGCTATGACAGCCAACGAAAAAGTTTTGCAGGAGATAAAAGGGGAAAACATTGTTATTTTATATATAACAGATAGTACTTCTCCCAGAAAATTATGGGAACAGAAAATAAAACTTATTGAAGGAGAGCACTATTATTTGACTTCGTATGAATTTAATTCTATTTTGGAAAGCAATGGATTAACCGGTATACCCAGCTATTTGTTTTATGACAAAAACGGGAATTTATTGAGCAAAACACAAGGATATCCGGGTCAGATAAAAATGAAGGAGATGATAAAAGATTTGCTGCAGAAATAGAACCAAAGAGAAATGTCGCCTGAATCAGAAAGTATGGAATAGATGATGATATGCGGAGCTTCTGCTTATGGGATTCTGTCTCAACTAAAAAAAGATTGGTTTTAGTTTATTTCATGGTACATATCACTAGTATAATCCGGATAAATATTATAGTCACTTGATTGTACATAAAACATCGATATCATGAAACCCACATGATTGAATTCAAACACAAACACCTAATGAATATAATTATCAAACATGTGCGGTTCCCCCGCATGAGCGGGACAAGCATCATAGCATTAAAACCAAAATAATATTATTATGAAGTTTTTCATAAAAATTCTAATAGTTTTTGCAAGTATAGCAAGCTGCAAGAATCATGGCAGCCTGGACAAAAGTCAGATTAAAACATTTGATTTAACAAAGAAGGCCGACATTTCCTCTATAAAGCTCTCCGATTTGGATTTTATTGATATTGAATATATTCCTTTGGAGACATGCGAAGATAATTCGATAGGACATTTTGATATCAGAGCAGTTACACACCGGTTTATTGCTGATAATAACTTCTTTATAATTAAACGATTTAATGATATTCTGCTATTTCAAACTGATGGATCGTTTGTTTCGAGGATCGGAACAGTAGGGAGAGGACCTGAGGAATATGAAGTAGCTCATGATATAGATATTGACCAAACAGGTTATCTTTATTTAGTCTCAGGCTTTCAGGAAAAATTCAATCTTTATTCAGAGAACGGGAAATTCATAAGGTCATTTAAGTCTCCATTCCAGGGACCTGTTCAATTCAGATTATCAGAAGATAAAATAATATGTTATGTCGAGAATCTTCAGGGCAATTCTGAAAATAGCTTTATTATAATTGACACTCTAGGACTTGTGCTAAAAGCTTTCCCAAACAACTATCCTTTTAAGCCCTATAAAGGGATTCCGACAGTGATTGGTAGAGAGAATCTGTTTTATAATTTTAATAACAGACTTTATATAAAGGAAGTCTACTCTGATACTATTTATAACTTTGACAAAATGTTATTTAAACCTCACATGGTCCTGGCGACAGGAGACAGACTGCTAACTCCCGAAGCTCGTGCACAATTTGATTTATCCTATCTCTCGGAAAATTATATCCGGCCAATACACTTGTTTGAATTTGGTGATTTTGTCTATTATGAATACACCTATAGTTTTAAACTAGGAACCAAAAATATACTATATGCATTCATTGGATCTAAAACAACAGAATTTCAGGCTTTTATTGATGCAGATCAGGGTCTGATTAATGATTTGGACGGTGGGCCTCCCTTTATACCTAAAACAATTAAAGATAACAAAACTGTTATCAGTTGGATTGATGCAAACAAATTAAAAGAATATGTAGCTTCTGAAAATTTTAAGAACTCAAAACCTCTTTACCCCGAAAAGAAGAAAGAACTTGAAAAGCTTGCCGACAGCCTCAAGGAAACGGATAACCCGGTTCTTGTAATGGTCAGGCTTAAACATTAATGCAGAGGGCTATGAAGGGGAAAAAGTCATGCAGGTCTTGCAGGTCTTGCAAGTCGTGCAGGTCTCTTCCAATGTGGCACATCGCCTATAATACATCGCCTATAATACATGATACATTGTCTTGCGGTCCCTTCATTTCTAAGTCTTTTACTCTGTGCCCTGAGCTCTGTGCCCTGAGCTCTGTGCCCTGTGCTCTGCGCCCTGAGCCCTGTGCTTGGTAGCATGCCGTTCTTTGGACTACCTGGCGGCAACTGCTTCATTCGCGGAAGGCTTAGTGAAGGTGGAAAATATGTCTTAAGCACGACAAAAAATATTACTTATAATTTAAGGTATATTTTTTGGAAGGGAATCAAAAATTCAATTAATTTTAAAGCCATAAGCAATTAATTAATGCTTAAATTCATACAGAAATTAAAAAATGCAGATTAATTCAACTAATTAACTTATTATAAGATGATGTCTGATAAAAATCAAATAGTTAAAATCCTTCTAAAGATTCTTATATTATTTCTTGTTTCTTGTGGAAGTAATCAAACTGAATTAATTAAAATAGATCCTACAGTCTTTATTGACAAAGAAATATCATTGTCCCAAATTGCAGATGAAATACGTTATATTCCATTAGATAATTCCATTAAATTTGGACTTGTCTTTTCAATAGAAGTTTCAGATAAACATATCTTTATCTCCGCTAAAGATATCGGGATACTGGTTTTTGATCTGAATGGGAAATTCATTACAAAAATAGGAGATATAGGAAGAGGGCCCCAGGAATACGTATACTATCTTCGGTTTGCTGTAGACGATAATGAAAATATCTATATTGGGGATTCATTCAAAAGCGTTAAAATTTTTTCAATAAATAATTTGCTTGTTAGAACAATTGTTTTTCCTGACAATGATGCTTATTTTGACGACATTGAATATTTTAACTCGATGCTGTTTATCGCGAACTCATCCTTTGGAGATTCGAAATATGACTGGATCATTTTAGACACTTTAGGTAATGAATTAATTAAGAAGCCAAATTTCATACCAAATTTCCCTTCTAACCTTGGAGCCTGGGTAGGTTGTTATAAATATGATAAAAATATTTACTATTGGAATAGCTATAATGATACAGTCTTTTGTATCAACCCTGATTTTAACTATCACCCTGTTTTACTGTTTAGCCCGGGAAATCACAGGCTTCCCCGATCACCAATAAATGATTTTTCAAAATTATCTTATTATATGCAGCCGCATTCATTATTTGAGACAAAACAGTTCTACATTTTCAAATATTTTTTTGACGGCAGAGAAGCTATAGCTTTTATCAATAAAGAAAATAAAGAGACATTTGCTATTCCATTACAACGCGATGATTCCGGATATGGAAAATATATTGGAGGGATCAGTAATGATTTTGATAATGGCCCGGATTTCCAGCCGTTTTGCTGTTTAGAGAAGGAACAGGGGGAGTATTTTTTAGGATTAGTAAATGCCTTTGAGTTCACATCACTAAAATTAGACCGATCCGGGGGAAATCATGGAAACTCTAACGTGATGGAAATTGTCAATAAGATAAATGAAACAGACAATCCGGTTTTGATGCTTGTAAGATTGAAGCAGTGATTCAAGATGTTTTGCAGGCTACGTATCCGACGTAAGGAGGAGACGTAGTACCCGAAAGCGAAGCGACTCGGGATCATGCAGGTCATGCTAATTGTGCATTCCCTGCTAGACTTATACGATCCCGGGCGATAAAAAGCATGCCGCGCGGCATGGAAAACAGATTGGTACATACTGAATATTGAGGAAATGTTTCTGTAATTTAAAAACAATCATTATGAAGAAACTTGGTAAATTGCAAATCAATCCTGAAAGATTGATAAAAAATGAAGAGTTGATTTCTCTTAAGGGAGGTACTAACTGCTGGTGCTTCCAAAAAGAAAATGGAGATGGTGATGTTTGCATAACTGGTGCTGCAAGCAGTGCCGATGAATGTAATATTATGTGTGAAGCAATTAGATGCTATGGATCCTTCACACCATACTAGCAAATAATACCGGATAAATCTAATGACATAAATGCATTATGAAGGATTTCTACTTTCTATTAATATCACTAATTCTATCTTCTTGTACATCAGTTGATTCAGAATTTTATGAATTTGATCCCCGTGCTATTGGAGATGACCAGGTTTTCCTTTCTGACATTGCCAGTGACATTAAATACATTCCACTTGATAACAGCATACCGGTTAATAGATTTATTGACATAGCATTTGGCAGTAACGATATAATTATAAGTTCAGCAGATATTGGTTTACTCCGTTACGATTTGGCTGGAAAGTTATTAAACAGAATAGGCAGCATAGGTCGGGGGCCAAGTGAATACACTTTTTACATGTATTTTGGAAGGGATAACAGAACAGGCAACGTTTATAATCTTTCCGACAGAAATAAAACTATCAAAGTGTTTTCAAAAGAAGGTCATCTAGTAAGAGATTTTAAGCTTAATGAAGTAGCAACTTCAATCTCAGCAATCATTTTTTTTAATTCTAATATTTTTATTCAATTAAATATGCAATTTGATTATAATGATTTTGAATGGATTGTCTGTGATACTTTTGGTCAAGTATTAAAAACTCAAAAAAGACATTTACCAAAATTTTCTGCTAATATCTCTGGTACAGGCCGTCCATATATTTTCGATAACAGGATTACATATTACAACACTTGGACTGATACAATATATTCCGTGGATAAAGATTTTCAAGAGAAACCTATTATAACTGTTAAGCCAGGAGATCACAGATTTCCAAGAGATTATGTACCCATCGATCATATATTCCAAAAAAAATATTTTGGAATTACCAAACTGATTGAGACCAGAAGGTATTTTTTGTTTAAATACTATTATCAGGGATACACAATGGCATTTGTCGATAAAAAGACCTGGAGAACCTCCAAATTCCAATATGAATGGGATGAATCCGTAGGAGGTCATCCAATAAGTGGTATGGTCAATGACTTTGACAGTGGTTCATGGTTTCTTCCCAATTACTACTATTCTTGGGAGGGGGATGAATATTTAATTGGAATTCAATACCCATACCAAATAATAGCCCGTGCTGCCAGTAAGGAGTTTAAAGACTCAAATCCAATAGTTCCTTCCAAAAAACTGGAATTTGAAAAACTGGCTGCCAGTTTAAAGGAAACGGACAACCCGGTGCTGGTTCAGGTCAGGCTTAAGCATTAGTGCAGAGGGCTGTTGAGGGAGGAAGAAGATGAAGGGGGGAATGGGAGACGAAGAGACTGCAAGACCATGAGATATGTATTATAGGCGATGTATTATAGGCAATATATCGCTTTAGAAGGGACCGCAAGACCGCATGACTGCAAGACAATGTATTATGTATTACAGGCGATAGATTATGTATTACTCTGAAAGGTAGTTAATACAGATTGTCGATGCCGGGAAAGAAACCAGGAAAGTGTTTTAACGAGAATCCACGACATAGATTTATAGCAGATATGTTACAGGTACGGTGAACCGCGATAGCGGTTAAAGGAAGAAACCGTGAAGCGGTTCAATTTTAATAACCTCCGGTGCAACCGGAGGCTGGATGCTCTCTATGATGTAAAGCCCTGAAGGGGCGAAGAAAGAACGGCGAGCGGCACGCGGCTTGCGGCTTGTGGCGCAGGGCACAGAGCTCAGGGCACAGAGCAGAAGAACGGTACGCGGAAACTAAGAGATGGCAGAAGGGTTGAACAGAACGGATTCCCTCCTGCAGAGAGCCTGCCCCGCTCAGCGGGTGGGGGTGGGTTCTCGGTAAGGCGCAGGGACTAAGGGACTAAGAGACTAAGTGACGAAGAGACCGCAAGACCTGCACGACAGGTCGCCGGGGGAAAGGAGGGCGTTGAAACAAAAACGAATGCTATTAATTGATTAACAATGAGTCAATCTATTAACATTTATGAACTCATTTGTTATTAATCTGAAAAATCCGGGCAGGGGTTTTCCTCTGTGCCCCGTGCCCTGAGTCACTTCCTGCCCGGAACTTTCCTAAAAAATAGTTAGCCTATGCAAATATAACATTTTTTGTAACTCAGGTAGTGGACTCTGACATTTTTTCATAGGTCGGTATCACCAGGCTATGAAATAATAAACAGGGGGTATTTCTTAATTCGGGTTCATCCCGGGCGATAAAAAGCATGCCGCGCGGCATGGAAAACAGATTGGTACATACTGAATATTGAGGAAATGTTTCTGTAATTTAAAAACAATCATTATGAAGAAACTTGGTAAATTGCAAATCAATCCTGAAAAGGTAATGACGCATGATGAGCTTATAACATTCAGGGGAGGTGGTTATTGAAAAAAGTAAGGCCGTCTTAGTGAATACAGTGTATATCAAGTACAATTAGTCTGCAGATTACCCTGCAGACTAATTGTCAACAATAGGTATAATAGTTTTCAGTATTATGAGGTTTAGTTTGATGTTATTCCTTGCAGTTTTTATTTTATCCTGTTCAGATGAACATAATAAACTGATGACTATTGATGTAGCTGATTCATTTGAAAACCAAATGGAAGTAAAACTAAGCGAGTTCGTAACAGGGGTTACTTACATTCCACTTGAAACAATTAAAGAATCATACATTTCAGATTATCCTTCTATCAAAGTGGGAGATTATATAATTGTCAGGAATACAGGATCTGACATGCCACTCCTGCTTTTCAACAAATCGGATGGGAAATTCATCAGAACTATAGGGAAAGTTGGCAGGGGACCTGATGAATACAATTTCCCGGTAAAAGATTATTACAATACGGGTAAAAATTATGTTTATACTAATGGGTATAAACATAATGAGACGAAAGTATTTGATTTAACCGGCTCTTTTCTGTACAGTTTTTCTCGACCAGAAATTGCAGAGCCTTCTGTCAAGGGAGGGAAACTCAGTATTTTGTTTGGTACCTATCTGGATGACGAAAACTATGTCAGTTTCATTGACAATTATACAGGAGCCATTAAAACAAAGCTGGTCATTTTTAACAAGGACTCCATTAGAAAGATATTTCCTAATTATCTGAAATGGGAGACAAGGATTTAACAAAGAACAGAAGGCCAAGCTTCAATACAGCCTTTATACGTTGGAATAACAATCTGTATTTTAAAGAGATTTTCAACGATACCCTTTTTCATGTAACGACAGAGGAATTAAAGCCAAGATTAGTTTTTAAAATGGGGAAGTATGGCTTATCATACGAAGACCAGCAAAAAATTAGTCCATCATTTGGACAGATTAGTTCAGAATATTTCTTGATAACCGATATTGATGAAAATTCCAGATTCATATTCTTTTGTTTGTCTTATTATCATAATATGAGATATATTGGTTTCTTCGATAAGAAGCTAAAGACTACAACAATATGCCGGGAAACTCCTGAAAATAATTCCGCACTTATAGATGATATGAATGGTTTTATGCCGATCATTCCGCTTGATTTCACACAGGAAAATGAAATGATATCAGTTCTAAGCCCCATTGAAATCCTTCATTGGTTAGAGAATAACCATGATAAAGCCAACAGATTAAGAGAGGAAATGCAATGGTTGAATGATCTTACCGAAACCAGTAATCCTGTAATTGTAATAGCAAAATGTAAAAATTGATTATAATCCGAATTTGGTGCTGGTCAGGCTTAAGCATTAGTGCAGGGGGTTGTTGAGGGAGGAAGAAAATGAAGGGAAGAATAAGAAAAGCACAGGGCACAGGGCACAGGGCACAGAGGAAGAAGCTCAGGGCGCGGAGGAAGAAGCACAGAGCACAGGGCACGGGGACAGGTCTTGCAGGTCTTGCAAGTCGTGCAGGTCTTGCAAGTC
>ERZ795031.4682-NODE-4682-length-11361-cov-5.945958_pt1 | contig 11361 bp, 8 predicted proteins | sample MGYA00375123_ERZ795031 | MGnify/ENA primary metagenome ERZ795031 (study PRJEB30166, sample SAMN05720159) | activated sludge metagenome | isolation source: anaerobic digester from wastewater treatment plant | place: USA | collected 2015-04-21 ... | reverse complement strand
CTGTGCATGAATGAAGATCTGGACAGCCTCTTTTACTTAAACGAACTTCTTAACCGGGCGGGCATGGATACCATTTCCGCGGGCGCAACGGCGGCATTCGCCATTGAATGCTATGAAAAGGGCATTCTCACGAAGGACGATACGGACGGTTTGGAATTGAAATGGGGCAATACAGAGGCGATTGTCGCCCTCATCAGAAAAATGGTCAACCGGGAAGGCATAGGCGATATCCTGGCCGACGGGTCTAAAGTTGCTGCGGCAAAAATCGGCAGAGGAGCGGAAGGTTGCACCGTTCATGCGGGAGGGCAGGAACCGGCCATGCATGACGGTCGCGGCGATCCCGGCTTCAATGTTCACTACAGCGTGGAACCAACGCCGGGCCGGCATACGATCGGCGCTCATTTATATTACGAGATGTTCCAACTCTGGAAACGTGTCAAGGGTTTGCCCAGGCCGAACCTCCTTTTTATGAAGGGGAGCAAATACAAAGTCAACAAGGAGAAGGCCCAGGCGTCTGCTGCGTGCAGTAAGTTCATGAGCATGGGCAATGGCGCGGGCATGTGCATGTTCGGTCTTTTTATCGGAGCGAAAAGGATTCCTACATTTGACTGGCTTAATGCCGCGACCGGCTGGAAATTGACACCTGAAGAATATATGATGATCGGCGAGCGGATTCAGACCATCAAACAGGATTTCAATGTGAAACACGGAATTGAACCCAAAAATAATTTTATCAGTCGAAGGGCGCAGGGCAATCCTCCTCTGAAAGAAGGACCCAATAAGGGACGGTCTGTCGATATTGAAAAGCTTGCCGCAGATTACTGGGAACAGTTCGGATGGGACAGAATCACGGGAAAGCCCAAGGAAGAAACGTTGAAAAGACTGGGAATAAAGTAAGGGGAAAAAATGTCGTATACAATTTCGGGAAAATGCAATGGCTGCGGCGCCTGCACGCGGGTGTGCCCCGCGGACGCCATTACCGGTGAAAAAAAGAAAACTCATTCAATCGATGCAACTTTATGCATCGATTGCGGTGCCTGCGGCAGGGTATGTCCGCAGGAGGGCATTCTGGACAGCCAGGGGAATGCCTGCACGATGATCAAACGATCCGAATGGCCCAAGCCGGAAATAACCATAGAAACATGCATAGCCTGTGGTATCTGTATTGATGCCTGTCCTGCCGGATGCCTGGCCATGTCAGAGCGGCCGCGTGAAAAAGGAGTGGATGCTTTTCCAACCTTAAAAAATGCCAAAGCCTGCATTGGCTGCGGTTTTTGCAGTATGGATTGTCCGATGGACTCCATCGTAATGCAAAAGCCAGGAAAAGAATCCAAGAAAGAAACCGCTGAAAATACCGCAACTGTTTCCGGCAAATCTGCATGACAATGAGGAAAGCATAAGCCGGGGTCTGTTTGGGATACGTGCACACAAGCCATTGGTGCGCAAGCGTTCGTTTATGCATGCGTTTGTAAGATCATCAAGAGACGCACTGCTAAAAATTTTTTTATGGCCAAAGAACGTCAACTGAATTGTTTTCGCGCTGTCACATAATTTCTCTGTGAATTTTCCATCGCTCGCCGACTTTTTTCAATTCCAGCGTTTTCTTGCCTTTGGTATTGAAAGCAGAAGAGCTGTATTGCTGAACAAAAGACGCCCTGGCTGTATTGCCGTTAACGGAAATTTGTAAATTACTGATACCGACTCTGATGTTTTTGTTTTTTTGCCGGACGTTCGATTTGTGTAAAATCCATGCATCCAGATCCATTTCTCTGGATTGAAAATCGGAAGCATAACAACTGCGATACGTTTTCATATTTCCGGATTCCCAACTTGAACGCCATTTTGTAACCAAATTATTGATATCTTTTTGAACGTTCTTTTCACCGGTCTGCAAGACTTGCATGTCTTTGGGCTTGTCTTTCACGGACGCCAATTGCTGGCCGGCCGCCGTGTCGTATGTTGACGATTCGTCCACCACGTGCCAGTTGTTTTTAATTCTTTCCAGAATCAATTTATTATAAAAACCCTGAAATGAATTATTATTGTTGACGGCAAAAATCTGGTCAAAAATAATAACGGCGTTATTGCCTTCCTGCAGAATCGATATGTCACGCGGCTGAAGAACAAAATGTTTGTTGATAAAAGTTAAATTTTTGATCTTTTCGTGAAGATCTTCTCTTTTCCTGCCTTTAATTTCCGCTCCTTCAATATACAGGGAGTCAATCCTCTTTAGGTCCTTTTCGACGAAAGCTTTGTGCCAGGCCGTTAAGATTTTTTTCAATTCTTCCCTGGAAGCGGAAATATGGCTTTGAGGGACCCAGTTGATGGATTCGGAAATGATAACCGGGGTTCTGTTTAAATAGATGAAATTGACAAGTTTTTTTATATCGCTGTCGCTCAACACGACACAGCCGTTTGACTGTTGGGGCAGCAGCGGTTTCGTCGTTCCGTGAATCCAGATATTATTGCCGTCTTTCCCGGCTCTTTTGTCGGACAGGGTCGGATAATCAAGCGTAAAGGCCAGAGAACCGAACGTTTCCGGTGGACCGGGATTGTGTAACAGGCTGGTCGCGAAAAAAATTCCATCAGGTGTTTTAGCGTCGCCGGCAATCTGTTTGGAACCGGAATTTTTCCCTGTCGAGCATGCAGTTTCAAAGACTTTGAAATAGGGCCCGTTTTTTTGAAACACATATAATCTCTGCTGCTTCTTATCAACAACAATGGCATAACCGGAAGAAATATCAACGATGGAATCGGGAATTTTATCCTTGTTGGATGAGTCGTCTGAATGCAAAGAGCCGGATGATTGTAAATCGCGTTTCTCTTTTGAGGCTGACACTGCCGCAGAGCCGGTGACTTTTTCCATATCGGCGCCGACGGTGGAATAAATATCCATCAAATAGAGTGAAAGAGCGATCGCTAGGACGACCAGGCAAACGGTGACAAATTTCTTTTTATTCATAACAACTGGTAAATTAAGCGTATTTTTAAAAAAAGTGTTGTTCTTTTAACAAAAAACTGCTAATGATTCAAGTTATTAAATAGTAAAATTCAATTTGCTGACAGTTTTTTTGTTTTAATTTATTGAAATTTAAAGCTGAATAAAAATATTTACAAGTTTCCCGGTTTTCATTATAAGATATAAATATATATTTTAATTTACAAAAAAACGAAAGCGTCGACAAACAGGAGATCGCTTTGACTAATATCAATAAGGATATCAACTCTACAGAGAAGCTTCTCAATGTGATACGCGGGAAAGACGAAGACTCGTTTGGCGCTTTCGGGAAACAGAAAATATCTTTAACGCCGAATCAACCCGGAAATATCCGGTTCGGTTTGCCCAGAAAATTTTTCAATCAAAAGCAATATACAGTAGGCATCGACATTGGCCGTGAGTTTATCTGTATGGTCAAAACCGCTTTCAATAATTTTAACCAGCCGGTTTTGGCCGATAAGAAAATCATAAAAATCAATCCCCAATTATCCGTCGATTCTCCGGAAATTGCCAATCTGCTGAAATCTTCTCTTGTTGAATTTTGCGGCAATGTCGCTGATTGTGATATCTGGACCAAGATATCGACGGCAGAGGTTAACGTTCATTTTCTGAAAATCCCCCGAGTGCCTGACAAACAATTGGAAAAAGTGATTTTCTGGACGGCGAAGAAAGAGGGATTCTTTGATGAAGAAAAACACATTTTTGATTTCGAGATGCAGGATGAAGAGGTCATCGATCAGGGAACTCCCAAGTATTCCGTGATGGTCTATAGCGCGCCTAAAAGAGAAGTCGAGAAAATAAAATCTTTATTTTCGGATATAGGCGTAACGCTGACGGGAATTACCATTGTTCCTTTTGCCATGCAAAACATATTCCGGTCAAAATGGATGCCTGCTCCGGAAAATATTTTCGCCAGTTTGTTCATAGGAGATGATTACTCCCGGATTGATATTTATAACAAAGAAAATCTGATCATGACCAGATTGATTAAAACCGGCAGCAACACCAGCATGGCAGAGGCGATTGCTTCCGCCATATATGAAAAAACAGGCGGCTTAAAATTAGATCACAGCGAAGCAAAAAGAATTCTTTACAGTATCGGTCCTGATACGCAGGAATTAAACGGATTCGACTCGCTGAAAGATTTCACAAAAGAAGAAATACTGAAAATGATTTCTCCCGTATGGGAACGACTGGCTCGTCAGGTTGATTTAACGTTAAAGACAACGTACTCCGGAAATCAAAAAGTTGAAAAAATATACATTTTGTCATCCATAAATTTTGACAAATCCATCCTGGATTACATCAGCGATCAATTGGATACAAAAACGGAATTTTTCGATCCTTTTAAGCTGCGAAAATCGACAGCCCAGGAAGAATCTTTAAGCTCTTTCGAAAGAATACTGATTTCACCCGCATTGGGTTTTGCCCTTTCCGGTAAAAGTCGTACGCCGAATGTGATTTTTACGTATCGGGAAAAAAATCAGGAAACAAAATCGAAACGTATTAACCGGCTGGTTTTTGTAGCATTTCTGACCGCGTTGGTCGTGTGCTGCGCAAGCTTATTTTATCAGGTTTCCCGATTAAATCTTCTTAAGGAAACCAATCTGGCGCTGGAAAGAGAATTGGCCCTTTTTAATCCGTTGATATCGGAAGAGACCATTCTTCAGGAGGTTGATAAGATTAAGCTGCAGAACACCATGACCCGCCGGTACACGCAAAGGTATTTCAATCTTGCGGCCATAGGAGAAGTTTCCGACCTGACACCGCAAAATGTGCGTTTAATCACCCTGCGCATGAATGAAGAAAAAGTCGCCGGCCAGGCCGCTGCAGGCAATCAACAGGCGGAGAGTAATGATATCATATTGGAAGGTATCATATTTGATAAGAAGGATATGCTGGAGTCTGATCTCATTCAATATGTCGCAAAGCTGGAAAGCTCTTTGCTTTTCAACAAGGTGTCTGTGCAGCAGAAAAATATCGTCAATTTTGACAAGAAAGACGTTCTGCACTTTGTGTTGACCGCTAAAAAAGGTTAATCGTTATGAAAAAAATTAACATTAACATCCATCAGAAAAACAGTATTTTATATTCCGTGATTTACGGTGGAATTATTTTAATCATTATTTTAGTGGGCATATTGCCGTATTCTTTCAAAGTTTCCAACCAGGAAAAAACAAATGAAAAATTAAGGATGCAGATTAACGAGCAGAAGGAATTAGCGCCCGTATTGGCGACGTTGGCCGTTAACACGGAGAATAAAAATGCTCTGGTGTTGCCCCACCCGCCAAAGGCTGCGTTGCCTCGTCTGGAAGTAAAAAAAATACAGAACGATTTTCAGAATGCGGCTCAGAAATCAGGGCTGAAAATCGTCTCGTTTACACCGGACATTAATACATCGGCAAGCCCTTCCACTTCTTTTGCGCATCATATTGTCTTGAAGGGAGAATTATCCGATCTTCGCAAAATGTTGATTGCAATAGGGGCGTTGCCCTATTTGGAAAAAATTGAAGAGATTCATATTCAGCAAAATACCGGTTCTATGGATTTTACAATGAAGGTTTGGACAGCAATTCAGTAGGCGAGTAAAGGCGGTTATGGCTAATTTGAAGAAAAGAGAAATTATTATTTTAGCTATTGCGGCAATTTTTGTTCTATATGCTGCGTATGTTTATTTAATAGCGGACCGCCATAAAGGGGAAAAAGTTGTAACCGGGAATAGCCCTGCAAGAATTGAATCCGTCGTCAGCGGGGTAGGCGATGAATTAACCCGAAACAAGCTTTCCGATTTTGATCATTACGTCATTACCAGAGCGCAGGCGGACTGGGGGAAGACTCCTTTTCTGAAGAAAGATTTATACCGGGCGTGGCTGGCAAAAGACAGCAAGGGAAAAGACGGAATTGCAGCTGCGCCCATCATTTATTCGGGTTACGTGGATACGGGTAGAAGTAAGCTCGCTGTTCTCAATGGCATTGAGTACAGAATCGGTGAAGAGTTAAAAGAGGAAGGCTTTGTATTGAAGAAAATCATGTCTTCCAAAGTTGTCATTTTTGATAAACGTGCCGGGAATAATCTGGAAATTCCCCTACAGGAATGAAATTTGTCATTTGGAGGTTATCGCCTTGAGAAACTCTATGATTAATAAAAAAATCATGATTTTGGTTTTTTGTTGCACAGCGCTGATGTTTGTATGGGGCTGTGCTGAAGGACTCAAAAACGAGAAGAAAGACGCTTTCTTCGAAAAGTGGACGACGCTTGCTGAAAACTCTCAAGGGCATTCTCCCTCGGCTCAACCCAAAAAAATTGATGCATCGGTTCTGACGACGGCCAAAGCAATCTCGGAAACGCCGTTGATGGGAACGGAGACAAAAAAACTTCCCTCGTCACCTATTCATCTGACCATGCGCCAGGCCGATCTTAAGGCGGTGTTGCGGGCAATGGCCAAATCAGTAAACCTGAATCTTCTCGTCAAAAATGAATTGAAAGGAGAAATCAGCGTTGATTTTAAAGGCGTGGCCTGGGATAAAGCATTTACAGGATTGTTGCGCACCTATGGCTTGTCTTATGTGTGGGAGGGCGATATCGTCCGTGTTATGACCGTCGACGATGTCGAACAGGAATTAAAACGAAAAGTTCAAATGCGTGATATTCAATGGGTTGAACCCCTTTTAGAGCCGGTTGTTGTCAGTGTGGATTATGCTAATCCCCAAAAACTTGCAGATACGGCGCAGGAGCTTCTGACAAAAGACAAGGATGGCAAACCGCGCGGTTCCATCAAAGTCGACGAACACAGCAACTCTCTGATCATTTCCGCTATGCGCGAAGATCTGACCAAGATACTGCCGATTATCGAAAAGCTGGATAAACCCACGTCCCAGATTTTAATCAAAGCCAATATCGTGGAAACCACCAAGGGCGTAGCCAGGGATCTGGGAATCATGTGGGGGGGGTATAACAGAAGCACACAAGGCAAAGAAGATCTGATTGTGACCGGTGGAGGTCTGTCGCCGACGGGTCCGATCGGTGGAGCCGGCACTGCTCCGCAACGATCGGGATTGGGCGTGAACTTTCCGGCTGAAAATGTCGATTCGCTTGTGGGCGGCACCTTGGGCTTGTTATTCGGCAGGATCGACGGCAATTTACTGGAAGTGCAGTTGCAGGCTCTGCAGCAGGATAACAAGTTGAATATTTTATCCAGTCCTTCCATTACAACGCTGGATAATCAGAAAGCTTTTACGGAAAATGGCGAAAGAATCCCTTACGTAACGACGGAAACCAGTGGCGGTACGACAACGCAAACCACCAAATTTGAAGACGTTGTTTTACGTCTGGAAATTACGCCGCATGTCATTGACGGCAGAAATTTAAAAATGACGATACTGGTTAAAAAAGATGAAGTCGATATGACGCGTAAGTCGTCCATGGGCGATCCCTACATCATCAAAAAACAAACACAGACAGAATTGATTGTCAAAGACGGTGAAACGATCGTTATTTCCGGTCTGACAAAACAGACCAACACTTTTGCTCAAAGCGGCGTGCCATGGTTAAAAGACATTCCGGTTCTCGGCTGGGCTTTTAAATCCGACGGCAAAGGTGAGAATATGGAAGAGGTGCTGATATTTATCACACCGCACATATTGCCGGTTGGCAACAGTTAATCTTTGCGGTTCAATATATACTTTATTTTGAACAACATCAGAATTTTAAAAACCGGAGAGACGCCGGCAGGTGAAGCGGTTTTATTATTTGACTGTGGTTAAAAATTAATATGGCCGTCAAAAATGGATTATTTCAATATTCTAAATTTTAAGAAAGAGCCATTTTCCAATTCACCGGAACCGGAATTCCTTCTTCAACTACCCCAGTACAGCGATTGCTTGCAGAAACTGGAGCTGGCCGTTCGTCTGCGCCGCGGGATAAACGTGGTCGTCGGAGATATCGGTACGGGGAAAACAACCTTGTGCCGCAAACTGATTCAGAATTTATCCTCTCCTTCACAAGATGCCGAAGCATCGGAAATCGAAACCCATCTTTTGCTTGATCCCGCATTTAAGAGCACTGCGGAATTTCTGCAGACCTGCGCTTCAATGCTGGGGATCGGCGATTTCGACGATGGTTCGCAAAGTGAATGGCATTTAAAAGAAAGAATCAAGGACAAACTTTTTGACAAGGGTGTGGATAAAAGAAGAATCGTTGTTTTGATTATTGATGAAGGACAGAAAATTCCGGATGATTGTCTGGAAATATTACGGGAGTTTCTGAACTACGAGACAAATAAATTTAAGCTCCTGCAGATAATCATTTTTGCCCAGAAAGAGTTCCACGCTGTTCTCAAAAGAAAGGCCAATCTTCTCGATAGAGTCAATCTCCTGTACTATCTTTATCCCTTGAATTTCAGGCAGATGAGAGCGATGATCGATTATCGCCTCGACGTGGCCAGAAATTTTCAAAGCATGCCTTCCATTTTCAGTTTATGGGGATTCGTGGCTGTTTATCTTTCCACAGGAGGATATCCGCGGAGAGTGGTTTTCCTTTGTCATCAGGTTATTCTGAAAATGATCATTCGCAATAAAAAGAGAGCCGGATGGTTTCTGGTGAGAAGCTGCCGGGATGACATTACGTCGACGTTATACAGAAAACTGGAATGGGCGCTGGCCGGACTTTTGCTTATTGTTGTTCTGGGCGTGTCGGTAAGCGCCATCACGTTTCAACATATCAATACGGATGCAAAAAAACAAATATCCTCTCTTCCCGCCGGCGCCGATTTTCCCGATGCGAAGAATACCGTAACGGTTCGTAACGTTTCCGAGGCTCCTGTGATTGAAGAAACGGACGTTAAAATGCCGGATTCCATGGGCAAGATTTCCATGACGAAGAAAAGAACAATATGGTGGGTCTCATATAACATTTATGGCGACAACGGACCTCAGATCATGGAAAAAATTTTTGCAGTCAATCCTCATATTAACAATCGAAACCTGATTCTGGCGGGATCAGTCATAACGCTGCCGGCTATTCCCGCCGATGTTAAACCTCTGAATCAGAGGGACATGCTCGTCGTTTTAGAAAGTGGACAAGATTTGGAAATCATGTATAATCTTTTTCGTAACAATCCCCGGGAGCGAATACTGCCGCCCCTAGCGTTTTTTTCTTCATGGAATAGAAAAACAGGCTTTGAGCATGCTGTCGTCATTGATAAATGTTTTAAAGATGTTGAATCGGCAAGGGAACAAATAAACAAACTGCCGCAGGTTGTTGCTGAAAAAGCAAAAATATTATCTCGATGGGACGAAGACACTGTTTTTTTCAACCGCCGTATTTTGTCACATTGAACGGATTGTGGGGTATGTATGAAAAGTAGAAAACGTCTTGGTGAAATACTGATTAAGAAAGGTATTTTAACCGAACAAATGCTGGAGAAAATCGTCATTAATCAGAGCAAAACCAATTTAAGGTTCGGTCAGTATCTGATACAGCAGGGTATTGTCAACGAGAAGCAGATCCTGGAGATATTGAGTGAACAGCTTAATGTCAAGAAATACCACGTCCATGATTTTCCGCTCGATTTTGATCTGGTGCGTTACATACCTGTTGAATTTGCGCAGAAAAACCAGGTGGTGCCCCTAAGGCTCAAGGGAAATCTTCTGGAGGTGGGAACCGCCGATCCCCTGGAAATAAAGATTCTCGATCAAATTGAAAAATTAACAAATCTGGAAGTTGAACCTGTGCTCTGTTCCGAGATGGAGATCAACCAGCTGATCAACAGTATGTATGGCGTACAATCGGAACTGGGCGATATCATGGAAAGCCTGGAAATAGAAGCCAAACCTGAGGAAGAGATGGAAATTCAGGAATCGGTTCAAATTACATCGTTACAGGATCAGGCGGGAGAAGCGCTGGTTGTCCGTTTGACGAATTCGATTTTCGCTCAGGCGGTGCGCAGCAAAGCCAGCGATATTCACATTAGTCCGCGGCATAACACCGTTCAGCTGCGTTATCGTATTGACGGCAAGCTTCTGGAAATGCCGTCACCGCCCAAGTCTGTTTTTTTATCTGTTATTGCGCGCATTAAAATTTTGGCCAATATGGATATTACGGTGTCTCGCGTTCCCCAGGACGGCCGGTTTACGTTGAAAACGGAAAACAAGGAAATTAATGTCCGGGTTTCATCTCTTCCGACGATTCACGGGGAAAATATCGTTTTGCGTCTTTTGGATATGAGTGCCGGTATTTACACGCTTGACAGTCTGGGCATGGATACTGAAGACATGGCCAAGATCGAAAGCATGTGTATTAAACCGTATGGTATGATCTTAAGCACAGGGCCAACCGGGAGCGGGAAAAGCACCAGCCTTTACGCCATATTGAATTCCATCAATAAACCGGATATCAACATTGTAACGCTGGAAGATCCTGTTGAATACAGGGTAAACGATATCCGGCAAGTGCAGTTGAATACCAAAGCGGGCATGACCTTTGCCAGCGGATTACGGTCCATTCTTCGTCAGGATCCCGATGTGATTATGGTTGGCGAGATAAGGGATGCGGAGACTGCGGCCGTATCGGTTCAGGCGGCTCAAACCGGCCACAGGGTTTTAAGCACCGTTCATACCAACGATTCGGCAGGTGTCATCACGAGATTTATAGATATGGGAATAGAACCTTTTCTCATTGCGTCGGTTTTGATGGTTTCTTTCGCGCAAAGACTCGTGCGCACGGTGTGTCCTTATTGTAAGGAATCTTATCGCCCATCAGAAAAAGCTTTGGCTGCTTTCGGGATAACGCCTCAGGAGGCGGTCAACGCAGGCTTTCAGCGGGGAAAAGGCTGTACGCAATGTAATAATACCGGTTACAAGGGAAGAACCGGCGTTTTCGAAGTTCTGGTCGTTGATGAAATGATTCAAGAGATGATCGTCGGACAGAGACCCAGTCCTGAAATCACCCGTGCCGCCGTCGATGCCGGAAAATTAAAAACATTGCAGAGAGATGCCGCAACCAAGGTTATTAAGGGAATTACCACGTTGGAAGAAGCGGCGTCCGCGGTCATGACTTAAAAAGGATAATCAATGCCTAAATATAAATACAATTATAAAGCAATCAATCAGGCCGGCGAGGAGGTTTCCGGCAAGATCGAGGCGGAATCCAGTGATAATGCCAATTTCATACTTATTTCCCGTGATCTCATACCGACGCAGATTAAGGAAGATAATTCGGAGGATAATTTTCTGCGTGTTTTATCCGGAACAGGCAAAGTCAAGACAACCGACCTGGTCATGTTTACCAAACAATTTCATTCCATGCTGATAGCCGGTATCCCGATATTGAGAATCCTGTCTATTCTTGAGGAACAGACGGAAAA
>ERZ795031.4650-NODE-4650-length-11407-cov-9.445736_pt1 | contig 11407 bp, 5 predicted proteins | sample MGYA00375123_ERZ795031 | MGnify/ENA primary metagenome ERZ795031 (study PRJEB30166, sample SAMN05720159) | activated sludge metagenome | isolation source: anaerobic digester from wastewater treatment plant | place: USA | collected 2015-04-21 ... | reverse complement strand
TCCATATAATAGATTGCCCTGATAGGGTCTATCTGCGCGGCTTTGATGGCTGGGTAGAGGCCAGAGACCACTCCCACCAGCAGAGAGAAGAAGGTGCCCAATCCCACCCCCGCGATAGGAAGATAGAGCGGAAAGTGAATCGCTTTGCCGATCGAAGTGAGAATCAGCCAGGCCAGTAGGATGCCCAACAGCGCTCCGCCCAGGGCCAAAGCCACCGCTTCGTAGAGGAAATAGAAAAAGATGCTGCTGTCCGTGGCGCCGATGCTTTTGCGCACTCCGATCTCGGTCATGCGTTCCTGGATAGAGATCAGGAGGGTGGAAAAGAGGCCTATACCTCCCACCAGCAATGAGATGGACGCGATGACCGAGAGGGTGATGTTCCATTTGCGCATCTGCTCGTCGATTTCTTTATTGATAGTGAGCAGCATGTCTCCGATATCCATAAAGCTGAAATTGGGATACATGTTATGCCTGGAAAGCAGGAGCTGACGGGCGGTCCTCTTCATGGTGGCGAACCCGGCTTCGGAGTGGGCCTGCAGATAGATCATGTGCACTCCCCCGGCGGTACCAAAATAAGTGGCGCCGTACTTGAGGGGCACATACACGGCCTCGAGGTCCATCTTGCGCTCGTAGTTGTTGAAATTCATCCCGTTTCCGCTGGAGAGCTTATCTTTATCCAGCACTCCCACGATGCGATAGCGAAATTGGCCCAGCGCGAGCTCCTGGCCAACGGGGTTTTTGTCGCCAAACCTATCCTGGGCAAAGTAATAGCCCAATACGGCCACCGGCAGCAGCAGTTCGTTTTCCCGGTCTGTAAAGTAACGTCCCTTGAGAATGGGATAGCTCTTGTTGCCAAAGAACTCCGGATTGGTGGCCCGGACGCGCACAAACTTGTCTTTGCCCTTCACTTTGTGAAGACTATTGCTTTCGATCATGCCATAGATGCTGCGGTGGGGAATGCCGTCCCGCAGGGCTACAAAGTCATCATAGCTGATGGTCTTGACGTTTTGGGCCGTTCGCCTGATAGCCCGTCTCATGGTGCGGGGTCCGATAATCCTTTCTCCCCCCTCGGCGGTGATGATCACGGAGTAATTCCATCCCATGCCTTCCATGTTGTCCTTGATCAGCTTTTTGAGGGCATAGACGCTGGAAAACATCGTCACGACGGCCAGGACGCCGATCACGATGCCGGTGAGGGTGAGCAGAGAACGCAGCTTGTGGCTGAAAATGCTCTGCAGCGCGCTGCGGATTCCGTCCCCGGCGGTCATCTTTCTATTCCACTATGGTCTTGCACTTGGGGCAGAGCTTGTGGTTGCCCCGCGCCTTGGAATATTTCTCAAACATATAGGGGTTGCCGCAGTTGGGGCACTGAACGGCCACGGGTTTGTCGTTGCTGATCCATTTGCAATCCGGATAGCGGTTGCAGGAATAGAAGAGCTTGCCTTGTTTGCTGCGGCGCTGGGTTACTTCTCCGGTGCCGCATTCGGGGCATTTGATCCCGGTGGTCTTGGGCCGGGCAAATTTGCACTTGGGGTAGTTGGAGCAGGCGATAAAAGCTCCAAAGCGTCCTTCCCGCTCCATCAGAGGTGAACCACACTGGGGACAGGTTTCGTCCAGCTGGGTGGGCACGATGATCTGGATATTACCTTCCGCGTCGCGTTTGAAGCTCTTGCTGTTTTTGCAAGCCGGAAAGCGGTCGCAGGCCAGGAATTCCCCGCCTTTGGACCTCTTGATCAGCATCTTGCCTTCTTTACACACGTCACAGAGCAGGCCGCTGTCCTGCACGAAGGAGCTCTTTTCCTTTTTGACGTCCACAGCGCCGATCAGTTCACGCAGGCTGTCGTAATAGCTCTGCACCAATTCCGGCCACTGGACTTTGCCATATTCCACTTCATCCAGTTTCTCTTCCATGGCTGCGGTGAATTTGACGTTGAAGATGGAATCAAACTTGTCCACCAGGAAGCGGTTGACGTCGTTGCCGAGGTCGGTGGGCGCAAAGATCTTTTTCTCCAGTTTCACGTAATCGCGTTGACGGATGGTGCTGATGATAGCGGCATAGGTGGAGGGGCGTCCGATGCCGCGGGCCTCAAGTTCTTTGATCAGAGAGGCTTCCGTGAAGCGGGGCGGGGGAGTGGTAAAATGCTGGCTGGGAGCGATGGCGTCATGCTCCAGCTCGTCAGACTTGGTGTAATCGGCGTGGATCTTCTCTCCGGCAGGGATATTGACATAAGGATAGGCTTTCATGAAGCCTTCCTCGGTGATCAGATTGCCGCTGGCCGTGAACAGGGCCGGTCCCAAAGTGATCTGGGCATTGGTGACGGCCAGCTTCACACTCTTCATTTGGGTAGCCACAAAGCGTTGCCAGATCAGAGTGTAGAGCTTGAGCTGTTCTTTGCTGAGGTATTCCGCCACGCTCTCAGGAGTGTGAAAAGGATCGGTGGGGCGGATCGCTTCGTGAGCATCCTGAGCGCTGTTTTTGTTTTTGAATGTCCGGACAGAGCCATGCAGCAGCTTTTCGCCAAAGCGCTCTTTGATCAAGGATTGGAGCGCCGTGACAGCCTCATCGGCGATGCGGGTGCTGTCGGTACGCATATAGGTGATCAGACCGGTGCGCTCACCCTTGAGGTCGATGCCTTCATAGAGCTGCTGGGCAATGGCCATAGTCCTCTGAGACTGCATTCCCAGGAGCTTTGAGGCTTCCTGCTGCAGAGTGCTTGTGATAAAGGGAGGGGGCGGTTCGACGTTGCGGCTGGAGCGTTTGATCTCAGAGAGGACGGCCTGGCTTGTCTCGCAGGCAGTCTTCAATTCCAGCGCTCTGGCCTGGGTGTCGATCTCGGCTTTCTGGCCTTCCCATTTCTCCAGGCTGGCCTTGAAGGGAGGCAGCTCGTCGCGCCAGAAATTGGCTTCCAGACGCCAGAACTCTTTGGGCTCAAAGGCGTTGATCTCGGCTTCACGTTCACAGATCAGGCGCAGGGCCACAGATTGTACCCTGCCGGCGCTGAGATCTTTGGCAATCACTTTCCACAAAAGGGGGCTCACCTGATAGCCCACCAGGCGGTCCAGGACGCGTCTGGCCTGCTGAGCGTCCACCTTGGCGTTGTCGATAATGCCGGGGTGTTCGATCGCGGCGTTGATGGCCTTGGAAGTGATCTCGTTGAAAACGATCCGGTGCACCTGTTTGCCTTCCAATTGCTTGGCGAGGGCCTGGGAAAGATGCCAGGCAATGGCCTCTCCCTCACGGTCATGATCGCTGGCCAGATAGACGGCCGGGACGTCTTTGATGGCATCCTTGAGGCCGGTGATCACTTTCTTCTGACGATCGTCCATCACATAGACGGGTTTAAATTGATGCGCGATATCCACGCCCATATCATGTTTGGGAAGATCGCGTACATGGCCCATGGAGGCTTTGACGATAAACTGGTTTTTGAGGAACTTGGAAATCGTGCTGGCTTTGGCCGGAGATTCCACTATGATCAGACCTTTTGACATGCTCTATCCTTATACATATTTGCGGTTGGCGATTGAATTGTCCGTCCCGCGAAGGCGGGAATTGATGCTATTGATGGTGTTTATGTTCTCATCATTCTTCAGAGAAAGCGGAGAATACAGATGGTCCAGTTGGAGTTCAAGCGGCCGGGATAATGGATTACATGGCAGCGAGTTTGCGGGCCGTTTGGACTTCAACCAGCCCACCGCAGGAAGATACGCCCCAGGGTAATCCTTGACAATACACGCGCTCCGATGCACTGTTTGAAGTCCAAAGCGCCCGAAATCTTGATACAATGCCGGGTCAGCGTATGGCGCTTTGAACTCCAAGATACACAAGACATCCTCTGCTTTCTCTGCTTTCTTCCAATTCGTCAAAAGGCTCACTCCATCCTGGATGCTCATTGCTCATCGCCTTCATGGATGCCGCAGCATTTCTTGTATTTCTTGCCACTGCCGCAGGGACAGGGATCGTTGCGGCCCACTCTTTCGGCTACGCGCACGGGGCGCTGCTTTTCTTCCGGAGGGGCGTCGTAAGCTCCACTGTACTGGGGCGGAGCGCTCACGTTCTGGGTCACGGCGGCCTGCTGTTTGGCCTGCAGGAAGGTGTCGATATCCTCATGACGGGCATTGGCCTGTTTGAGGAGGCTGTCCATCTGCTCCTGGGTGAGGTAGTAGGTGGTAAAGACCTTGCGGGTTACGCCTTCCTGGATGCGGGTGATGAGGCTCTGGAAGAGGTCGAAGCTCTCCCGTTTGTATTCTATGAGGGGATCTTTGTTGGCATAGGCGCGCAGGTACACACCTTCCTTGAGCAGGTCCATCTCATGCAGATGGTCCCGCCACTGGTTGTCCACTACTTCCAGCATGCTGCGGCGTTCGATATCACGCAGGGTTTCTTCGCCCACGTTGCCCTCTTTGGTTTCGTAGGCCTGCAAGACGTACTCCTGCAGGGTGTTGCGCAGTTGTTCCAGGTTGAGGTGATCGGAATCCAGGTCCGCGGCGCTGATGCCGATATTGAGGTTGGCCCGAAACCAGTGGGCCAGGCGTTCCAGATTCCAGTCTTCGGGATAGCTGTCTTCAGGGATGTGCTGATCGATCACGGCATTGATTGTCTCCTCGATCATCTCCAGAATCTCGTGTTTGAGGCTGTAGCCTTTGAGCACGCTGCGGCGGTAGGAATAGATCACCTCGCGCTGCTGGTTCATCACCTCGTCATATTTGATGAGGTTTTTGCGGATTTCAAAGTTGTGCTCTTCCACGCGTTTCTGGGCCCGCTCCACGGCTTTGGTCATCCAGGGATGGCGGATGGCGTCTCCAGGTTTGAGGCCCATCTTCATCATCATGGGGGCTACCCTGTCGCTGCCAAACAGCCTCATAAGGTCATCTTCCAGAGACAGATAGAATCTGGAGGTGCCAGGATCGCCCTGACGTCCGGCCCGGCCTCTGAGCTGGCGGTCGATGCGACGGCTCTCGTGACGCTCGCTACCGATCACATGCAGTCCATCGATGGGTACGCCAAAGGGATTGTCGTTGTTGATGGAGGGGGGCAGATTGCGGTAGCTTTCAATCGCCTGGGTCACAACGCCCTGGCCCAGCTTGATGTCTGTTCCGCGGCCGGCCATGTTGGTGGCAATGGTCACGGCCCCGGGACGTCCGGCTTCGGTGATGATCTCGGCCTCACGTTGATGGTGACGGGCGTTGAGCACGTTGTGAGCGATGTTTCTGCGTCTGAGGAGGCGGCTGAGGGTCTCGGACACCTCCACACTCACGGTGCCGACCAGCACGGGTTTCTTGCGTTCATGCCAATAGACGATCTCGTCCAGGATGGCCTGATACTTTTCATTTTTGGTGAGGTAGATCACGTCCTCGTGGTCGATACGGGTCACCTGGACATTGGTGGGGATGGCCATCACGGGCAGCTTGTAGATCTCCATGAATTCGGATTCTTCGGTGACGGCGGTACCAGTCATACCGGCCAGGCGTTCAAACATGCGAAAGTAGTTTTGCAGGGTGATGGTGGCAAAGGTCTGGGTGCCGGCTTCGATGGTGACGTTTTCCTTGGCTTCCAGGGCCTGATGCAGTCCATCCGAAAAGCGGCGGCCTGGCATCTGGCGTCCGGTAAATTCATCCACGATCACCACCTTGTTGTCGATCACCACATATTCCTGATCATTTTCAAACAGGGTGAAGGCGCGCAGGAGCTGGCTGATGTTGTGCAGCTTTTCGCTCTTGTCCATAAAACGGTTGGTGGCCACTGTCTTGCGGCGCTGGCGTTCCGCCTCGTCTGTGATGCTTTCGTCGTTGTCGATCTCGGCATGCAGATCGTCCAGGGTGCGCACCACAAAGAGGTCTTTTTCATGCCGGGACAGCATATCGCGGCCCTTTTCACAGAGGTCCACGCTGTTCTGGCGCTCTTCCACGGCGTAAAAGAGGTTGTCGTCCAGCTCATGCAGTTTCTTGTCCCGCAGATAATAACCTTCGGTGTCGTTGACCAGTTTCTTGAGCTCGCCTTCCTGCATGAGCTTCAGAAAAGCTTTGTTGCGGGGCGCGGCCCGCTTGACCAGCAGGAGGTTTTTGGCCAGGAGGTTGTTGTCCGGGTTGGGATTATTCTCCCTCAGATTATCTCTGATCTCACTCAGATAGCGTTGCACCAGAGCGTTTTGGGCTTGCACCACCTGATGCACCATGGGGCGCATTTCCGGATAGAAGTTTTTGTCCTGAGCGATGGGGCCGCTGATGATGAGAGGAGTTCGGGCCTCGTCGATGAGGATGCTGTCCACCTCGTCCACGATGGCGTAATAGAAGCCGCGCTGCACCAGTTGCTGAGGTGAGACGGCCATGTTGTCTCTGAGATAGTCAAAGCCAAATTCGCTGTTCATGCCATAGGTGACGTCGCAGGCGTAGGCCTCTTTGCGCTCCTCAAAGCTCATGCCGGTGGTGATGCATCCCACTCTCAGACCGTGGAACAGGAAGATGGGGCTCATCCATTCGGCGTCGCGGCTGGCCAGATAGTCGTTCACCGTCACCAGATGGGCTCCGCGGCCCAGCAAGCTGTTTAAAAACAGCGGCAGGGTGGCCACGAGGGTCTTACCCTCACCGGTGGCCATTTCAGCGATCTTGCCGTCGTGCAGGGCCATACCGCCAATGAGCTGAACGTCGAAGGGCACCATGTTCCACTCGATCTCGTGCTCCCGCACCACAAAGCTGGTACCCACCATTCTGCGGCAGGTATCTTTTACGATGGCAAACACTTCCGGCAGATAGTCGTCGAGGCTGTCCTTGCTGAGCTGCTTGAGCTGTTTGCGGGCTTCGTCGATGCGGTTGTCGATGCGGTTGCGTTCAGCCTCGTCAGTCTCTTCCCGATAGGCGCGTTCCAGTTCTACCAGTTCCTGGCGCAGAGAAGCCAGTTTTCCGGCAAGCTCCTGACGGATTTCCACTATCCTGTCACGCAGTTGATCGTCGTCATACTGGCTGAGGGATTCAAAGATGGCGTTGATCTCATCCACAACCGGAAGGTAGCGCTTGAGGTCCTGGCTGGCTTTATCTCCGAACAGCTTTCTTAATATCTTTTCCAACATAATGTGTTCCTTATCGGCTCTTCCCAAGCGCTCTGTGTTCATAAAAAGTCTGCCTGGGAGGGTGACCGGTTGCCACTCTGATTGGCAGGGTGATTGTGTCAACTACTTTGCTTTGGCGGGGGGGCTGCTTTCTGAATTGACGCGGTTTCGGGTCCCTGATCCGCTTTTTCATTGACAACAAGTGCCATGGCCGTCAGATTGCCGCTTTAAAAGACGGCGGATGGGATGTCATGAGCAGATCGAGTGCCATATCAGGATTATGGGTTTGCTGCCTGGTCTTAGCATTGCTGGGGACCTCGCTGCTGGCCACAGAACAGAGGCCCGCGCTCCAAGCCCGGCTCGCGGAGGCGCGTCAAAGCGGGTCAGAACTGCGGATCCGCAATGCCCTTATCAGCCTGGGAGACCATTATCGCGATACATCTCTGACCAAAGCCGCTCTGGCATCTTATCTCGAGGCTTACGGGCTGGCAAAGAAAGCCAGAAACCTCAACGACCTGATCTATCTGAGCGTGGGGATCGCCAACCTCAAAGACAAAGAGGGCCAGCTTTCAGACGCTCTGGAGTATTACACGGAAGCCCTGCGGTGGGCTAAAACTGGCAAAGACCAGGCCCAGTTGGCTAAGATTCACAACAACATCGGCAATCTCTACCTCAAGATCGGCTCGTTCAGCCGCAGCCTCAAGCATTATCAGGATGCCCTGGACATCAAGCGTGGGATCAACGATCCGGCGGAACTGGCCAACGCTCTGATGAATCTGAGCCTCTTCTATTTGAAAACCGGTAGTTATGACCGTAGTCTCGAGTATCAGTTCCAGGCCCTCAAGATCAGGGAAAAGGGGGACGATCTCAGCGCTCTGGCAGCAGTTTACAGCTCTATCAGCATTGGATACAGGCATCTGAAAGACTATCCCAAAGCCTTTGAATACAACCGCAAAGCCCTCGCCATCCAGCAAAAGCTCAACAATCCTGCCAAAATCGCCAGCCTCTACAACAACCTGGGTGTCCTCTATTTCACCACTGGCGATCTCAACCAGGCCAAACAGGCTTATCTAAAGTCTTACGAGCTCAAAAAAAGCTCGGAGGATAAACACAGCGTCCTGGCCTCGCTGGTGAATCTAGGCAGCCTGTCTCTGGACCTGAAGCAGCTGGCGGAATGTAAACGCTGGCTGGACCTGGCGGCCGAACTGGAGCCATCCCTGCAGTCCTATGAGATTATTCGCAACCTGGCCAAACTGAGAGCAGACTATTATCAGGCCACAGGCGCGTACAAGGATGCCGTTACCCAATTGAAGCTCTACCACAGCATCAGCGACAGCCTTTCCAGCCTGGAAAAAGCCCGCCAGCTCAACGAATTGGAAGTCCGCTATGAGGTGGAGGAAAAGCAGCGCAATATAGATCTTCTGACCCGCAACAACCTCCTGAGCGCGCGGGAACTGAAAAACAGCGTCCGCATGCGCAACTATCTCTATCTGATTCTGGCCCTGATCCTGGTAGCCATGCTTTTGGGCTTGTGGCGCTATCTTTCGGTGCTCAGGCTCAGCAAGAAACTCTATGCCGCCCAGGCTGATCTCAACGCCATGAACCGGGATCTGGAAAAGCGGGTGGAGACCGAAGTGGAAATCAGGCAATCCCAGGAGCAAAAAGCCCTCCGCCAATCCAGACTGGCCTTGCTGGGAGAGCTGGCAGCCGGGATCTCGCACGAGCTCAATCAGCCTATGCAAACCCTTTCCTTCACTCTGGAAAACATCAAGAGCGCTTTTCAGGACGACAGCCTCGATGCCGGCTATCTGGAACGCAAGCTCAAGCTTTTGTTTGAAGACATCACCCGCATGCAAAACGTGATCAATCACATCCGCTGTTTTTCCAAGCCTCAGGAAGAGGGCGAGGACAGCCGCTTTGACCTCAAACCCAGCATTCAAAACGCCGTGGAGATGGTGAGCGATCAATTCCAGCGTCTGGGCATCGCTCTGGAACTTGACCTGCCTGAGGCAGACTTGCGGCTCAGGGGAAACTCCTTCCAGTTTGAACAGGTAATCCTGAACCTGCTCACCAATGCCAGGGACGCGATCCGTCAGCAGAGTTCCGGCCAGGCTTCCCGGCGTGGGATCATCAGCATCCGGGCAGCGCAACAAGGAGACCGCGTGATCATTAGAGTGAGCGACAACGGCTGCGGCGTTCCGACCGAACTGGGCGACCAGATATTTGAGATCTTCTTCAGTACCAAAGATCTGGAGCAGGGAACCGGGCTCGGCCTGGCCATCAGCAAAAGCACTCTGGCCAGGATGAAAGGCGGGATCAGCTATACATCCACTCCTGGTTCCGGCACCGAATTCACAATCGATCTGCCCATAATCACAGAAGGGGAAAGCCATGAAGATATTGATCCTGGATGATGAAAGCAGGATTCTTGACGAGCTGGGCGAGTTTTTAGGCCGTCGCAAACACAGCGTGAACGCGGCGCGGACTCCCTCCCAGGCATTTGCCATATTGGGCAGAGAAACCTTTGACCTGATGGTGCTGGACATCCGGCTGCCGGAAATGGACGGCATCGAAGTGCTGAAAAGGGTCAAGGCTGAATGGCCCGCTCTGGAAGTAATCATGATCTCTGGCCATGGCGATATGGACACCGTGATCGAGGCCATGCGCTTTGGGGCCTGCGACTATCTGCGCAAGCCCTTCCGGCAGGACGAACTGGATGTGGCCTTGCAGCGCAGCGCCAGGTTTTTGGGGCTCAAGCAAGAGGTGAACCGGCTCTCGGAAGACAATTCTCTGATCGCCGGCGAACTGGAGAAGCGCATCGAGAAAAACTTCGTGGGAGAAAGCAAAGCCATCCGCAAGGTATTGGACGACGCGCTCCACCTCGCTTCCTTTGCCGAAACTCCCATTATCATCACCGGTGAGAGCGGCACGGGAAAAGAGATCATCGCCAGGATCATCCACTTTGCCAGTCCCCGCAAGGAGGCCAGATTTTTCCCCGTGAACTGCGCCGCTCTGCCTGAAAACCTGCTGGAAAGTGAATTCTTTGGCTATAAAAAGGGCGCTTTCACGGGTGCCATGCAGGATAAAAAAGGCATCCTGGAACTCAGCCAGAATGGATCAGTGTTTCTGGACGAGCTGGGCGAAATGCCGCTGCTGCTGCAATCCAAGCTCTTGCGCGTGCTGGAAGAGAAGAGATTCCTCAAGCTGGGCGCCAATCTGGAGACCAGCATCAACGTCAGATTCATCGCCGCCACCAATCGCGATCCCGAAGCTCAGATCCAGGACCAAACTCTGCGCCAGGACCTCTATTACCGTCTGGCCGCTTTTCGCATTCATATCCCTCCGCTCAGGGAAAGACCAGAGGATATCGAGCCGCTGCTCAGGCACTTCGCTTCTCAATTCTGCTCCCGCAACCGCATCAGAGTGCCCCATCCCGATGAAGACCTGCTCTGGGAACTGCGGCAATATCCCTTTCCTGGCAACGCGCGCGAGCTTCGCAACCTGGTGGAGCGGGCCCTGATCATCAACCGGGACGAGCGCCTCGGTCTGGATGATTTTCCGGACCTCAATATCGCCCCGCAGGAAACGGATTCCCTGCTGGAACGCAGCCAGAAACAGCTCATCGAGTCCGCGCTGGCCGAAGCTGGCAACAACCAGAGCCAGGCTGCCAAGTCCCTGGGCATTTCACGCTATACCCTGATCCGCAAAATGAAAAAATACGGGCTCGGCTAAAAGAGCCCCTCCGATCTGCCCATACCTGTGCGATAAGGCACAGCCTGCCATCACAATCCGTATCGAAACCGCACAGTTACCAGGGACCGGCCGCCTTTTCACACCTGTTTGATATATCTCTAAGTATTTGATTATAATATAGATATACTTCTTTGACGCGAGCCTGGCCAGTTTGGCGCGCTTCCTGATCATGTCATCCTCAAATTCAAACCACAGAGGTGACAAAATGAAACCCACATTTATCTTCAGTACCATGCTTATCGCAATGTTGATCACGATCGCGATCCCGTCGGGATTGTGGTCTCAAGCCGCCCCCCTCAGCTTCAGGATGGAAAACGTGAGGTCCTATGTGCCAGGTCCTCCACCTGTGACGCCCTGGATGTTTGACATCGATGACCCGCTCTATAATACCGATGACGGCAATCCTTTCACCTTCAAAGACGATGAAAACGACAACAGCCACAACTATGCCTACTACGATTTCAGCAGCTTGTTTTCCACCAACTACTGCACGGCTGAAAACCTGGACTACGTGCAGGGTACCGCTGGCTTCGAAATCACCTTTTCGGATTTTCAGCTGAGAGGCTTTCACAAAGTCAACACCGTAAATCCGCAAGCTCCCTGGGCCA
>ERZ795031.4641-NODE-4641-length-11420-cov-3.744127_pt1 | contig 11420 bp, 11 predicted proteins | sample MGYA00375123_ERZ795031 | MGnify/ENA primary metagenome ERZ795031 (study PRJEB30166, sample SAMN05720159) | activated sludge metagenome | isolation source: anaerobic digester from wastewater treatment plant | place: USA | collected 2015-04-21 ... | reverse complement strand
CTATCTCATTGGGATTAACCCAAATATTTTCATATAAGTCCGGATGCCATGTGTCTACCCCGATATCGATAACCGCTACTACAATTTGGCGGTTGCCTGTAGCCAAATCCCAAGCTTGCGGAGCTTTTATCTGTTGCCAAATTTTTGTCTGCTGTGAATAATATTGATCTTCGGGTTCTCGCGCCAAAACAGACAAAGTTGGGGTTAGTAAAAAAATAACCAAAAAACAGGCCGCAATTGATTTTTTTGTTAAATTGGGATAAAATTGAAACATAGTTTTTACTTCCCTATTATAACAAAAAAATAAAGAGAAAACAACTGGTTTTATGCTTTACCGTTTTAAACAATTAATTATTTTACTTGGTGACTTTTTTTGGCTTTATTTAAGCCTATTTTTTGCCTTAGCTATACGTTATCTAGAATTTCCTCTGCACAGATTTACCTTGCTTTTGAACAGTTTCTGGCCTCTATTCTTACTATCTGTAATTATTTTTTATATCGCCAGTCTGTATGATGTGAGTAAAAAGAAAAGTTTTGGCGAATTGATCCAAAATTCTGTCATTTCCGCCTTGGTTTGGATGTTCCTGGGGTTTGCTTATTTTTATTTTCAACAAAGCCCAATCGGTAGTCCAAAAACTATTTTATTTTTAACCGCTATTTTTTACGCTCTTTTTACCTCTTTTTGGAGATACTTACATTTTAGATATTTAGCAAAAAATATTTTAAAAACCAAAACTGTCATTATCGGTTTAACCAAAGAAACTCTGGAAATCGCCAATCTATTTATCAGGGAACCGGAACGAGGGTATGTCGTTTGTGGTTTTGTAGAAAATAACCCGGAACTTTTATTACCGGAAAATTTAAAAGACTATCCCCTTTTCAATTCTTTTGCTGATTTGAAAAAAACCGGTTTAAATTGTGATTTGATAATTTTATCACCACAAACAAGCACAAATGAAAATTTGGCCAAAGAAATTTATACTGAATTTTTTACCGGAGTTAGTATTGTCGGGTTGGTAGAAATTTATGAAAAAATGTTTGGTCGTTTACCGCCGTTTGTTTTTTCGGAAAATTGGTTTTTGAACAATCTCCCTGAACAAGAAAAGAAAGTTTATGATCGGGTAAAAATAATTTTGGATTATACAGCTGGAGTTTTGATGGGGTTATTTTTCATTATTACCTTCCCTATTTTGGCTCTGCTCATCAAAATTACTTCTCGAGGGCCGATATTTTTTACTCAAACCAGAACCGGATTGCTTGGTAAACCTTTCAAAATGTATAAATACCGTACTATGCGCGCGCTCAACGCCGATGGTAGCGCCGAAACTCACGGTCCGCAATTTGCGCAACAAAAAGACGACCGCATCACTATTTTGGGGAAAATAATGCGCGCCACTCGATTGGATGAAATCCCACAATTTATCAATATTCTCAAAAACGAAATGTCTCTCATCGGACCGCGACCGGAAAGACCGGAATTTGTCGTTGAACTTGTAAATACCATGCCTTATTATCGCTTACGACATCTCACCAAGCCCGGACTTACAGGCTGGGCACAACTGCAAAATTCTTATTATGGTAATATTGAAGAAAACCTCAAAAAGCTAGAATACGATTTATACTACATCAAACACCGCTCCCCCATGCTTGACCTGATGATCGTGCTCAAAACTGTGGCGGTAGTGATGAAAATGATGGGAAGATAAAAAAACCGCCGCAAGGCGGTTTTTTGTTTTGCTTTAATATCTTCCTTGTTATTCCAACATCCTTCTTGCTAAATATTTTCATCCTGTTTCTCGGTTTTCGTCCACTTTCTTTTTAGAAAAGAAAATGGACTGAAAGAAAATCGCTCACTGTTAAAAATCCTCACAATTTTGTAAAGCTCGCTACACTAAAATTCTAAACTCGCCCTTCGGGCTCAAACAGTAGAATTTCTTAACGCTTCGCTCCTTAACAAAATTTGTTCGTATCTTTAAATGCTCGCCTTTGTGATTGTTGGCGATTTTTTGATAAAAAAAGACGGCCCGGGTGGGTCGTCGTGGAGAGGAGTTTTATCCTGGATAAAATTCGGTGTCGATACAACCGTATTCGATGAGTGTTTCACGCTCATCTTCATCATCAAAAGACCCTCTGCCAAGATTCGGTTCCATGTCATCAAGAGGAGGTCGTATGCTCAAGATTTTTTGGGCGTTTTCATTTCCCATTACGAAGTAAAATCTTGCGAGATTCTCCAAGGGGCTCTTTCCTTTGCTTAGGAATCTTTCCCGGAGGTGTTTTTGAGTTTTGCAATTGTTGACGATCTTCAACCAGCGACTTTTTTCTTTTTCCGTTGGGGTGTATGGCTTTCCCAGACAAATGTCTGAAATAACCTGTTTGGCTCCCGGGATTATTGATTCTGGATCGGTACTGAAAAAAGCGCGCGCTTTACACATGGTATTTCCCTCTCGTTAATTTGTAAGAACTAAAGCAATTTAAACACTATTTTGCGGTTTTGTCAATTATCTACAGACGGTTTAGATAGGGTGGGGATGGGGATATTGACAAAACCGTCAAAATAGGGTAATGTAACTTGTTCTTTTTGTTTTTTATTTTTTTATTTTTTGGAGGTTTTCATGCACAGTGGAGACAAAGATGATGCTGTAAAAGTATCAAAAGACGGAGAAACCCAGGAAGAGTCTTCTGAAGTTGGTAGAATGTATGAAATAGCCCCTGTTTTCTTCACAAACGAAGATCCTGGAGTTGATAGATTTATTAACTATCAGAAAAAGTTTTTCGAAAGAAATTTCGACAAACTCTAAGCGTTGCTTTATTCAGGTGGCGCTTTTTTTATTTACCCCGTGAACTCCTGCCTTCGGCAGGGTCACCCGCTAAGGCGGGTGAAAGTTCACAGGGTAAACCCTAGTACCACCCTTGACTTATTTGTTTTAGTTTGGTATTATTTTATTCGAACGTAAACGTCTAAAAAGCGTTAAGAAATCGTGGCTGATTTTGAAACGTTATTTTTTGTTATTTAATTTATAAAATAAGCTCGTCATCGAGCTCAAAATCAAAGCATTTTTATGCCTACAATTAACCAAATCATCAGAAAAGGGCGCAGAGACAAAATTGTAAAAAGCAAAAACCCTGCTATGCAATTTACGATTGATAATTTACATCGTCGTAAAACCGTTTTTGCCAAAGGTTGCGCTTTTAAACGAGGTGTTTGCACCAAAGTTTATACTACTACTCCAAAAAAACCGAACTCAGCTTTGCGTAAAGTCGCCAAAGTTCGTTTGAGCAACGGCGTGGAAGTTATCGCTTATATTCCGGGCGAAGGCCATAACCTTCAAGAGCACTCCATCGTATTAATTCGCGGCGGTCGCGTAAAAGATCTTCCGGGTGTTCGTTATCATATTGTTCGCGGTGTTTATGATACTCAAGGTATCGAAAGTCGTCGCCGTGGTCGCAGTGTTTACGGAACCAAAAAACCGAAAGCAAAGAAAGCATAAAGGATGACGAAATACGAACAAATACGAAATTACGAACCGAAAAATATTTTCGTAATTACGCACCCTTTCGTATTTCGTATCTATTTATCAAATGTTTATTCTAAAAATAAAGTTTAATATATATGCGTGGAAAAAAAGCAATTAAAAGAGAAATTATTCCTGATCCGAAATACGGCAGTGTATTGCTTGCCAAATTCATCAATTATGTGATGCAAGACGGTAAAAAAAATACAGCTCAAAGAATAGTTTATGAATCTTTGGACAAGATAGCGGCTTTGGCCAAAAAAGATGCCATGGTTGTTTTTGAAGAAGCTATTCGTACAGTAGCTCCGCAAGTGGAAGTTCGTTCCAAAAGAGTTGGTGGTGCCAATTATCAAGTACCGCTCCCGGTTCGCGGTGAACGTCAAAATTCTTTGGCTTTCCGTTGGATTATCGGTGCGGCCCAAGCTAAAAAAGGTCAACCAATGGCTCAAAAATTGGCAACTGTTTTATTTGAAGCTTCCCAAGGATTAGGTGATGCTATCAAGAAACGCGACGATGTCCACAGAATGGCTGAAGCTAACAAAGCTTTTGCTCATTTTGCCAGATTCGGCAAATAATATTTGTGTCATCGCGAGGTTCGCTTAGGCGAACCGTGGCGATCCCACCGTGGGATTGCTTCACCCTTCGGGCTCGCAATGACAATACTAAAAAACTAAAAATTATTTAACTATGCCTCGTGAATATCCTTTGGATAAAACTAGAAATATCGGTATCATGGCTCACATTGATGCCGGCAAAACCACTTTTTCCGAACGCGTTTTGTTTTATACCGGACGCAAACACAAAATCGGTGAAGTACATGAAGGTGCTGCGGAAATGGATTGGATGGAACAAGAAAAAGAACGCGGTATCACCATTACTTCCGCCGCTACAACTTGTTTTTGGAAAAATTATCGTATCAATTTGATTGATACTCCAGGGCACGTAGATTTTACCGTAGAGGTAGAGCGCTCTTTGCGTGTGCTTGACGGTGCTGTTGCTGTTTTTGACGGATCCCAAGGTGTTGAACCTCAATCGGAAACCGTTTGGCATCAAGCCACCAAATATGATGTGCCTCGTATCGCTTTTGCCAATAAAATGGATAAAATGGGTGCGGATTTTTATATGACTCTGGCTTCTATCAAAGAACGATTGAGTAAAAATGCCGTTGCTATCCAGTTGCCAATCGGCGCAGAAAGTACTTTTTCTGGTATCATTGATTTGATAGAAGAAAAAGCTTATAAATTTGAAGGTAAAAATGGTGAAAATATCGTAGAGATTCCAATTCCTGAAGATATGAAAGACAATGTCGTCAAATATCGCGCGGAAATGATTGAAAAAATTTCCGAAGCCAATGATGAAACTATGGGAAAATTTTTGAACGGCGAAGCTTTGTCTGTTGAAGAAATTAAAAAAGCTATTCGTGAAATGGTTATTGCCAATCGTTTGTTCCCGGTAATGTGCGGTTCTGCTTTGAGTAATATCGGCGTACAGCTAGCTCTTGATGCAGTTGTAGCTTATTTGCCGGCTCCAACCGATGTGCCGGAAATCAGAGGAACTGATCCGGAAACCGGAGAAGCCATGGCTCGTAAAGCTGATGACAACGAACCTTTTTCCGCTTTGGCTTTCAAAGTGGCTACCGATCCGTTTGTTGGTCGTCTTATTTTCTTTCGTGTATATTCAGGTAAGGTAACTTCCGGTTCTTATGTTTTCAATTCTTCCAAAGGCGAAAAAGAAAGAATCTCTCGTATCGTGCGTATGCATGCCAATCACCGCGAAGATGTGAATGAAGTTTTTGCCGGTGAAATCGCCGCTGCTATCGGTCTTAAAGACACTATTACCGGTGACACTCTTTGCGATGAGGCTAAACCGATTGTTTTGGAAAAAATCACTTTTCCGGAACCGGTTATTTCCGTCGCGATTGAACCGAAAACCAAAGCTGACCAAGAAAAAATCGGCATGGCTTTGCAAAAACTTACCGAAGAGGACCCCACTTTCCGTGTTCATACTGATGAAGAAACTCTCCAAACTATCATTGAAGGTATGGGTGAGTTACATTTGGAAATTATCGTTGATCGCATGAAACGTGAATTTAAAGTGGAAGCCAATGTCGGCGCTCCGCAAGTAGCTTACAAAGAAACTATCAAAAATTCTTCCGAAGCCGAAGGGAAATACGTCAAACAATCCGGCGGTCGCGGTCAATACGGTCACTGCTGGTTACGCGTGGAACCGCAAGACGACAAAACCAAAGGCAATTTTGAATTTATTGATGCCATCAAAGGCGGTGTTGTTCCTCGTGAATATATCCCGGCGATTGAAAAAGGTATCAAAGAAGCTATCACTCGCGGTATCCAAGCAGGTTATCCGGTAGTGGATATCAAAGTTACATGTTACGACGGTTCTTATCACGAAGTTGACTCTTCTGAAGCTGCTTTCAAAATGGCCGGCTCTATGGCGTTTCAAGATGCTTGTCGTAAAGCTAATCCGATAATTTTGGAACCTATTATGAAAGTGGAAGTTTTGGTTCCGGAACAATTCATGGGTGATGTTATCGGCGATCTTAATTCCAAACGTGGTCAAATCCAAGAAATGACAGATCGTGGACAGCTCAAAGCCGTGCGCGCTATCGTGCCATTGGCGTCCATGTTTGGTTATACCACCAACTTGCGTAATATCACGCAAGGTCGCGCCAGCTCTACCATGGAATTTTCTCATTATGCTGAAGTTCCGGGTAATGTCGCGCAAAATATTATCTCAGGAAAACAAAAATAATCACTTTGTTTAATAAAAAAATCTCTCCGTTTTTACGGAGAGATTTTTTGTTTTTATTTTTTAGGCTCTGCCTATTCTTTTTCTAGCTTGTTCCAATTCTTTTTGTTCCAGTTCTTCCTGGGAAATGATTTTGGTTTTTGATTCTTCTCCTTCAAATTCATCCTCATCATAAAGAAAAGGATTGGATATGTGGATTTCTTCCAAATCTTTGATGTTTTGTTCGGTCAATACACTGCGACTTTTCAAGTCTTCGCGCTCCGCAATTTTCAACCTTTCTTCAAAAGGTATTTTTGATTCTTTTTCTATCTCTTTATTTATGCGTTTTTGTCTAAACTTCATTTCTTCGGCTTCTTTGGCTTCTGCCAAGTCCCATTTCTTTTTGTTGTTTGTTTTGGTCATATGATTTTTATGTTCTTGCGGATTAAAACCCGCTGTTTCTGATCTCATATATTTAAAATTATTTTTTAAGTTGTTATTAGATTGTCTAAATCATTTTTTTCCGCAGAATTGACAGCCAGAGATTTTAAAACTTGTTCAAAGAACGATTTTCCTTTTTCACCGGACTCTTTTGAGATGTTTTGAACTAAATTTTCAGGGCTTTCTTTTAGATAACTGCTAATTATTTGTATGTTCTTTTTACCTTTCTCTACCAACTTCATAGAATCGGCGCTACCGGGATCATAATTTTCAGCTAGGTTTTCTATTTGTTTTAATTTTTCCAATACAAGCTTATCTTCCAAACTTATGGGTTTTCCATTTACCATTTCAAAGCCTTCTCTTAGATAATCTTTGTAATCTATCGGCTTAGAGATCCAATCGGTTTGTTTGGAAATATCAATTAAAAAATTTCTAAAATTTTTCAATGATTCCGTTAATTTTTTTTCCGCAATGATTTCGCCTCCGCCTTCGGTTTCTCCAATAAGTTTTTCTTGTTTTAGCAATTCAGTTTCGTTATGTTTTTCAACTTCCATTAAAAACATCCAAGTGATATATAGGTCATTGAATTCCAATTTTTCTTCTTGGATTATTTTTTTAATAAAGATTTCTTTTTCTTCCGGAGAATTTAATTTTTCATATTCTAAAAACAATTTCCTCATTTTTTGATAGTAACCTTTTTTAAGTTCGTTGTTTTTAAATTCAGTGTATTCTATATCCGGTTTTAAGGGTTTTTTTACTTTCTTCATATCTTCTTCAGCCATCTTTTCCAACACTTTTAATTTTTCTGATAATGCAGGGTCTGTGGAAGTGATATAAAAATCATCCTTTTTTTCAGGCTCTTTGTCTTTTTTTAAAAATTCACGATTTGTAGGAAAAGAATTTTCCATATTTTTGTTTTATATTAGCCAATAAACGTTGTATTATAGCACATTTTAGCATGTTTGTCAAGCCCTTTTTGGAGCTTTTTGGCTAATACTAGCCAAAATAGATTTTTTAGTTCTATCAATATTTTATCATAAAATTTAAAAAAATCAAAATAGCTAATATTTCTTATAGTTATAGTCCATAGTCTGTAGACCGAAGTCCGAAGACCATCTTGACTTTTTCTTAACCAATGTTACAATAAAAAAACTTTTTAATAACTATTTTTATGCTTAATAAAATTTTAAAAGACTTGTTCAAATTATTGCGTCAAACCGAGGGTAGAGGTGTCTTGGCAGATAGTGATAACGGTGATTTATACGTTATTTTACCGGCTACCGAGTATGAGCGATTAACTGCTGGTACACATCATCAAATAGCCAATCTCAACGAAGAAGAAATGCTGGAAAAAGTTAATAAAGAAATAGCTTTTTGGCATTCTTTGCAAGAAGAAAGGCAAAAATACGAGGAATTTGAGGAAATTTTGCGTAAAAATAAAGAAAAAAACAGTATAGACAAGGCTTTGGAACGTTTAGTCAAAGAAGACAGGAAAAGAGCTGAAAATCAAGTAAATTTTGGCCAAAATCAGAGAAAAAACGCTTTTGGACCAGGATTAGTCTCTCTAAAAGATGTTTTAACCACCCAGGATGTTTTTCGTCGTCGAGATTTGAAAAAAGAGGAATTTGAGCAGAAATTACGCAAAAAAATCGATCCGGAGCAAGAGTTTTTTGCCAATAATTTTTTTCAAGAAGAGGGGTTAAATGATGTTCCTGAGGAAGAAGAGAGATTTTATTTGGAGCCAGTTGAATAACATACAACTTATGGTTTATAAACCATAAGTTATTAGTCGCAAGTAACAAGTCAAACAGAGGGCTAGATTATGCACAAAATGTCCACAATCACCCTCTTGCCAAAAATATAATTATCTGTTATAATGCAAAGGCTATTAAAAAACAGCTGTTAACCCCAAAACGGTTATGAGCTGTTGTTTGATAACATTTTTTAATTTATTTTTTTCGCGGTTGGTTCACAAAACTTAAAACCCGACCACTCGGGAGAAGTGCCGCAATATTTATGTTAACCAATATGGCTGAGTTCGTAAGAAGCAAGCCACACGTCAACATTGGCACTATCGGCCACGTTGACCATGGTAAGACAACTCTTACCGCTGCTATTTTGTCAGTTTTAACTGCACATGGCATGACTGCCCAAAATAAGGGCGTTGATGATTTGGACAAAGCTCCAGAATCAAAAGCTCGCGGGATTACTATTTCTACCGCTCACGTAGAATATGAAACCCAAGCTCGTCACTATGCTCACGTTGACTGTCCTGGTCACGCTGACTATGTAAAAAACATGATTACCGGTGCCGCTCAAATGGATGGCGCTATTCTTGTAGTTTCCGCCACTGACGGTCCGATGCCTCAAACTCGCGAACATATCGTGCTTGCTCGTCAAGTAGGTGTGCCTTATATTATCGTTTTCTTGAATAAAGTTGATCAAGTTTCCGATCCGGAATTGATTGATTTGGTAGAAGCTGAAATTCGTGATTTGCTCAAAAAATATAATTTCCCTGGAGATGCCACTCCTATTATTCGCGGTTCCGCTTTGAAAGCTTTGGAAAATCCAAGCGACGAAGCAGCTTCCAAACCAGTTTTGGATTTGATGAAAGCTGTTGACGAATATATCCCAACTCCTCAACGTGATATTGATAAACCTTTCTTGATGCCGGTTGAAGATGTGTTCTCTATCGAAGGCCGTGGTACTGTAGTTACCGGTCGTATTGAACGCGGTGTTATCCATATCAACGATGAAATTGAAATCGTTGGTTTGAACGAAGAACCTTCCAAAACCGTTATTACAGGTATTGAGATGTTTAATAAACAACTCAAAGAAGGTCAAGCTGGAGACAACGCAGGTTTGTTGCTTCGTGGTACCAAAAAAGAAGATGTAGAAAGAGGTATGGTTTTGGCCAAACCTGGTTCTATCACTCCTCATACCGAATATGAAGCTCAAGTTTATGTATTGAAACAAGAAGAAGGCGGTCGCCATAAACCATTTTTCAACGGTTACAAACCACAGTTCTATATCAGAACTACCGATGTTACCGGTGAAGTTACTTTGCCTGCTGGCACTGAAATGGTTATGCCTGGCGATACCGTATCTATCACTGTTAAACTTATCAAACCGGTTGCTATGGAAGACAAGATGAACTTCGCTATCCGCGAAGGTGGGCGCACTGTCGGTTCCGGCGTGGTAACTAAAATTATTAAATAATTATGGCCGAGGGGGTGCAAGCAATTGCGCCCCCTTAAGCTGTAAAGTTCTTTAATACCAATAACATGACAGAAAAAAATACGACAACCAAGAAAGTCGCTGAAGTAAGCCGAATCAGGATCAAAATTCGCGCTTATGACAATAAAATTATTGATCAAGCTACCAAAACGATTATTGAAACCGCGCAACGTAATGGCGCTAAAGTTATCGGTCCGGTACCGCTTCCAACCGAAGTGAATAAATTTACCGTTAACCGTTCCACTTTTGTGCACAAAGATGCTCGTGAACAATATGAAATGCGTGTCCATAAACGTTTGATTGATATTTTGGATGCTTCAGCAAAATGCATTGATGCTTTGATGAGCTTAAATTTGCCATCCGGTGTTGATGTTGAAATCAAAATGTAAATTAAAAAAAGTTATTTACAACAAGGAAAGTTTTAGCTCTTGACAAGAGTCAAAAAATGACTTAGAATAGGGCAAAATTTTATTATTGAATTTTTAACTAAATAAGATTACCGAACTTTTTAGTCCGGTCAAAAACATTTAGGCAAAGAATTTGATAAAACAAATAGAAAGGAATTAGCTAACAAAAATAAATGTATTGTATTAAGCCATAAACTCTTTTTAAAAGAGTCTTCTGCGATATTAAAGAGGGAGCAGATAAGGGCTAGAAGCAGTATCATTGATGATAGAAATATCGATGTTAGCGCTTCTAGTTTTTTTGTTAAGCACCTCATTATAAAACCAAAATAATGAGAGGCCAATGACAGTTAATTTTTATGAAATTTATTTTAGGACAAAAAATCGAAATGTCGCAGGTATTTTTACCAAGCGGTGAAGTGGTCCCGGTAACCAAAATTCAAGCCGGACCGTGTTTTGTAGTACAAGTTAAGGATGGAAACAAAGATAATAAAAAATCTTTGCAAATCGGTTTTGGCGAGAAAAAAGAATTTCGCTTAAACAAACCTCAAAAAGGACATCTCAAAGATGTCGCGCCGGTAAAATTTTTAAAAGAATTTTCCACTGACAAAGTTGATGGTGTAGAAAAAGGAGATTTAATAACCGCAGAAAGTTTTGTTGCCGGTGACGTTGTTAATGTTATAGGTTTTTCCAAAGGACGCGGTTTTGCCGGGGTAGTAAAAAGACATCATTTTGGCGGCGGTCCGGCTTCTCATGGACATAAAGATAATTTGAGAGCTCCTGGTTCTATCGGTGCCGGTGGGGTGCAAAGAGTTTTTAAGGGTATGCGCATGGCTGGACGCATGGGTGGTGAACAAGTAACTATAAAGAATTTGGAAATTGTCCAAGTTAATCCTGATGAAAATATTATTTATATCAAAGGAGCCGTGCCTGGTGCTCGTAAAGGATTATTGATAATCGAAGGAGGAGGTGAATTGAAAATTACCAAAAAAAATAAAGAGGTCGAAGTTAAACAAGAAAATATTCCGGTTTTAACTTCTTCCACCGGAATATTTTCTTGTTTAACTTCGACCTCTTTATT
>ERZ795031.4640-NODE-4640-length-11420-cov-4.465024_pt1 | contig 11420 bp, 10 predicted proteins | sample MGYA00375123_ERZ795031 | MGnify/ENA primary metagenome ERZ795031 (study PRJEB30166, sample SAMN05720159) | activated sludge metagenome | isolation source: anaerobic digester from wastewater treatment plant | place: USA | collected 2015-04-21 ... | reverse complement strand
CTGCACATCACGCGCTCGGTACACTCCGCTAACTTCCGCCACAGCGATCCCAGCGTAGTCCTTTTCCACCATTGCTCTATCGTTTGCTTTTCGAAGGGCAGGCAGAGCCCGCTGAGCACTTCGAAGACTTTGACGATCTCCACCACCGGTCGCCGCCACGAGAAAGCGGGCGGACGCTGAACTTAGGGCACTGGGAACAGGTGCCAACCCCCCAGTAACGCTCAACTCGACCCCCACAGGGTAATTGGTGTGCAGCCCACCTCCGGTTTTGTAGTTCGCGAGCACAGTGTGCCCAAGCGGGGGGATGATCCCATTGATACCATCCCCAAAGATGATCGAGGTTATCAGCTCCTCGTCTGTTTCCACCAGGTAGATGGTGTCAGATGGTCCGTAGCTGGTAGCATCATCCACTTGGGCGTACGGAACTCCGTTGACCGTGACAGACAAAGTACCATCAATAACAGAGTTGGTCCCCAGTAGGAACCGCTGATCAGCTTTTCCATTGGAGGGGCCGAGGTTGTCATTGTGCTCATCCCCCTGAACCACCGCAACGTCCACGTAGTACCCGTCAGTCCCGTCAAAATCAGGGGGCCAGGTCACTGCCACGGGCGCCTGCGGTTGAAAGATGGTTCCATCTTCTGTAGAAAACTGAAGTTCAGCCTCAATGTTGAAGGGGTAAAGGAGCGGGTTTGCTGAAAGGCCCAGCACCCGCATCCTCGTCGAAGAAGAAGGGGTAGCACTATGCATGGTGTACCCGTGAGACTTCGCGATCCACCGAAAGCTCTGCTCTCGAATCAAGGTGGAGGCAATGGTTTCCAGCACACTCGCGTTGTAGTTGTACCCGAGAGCGTCACAAGCGTACGCAAGCAGCTCGACCACTCCTGTCAAAGAGTTGGAACTATTGAAGTCGGTCCACTGCTGGTCCGTGAACGTGCGCTGTGCGTACGCAAGCAGGTCTGCCAGCATGGTCGAGTAATCCAAGCTGGTGAACGAAAAGACGGGGCTATTGCTGTCGCCTGCGGTCATTGCTGTGTCTCCGGTTTCTTGAGTCGGTATGGGCGTACGAAGTTATCCTCGCGGTTAGTCGCCCGATACCGAAATCGGACGGAGCCTCTCATGAGATTCGGATCAGTGGGCACTACGTCTGCGTCCGCGGCAAGTACGATGATTCTGGGCTCCCACACTCGCAGTGCCCTGGGGACTTCATAACGAAAAATGTCAGTGAGCACATCCATTGGCTCAAATAGTGCCCTTCGAACACGAGTTCCAAACCCCACCCCATCTTTGACCCGAAAAGGCCACTCGTTGGGGTCGGTGTTGATGATCTGCTCAATTGACATGTGGACCAGAGCCTCCCCCGTCGCGATCAAAGGGCGAGAACAAGAAGCGTCCAACTGGATCGGATAGGCCCAACCAACCCCAAGGAAAGACTGCTGTGTTTCTACTGTCATGGCGTTTTTGCGCAAATGTCAACAAATTGTCGAATGCCGTTGTCTTTGCCAGGCTCACCCAAAAGGTTGATGATGGACTGAAGCTGCGCCACCAAGGTGTCCAGGCCCATAAGAGGACTTAAGGACTTGAGGCTGACGGTGATGTCGCTAATTCCACTGACCTTTACAAACTGGAACAAAAAGCCCAGTGCCTCAAGCATTGACCCCAGAACGTCAATCCTGGCAAAAAGGTCTTCCTTCTGTGCGTTGAGCAGTCCAAGCAGACACTCCCCCGTTTTCTGTATCTCGATCTCTGGATCCGCCATAAGACCAGCCACTTGCAGGTTCAGGGTGATCAGCTTGGTGAGCACGTCTTGAACGCACTTCAAAAGTGCTACAATCAGGTCAATGATATCCCTGAGAAGGCGACAGAACGCTCCAACAGACCACCCAGTAAAGCACTGCGTACACTTAGCCGCAGCTTCTGTCATGGCGGACGTAAGCTCCCCCAGGTCAGGGGGAAGGCTGGTCAGGTCTGACAGAATGTCTTTGAGCGCTTCGAGTACTTCAAAAATACTCTGAGCACACTGAAGGAGGCACAGGGGCATCTGAAGCGAGATCAAGAAGGGCTCGATCATGAGAAGGAAGTCAGCCACCACCTCGCACCCATCACAACCGCCTTTCAGCTCAAGATCCATGATAGGCTTGACCTTGGTCCCAGTCACAGGAAGGGTGATTCCTTCGAGCGCCACGGTGGGCCAAGATTCAGACGGAGGGCACGGATTGATACACAGTACCCGCGCCCCTTTTCCAACTTGTGGCGGAAGGCTCACCCTGAAATCCTCCCAATGTCAGCCTCAATGAGTCGCCCGTTTGCTCTCACAAAAGCGCCCTGGATGTTTACCCCATTGGGCCCAATCACAATGGCCCCTCCCCTGTCAGACATGAGCACAATGTCCCTGCCAGCCTTCACTACCAGCCGAGTCTCCTTGTCCTTGCGGGGTCGCACAGGGTTGAAGTCGTCAATGTCCCCTTTTACTCGACCACTTTCGACGGCGGCAAATAGGGAGCCCCCTGGTGGACTTGCTGCCGCCTCGTCGTCGATCTTACTGTGTACGCCATCCCTAACCGGAGCGTACACAAAGGTGCCCACCCAGATGGGAAAATCAGGGCTCTGGTTCTCAAACTCGATCCACACCCCAACGCTGATATCGTCATTGTCTGACGGCACAGGGGGAACTCCAAAGTCCAAGGTGCTCAGTCCGCCCAGCCAAGGAAAACAAGGCTCAGCCCAATCCAGCCAATGGTCCTTGTCATCTGCACTGCCCATAACCTGGGGGCAGTAAACACGAAGCCTCCCGCGCCCCTCTGGGTCGTTATTGTCCCTGATGAAGCCCTTGTACTTCCCGGGGTATTTCCCACCATAGTCTGGATTCAACAGCTCCATTTGTTTCTCCTACCCCACCTTGGCCGTAACTCGGATGGTGGTGCCATTTGTGTCTGTATTCAGTATAACACGAGCGGGCTTTGCTTCGACATCTTTGCCATCTTTGCTGGTCTTGTCGTTGCCCTTGCTGTTCTTGTCCTTGTTTTTGCCCTTGTTGAGAGCGTTACGAGTAAGGCTCGCTTCCACGACGTACCCGCTGCTGTCAATCTTATGTCTCGTTGACACCACACGCCAATTGCCCGAGTAGGTGAGCCCCACGTTCTCCAGCCGGATCATCATCTTGGAAACAAGCCGAGGCGTGCCAGCGACCTTGAGGCTGGCTTTGACCGCCTTCATGTCGATCTTCCCCATGGTGGCAGCCGCATGTTTTTTTATGACCTTCTTATCAGTCTCAGGGGTGGCTGTCGTGAGAGGCTGCTTGGGAGCCATGACCACTTTGGAGTTCACCACAATGTTGGTGCCACTAATAGTGTCAATGGTCAAAACATATAACCCTGCCCCAGCAGTCCCCGTGTCCCTAGGACCAGCACTTTTCACCTTGGACTTGTTGTTTTTGGGATTGGCCCCCGCTTTTCCAGAGGCGCTGGGCTTGGACATACTCACCTCTGGGGAGAAGCTGAACGTGGACCCAAGCAAGTCAGTAAAATAGGTGAACGTCAACCCAGGGGGCGCATCGTACCTCTTTTTATGGAAGTGAAGCACGGTTTCTTCGACGTAACAGTCCCAATTCAAGGGGGCCGCGAGAGACTGCAAGTAGGAAATGTCAGTCATCGATGCAGGCTGGATTCGAGCCTTGCCCCGCCCGTCCCCAGATTCTTCAATGTCAGTGTCAAAGCGATACCTCTTTGCAATCTGTCTTGCTACTTCAGAAGAACTGACTGCGCCCCAGTTCCGGGGGTTGGATCCCTTACCCATGTCATACCGAGCGTCGTATGCCACCATCTCGATGGTGCGCATGCCACTGGCAGGCATGCTGGGCTTGGCCTTCGCAATGACCACACTGTACACCCGAGACATGTCATTGGGATAGCCAAACGTTACTCTGAATCGCACCCCAGCAGCGAATCGAGGATCGTCCACAAATTTGCCGTAAGGGTCATTGACCTTGATCTTTATCTCGTTGACCTTCTTTTCGTCGTCAGAGAACTCAAAGCTGGCCAAGTTCTGAAGTAGGTCAGTGGCAAACTCCTGATCTGCCTCAATAAAAACCCTGGGGGACACGACACTGTGTCGGCTATTGAACATGCTCATGTGCGCCCCGCCATGATATCAAATAGGAATCGCCGGATCGAGGGCACCTTGACCGTCCTGCCCACCTCAAGCTCCGTAAACGGATCCACCACACCGGACAGATCCGCAATGGCCCACCAGTTGCGCGCGTCCCCCAGGTACTTGAGCCCCAGATGGCTCCAGTGCATGGATCCATCCACAAGGATAAACCTGTCATCCTCTGCATCTGCCACAACGCGGGGTCGAATGTCCACATACGCCGGTCGAGCCAACTCCATTGTGACCGGGTTTAGGACCTCCACCACAGGGGAGAGCATAAGTCTGCTTCTATTATGTGGCATTACAGCTCGATTTCCATATCAGGGGGTAAGAGGTTATCTCTAACTTGGCCCCAAGGGGGAGCCTCACCCATGGTCAAGTCTATCTTCGCCCGAAGGATGCGCAAGTCAGGGGAAAAGTAGTTGAGCGTTTCTTTGACACTCTTGACCACGCAGGGAGTAGTTTGGAACATGAGCCCAAACGTGAACAGAACAACGGGAGGAGCAACACTTTCTGCCGTGGATCCCACCACTGGATATCCAAGAGAGCGGTACCAATTGATCTCGTACGTCAGGTCGAGCTGTCCGTTGTAGAAGATACGGTTCTGGATAGCATCCAGGTACAGAGTCAAACTCCAAGTTCTTTCACCACCTGCCCCATACTGGTAAATGGGGTGGCTCGCCCCAGGAAGCTGCCCGACTTCCCACCCAGTGGTTTTGGAGGCCTCGATCTCATGGGGGTTGATCAAAAAATTGCGATGCTCCATTCGACCTGGAATGGTGATTCGACCTTTGGTGACCGTAGGGCTCATGTTTACTCCGTCATGGGCATGCCGTGAGCGTTGGCCCAATCCACGAGGTGTTTTTGAATTGACTCAAAGACGACCTTGCCATCGAGTTCGAGCACAGTTTTGTTATTGAGGTTCACTGTCATAGGTTCTGCCCCGGGCCTACCCGCTGAGGATGCCCCTCGACCCCCCGCCATACTGTCCTCCATAATCCCAAGCCCAGGAAGCCCAAACCCTGTCGGCTGTGGGGCCCCTGCTAGCAGTTTATTGACTGCATTTGCTGCCTCCACTTGGGCATCGAGCGCCTCCCGAAATGAAGAAGGGCCTGCCCCCGGTTCCTCCCCCTTCCTGTACCCGAACTGCCTACTAACTTCATAACCGGCAGCGACAACATTTCGCTTCGTAACCCACGCCTTGTTCACGTCCTCAATGTCTTCCCTCGTGTCCACTCCAAACTTCACGAACGCATCTTTGAGCTGATCAAACATGCCCTTTTTTTTGCTGAAAAGGGCCTTTCTCATTCCCGCAAAATCCCCCTTGGTGAGCGCCACCAGCGCTCTCCCAAGTCCTACTGCGGTGTGCCATATTTCTCTCAAGGGAATGAGAATCAGGTTGAACCCAAGCCTGAGAAACGAAAACGCAACATCCCCGATGTTCTTGAGGATAACGAATGCCATATACACCTCCATGATCTCCTCCACGATGCCCCCTACGTGGGGAATGACTGCATCTATCGCCTGAGCCACCAGGTCCATGACCCAGGCGGCAACATCTGCAACGCCCAAAATGATATCTGCGAAGGTGTCAAGAAAACCCTGTGCTTCCCCCACGTTCTGCTCAGTAGATTTGGGAATCAACCCCATTGCCTCCGCAATGCGCTTTCCCGCCTCGAATACTCGACCGAAGGCCAGGCTGATTTTGTCGAAGGCAGCAGAAAGCTTCGGTCCGGTGGTCTTCCACCCCTCACTGAGTCTCTGCTTGAATCCATCCCAGGCAAGCTCAGCCCACTTGATCCACCCCACAATTTCCTTGAACGTTTCCATAAGGCCTGCCTTCTCAAGCTCCTCGGCGGTCTCCAGTGAAACGCTGGTCCCTGTTGCTCCCCAGTTCTGGAACGCTTCAGAGACTGCACTAATTAGAGTGCAGGCTTTGCCAAAGATTTCGACCAATGGTTGCCACGACGCAGCCACTACGAGCGCCCCGGTCCCCACCCCCACGAGCCCAAGTGCCAAAAAGGGCAGCAGTGACAACGCCAAGGGGGCTGCTGCAAAGGCAACGAGTTCTATGACCGCCAGTCCGATGGTCGCAGAGATGACAAACGCTCCGAATGCCCCTGCTGCTGCAACTACGGTTCCAACCACCGCCATTAGTGCAGACCCTACTAGGGTCAAAACAACTCCAAACTTAACAAGCCCTGGATGGTTTTTGATGAAGTTGGCGACGGCGCCAATTGCTTTACCTCCCAGTATCATCGTCTTTGTGAGTAGGTCCACGACAGGGTCCAAAGCATCTTTCACGGCAGCCATGAACTGCTCATCCCCAATGTAGTCGTCAATCTCTTTGAAAGTGTCAATGAGCCCGCGCTTTAGCTTGTTGTACGGCCCATCGGGGTCATCGATCGCTGCGATCGCCTTGAGAATCCGAGACGGCAGTTCCTTGTAATTGCTCAAGATGCCATCGAACGTGGAGGAAGCAGCAGCGGAGAACCCAAACCATGCCTTGTCCTTGTTGATGTTTATGATCTCCTCAATGATCGCCTTCGCACCACTTTTACCCGCACTACTGAGCCTATCATAGATTTCCATGGGAAGCTGATCTCGAAGGAGCATGGCAGACCCTGATGCAAGGAGCCGCTGCATGCCTCTGGTGAAAGTTTCCATCTTCCACCCCACGTTCCCAGTGGCCGCAGCCATGTCGAGGATTGCAGAGGCAGCAGTGGTTTTCATGTTCCCTGCCAGACTCAAGGTGGCATCGTCCACCTGGCTGAATCCGGCTGCCATGGCCTCAGCCAAGTCTATCGTCTTCCCTCCCTTGTCACGCCACGCATCGAGCGACACGCCCGACTGCACAAGTGCCGTCGTCAGTTCGAGGATTTGCTGTTCTTCGAACGGTGTGTACTTCACAATGTCCTGCACTCCCCTTACAACGTCGAATGCCTGCTCCTGTGAAAACTTCCCGAACATCTTGATGCGCAGAAGGGCCCCTTCCATTTCACCACCCGCCATGGCCACTGCTTTGGCGAGGCCAGCGAACATGCTGATTCCCTTCATACCATACGACTGCATCTGCATACCAAACTCAGACATTTGCTGAAATGATTGCTTTACTTGATCCACTAAAAGTGCCACAGCCGCTACCTGGGGGGCTATGCCTCCAAGTGCTGAACCGATCCCACTAATCCCACCACGCAGCCCACCAAGGAGCTGTGTTGCTGTTTGAGCCGCTCCACCCACGCCCTGGTGAGGCGCAGAACCTGGGGCGGACACCTTGTCCTTGCCCAGCTCTTTGGCCACGTCAGAAACAGTTGTCTTCAGCTCTTTGAGTTTGTCTTTGCCAGCGAGATTGACGTCAATAAGAAGGGTGAATTTGGAACCAGAGATCATCTGCACTCACTCCATGAAGTATGGGCAGTGCCAGATGAAGTCAACGTCGTGAGCGTCTATGGAAGGCGTGGACTTGGATCTGACTGCCTCTTCGATTCTCTCACCAACGATGCGCTTCCAGCGTACCGCCGCGCGCCTACGTGAATATGCCATCCTAAGAACATCCCGCTCACTCCACCACTCAGCTAGGGAGAAGATGTCCGTTTCAAGCCGGTACTCTTCCCCGATGGGAAGAAAAAAGCAGGGTCATTCGTATCGATAAGGGTTGAGAATTCTCCCCCACAGTGGGGGCAAACAATCCCTTCAATCGACGTGTCGATTCCTCCCTCACGAGTATTGATCTCGTAGCGCAAGAAGGATCGATCACGGGCTGACATACGCCGAAGTGCCTCGAACTTGGGCTCATCCCCATCGATGCTGATCAGCCGAAGTTGAAGCGTCGAAGTCACAAGATCATCACTATGCTGCCCATCGTGAATCTCCTGAATGCGCTTCTCATCGCTACCAACGAGAGGCCTCCACACCACCACCTTGCCGGATGGGCAGGTAGAAGTGAAAGAAAAAATAGATTGACTATCACTGGGAAGCGGATTGCTTGTGACTTCCAGATCAGCGAGGTTATACTCCACTCGCTCGACGACTTTCTCACAGTGCGGGCACCGCCTGTCACACTGCACTTCGTCCCCGAGCGACAACTGCCGTAAACGAATGAGCGCAAACGCCCGGTCGTTGGTGTGCGCATCTGCCCACTGTTGAAAGAAAAAGTTGGGAGAATCAAAACGGGTCCCCCCATCAGGGCGGCGCATTGCTCCAATCTGCTCCGTGCAGCGGGACAGGATTCGAGACATTCGTTCCCCAAAACTAGTGGGAGACAGCCCACTGTTTGGTTTCTTCTCCTGCCTGCGCAAAAGCTTGATGCCGGAAAGAAGGATGTCTTCCTCTTCCCCAGTCAGCTCAGTCAGAACCACCTTCTTTGACCACCCTTGCGGGGTGCGAATACCCATCGGCAACTCGATTAAAGCCTCCATTGCCTACTCTCCTACAGGATTTGTTCGAAGCCCTCGTGTGCAAGAACCAACTCTTCCACACTGTTCTCCGAAGACTGCGCATCAACGTCACCCATGGGCTTGTAGCTCTTGGGCCACGCATGGTTCAGCTTCCAGCTACGAACCTTCTGGTTCAAGCTGTTGTACTGGTGGATGACAGGTTCCCTTCGGAATTCTGCACTGGACCCCTGCACGGCAACCTTGTGGACTTGGGCAAACCAGTCCAAAAAGTCATCAGCCCCTGGTCCTGGAACGATCTGCCCACGAGAAAGGGTAACGTCCCCATACTTGGCGAGCCCCGGGGACTTTTGCGGGGTTTCATTATCTCCCCCTTCCCGGTACTCGATCACATCGGTTTCAACGTTGAGGCCACTTACTTTGGAAAACCCAAAGCGAATGAACCCCTCGATCTCCACACGGAATCGAAAAGACTTCAGCGGATCTGCAACTGCTCCACGCCCCATGATTCACTCCTCTCAAAGCTGTGAGGCCAGCGATGCCTCAAGAGCCCGTGTATCTTGCTCCAGGGTGATGTCCACGTATCGAGCGGGTTGATCAAAGGCCAACCCCACACGAATTTTCATTTTCTTTGCCGCAATCACCTGCGCCGTATTGTTGGTGTCATCACAGATGATGAAAAATGCCTCTTCATCCGTTGATCCCTTGAGAATCCCATCCTTCCGCCACTGCCGGAAAAGAGAGGTAGCCACTCGCACCACCTGGCTGCGGGTGTCTTCGTTGTTGGGCTCGAAGTTCACGAAGCGGGTACGCCGCTTCAGTTCGCGGCGAGCCACACAGAAGCCAGTCACCTCACCATGAACCCCATACTCGTTCGTGCTGTCCAGTGTCTTGTCACCCCAGACAGCATACCCCTCGCCAGGGAAGTTGATGATTGCATTGATTCCATAGGAGAACATGCCATCATACTCGTCACTTCCCTCGTCAATGTTGTACCCCAACCCGACGATGCCACGCACTTGACCGTCCGTGATGCCAGCCGGTGACTTCGCGAAGTTCCGCTTATAGTGGGTACGGGCAATCAACCCCTGAATCCACCCACTGGGAGCCTTGAGCGTCTTTACCCCCAACAGGGAATCCACCACGTACACATGGGGCCAATACATGGTGAGAAACATCGAGCTGAAGTTTGCAGTGTTTGTCACCCACGTGGCGATGGCGCTGTGGTCAAACCCACTGGGCCCTTCAATAATACCCTGCACGTCCCCGCGAAGTTCCAAGTACGCTTCCAACCCCTTCAAAGCGCTGGCCCCGTCGTTTGCTCCGAGGATGTCGCACACTCCAGGCATGGAGATAAAGTTCACGTCCTTGGCGGAGTTCCAGGCATAAACACCAGTCTTCGACACTGAGGATCCGATAAAGTCACTCACCCCGATAGCCCCACCGTTGGAGCCCCCAGACATAACGATGGACACCGCATCCTGCTCTGGTCGCGGGTCAGATACCGAAGGGCCCAAAGCCGTGACCGTCACAGGAGTACGGCTGGCACTATTGATCACCACTTCGAAGTACCTGGGGCCAGCCAACGGATCCATTCGAAGATTCATAAAGGGGCTGGGAGCGAGAAGAAGGCCATCGCTACCATAGACATACAGATTCCACGTCTCAAGCACAACGTCCTCTGTCCCTGCATACCCACCCGTAGGGACCGTGATGGCCGTACTTAGGGTGAGCGTGGCACCATCCACCACAGAAATGACGGCCCTTTGGGTATCCGCGCCCTTCGTGATCGATATTTGATCCCCCACTTGGAGCTTGGCCCCAGAAAGGACTGAGATGGTGGAGGTAGCCCCCGCAGCGGTGGCAGCAACCCTGGTCACCGCTACATCATTTCTGGTAGCCTTGACCTTCGTCGAGTTTCCCCACACCCCCACGCTGGAGGCATTCACTTTGATCGTTGACACCGAAGTGCTTGCAGTGCCCGCGTGGGCACTATTGTCCAAACCCATCTTGGTGTCTGCCGTGGACGCTACCATCACCTGAACGGTGGCCGCCGCTCCAGCCAAGTCTCGGGTCAGTACGAGTGCCCCTCCACTGTTAGATGGAGTAACATTAGACAGCTCTGCAAGGCCCAGGGTCACCAGCTCATCCGCCGTGACCGCTCGAATGTTCGCCACGTTGCCAGGGGTTGCGTTCGTGAAGGCCCCCGCCACAAGCCCAGTCTTGGTCGTGACGGATGCTCCACTCACACCGACTACGTATGCTTTTGCAGGGGCAGCATCAGTACCAGCCACGTCCGTGGTGATAACGATATCACTGCCCGAGACCACAGCCTTCGCTCCGAGGAGTTGAGAGTTAAACTGTGCTGCATAGGTAGACTGGCTAGTCGCCGATGACAGATCGACAACCTGCTCCCCTGGCACACCAGGGATAACAAACGTGGCTGTTTCACCAGCATCGCCAGCCGCCCACGAACCCGTGAAAGTCAAGGTAGCCGGATCCGCTCTCACCGTGATAGTCCCGTCGTTGCCAGACTCGGTGTCCACCACGATAGTATCCTCGTCGGCCAAGGTGAACGGCCCAACCGCAGAGGTAACGCTTCCGCGTCCAGCAGGCCCCACGGTGTTTAGGTCACGGCTTGCCGCGACTGCCGACGCCCCAGTCACTCGATTGATGTAGCAAACAGATCCTTCATTGGCGAAGAATCCAAGCATGGCATCGTACCCTTGTGGGTATGCCGTAAGTCTGTCGCCAAACAGCTCCCTGTAGTCGTCAGGGCTGACAACTTTCGTCGGGACTGTAGGCCCTTTTTCTGTAACGCACTGAAAGCCACCAATTGCTGTCGCAAGTCCAGGGCGTGCAATGGCCCCCTTACGGACA
>ERZ795031.4638-NODE-4638-length-11428-cov-6.894575_pt1 | contig 11428 bp, 10 predicted proteins | sample MGYA00375123_ERZ795031 | MGnify/ENA primary metagenome ERZ795031 (study PRJEB30166, sample SAMN05720159) | activated sludge metagenome | isolation source: anaerobic digester from wastewater treatment plant | place: USA | collected 2015-04-21 ... | reverse complement strand
CGCGTGCGCTCCATGTCCGCCGTCTTCCGGTACTGGTCGTACTGCATGGGGAAGTTCTTCCCCCACTCCGCCGGGTCCACGGTCTCGTCCGTCACCTGCACGACCCGCATGAAGGGGTTGCGCGCCTCCTCCTGCCGGTGGAAGATGTTCACCAGCAGCGCCGTCACCGCCACCGCGCCGAGCGCCGCCGCCAGCGCGGCCGCCGTCATCAGGATTCCGAACTTCTTGAGGTTCATGATTCCGCCTCCGCGGCCCCGGGCCGCTATTCCATGTGGCCGACCTCGCTGTGGCACCGGATGCAGTCCAGCGCCTGCGGGCCGTGGCCGAACGCGTCAATCTCCCGCACCATCGGGGCATGGCAGTCCCGGCAGGCCTGCTCCGTCACCGCGCGGTTTCTCTTTTTGATCAGGATGTTGTCGGGGAAGTTGCCCGTGGTGAAGGCCAGGCTGTGGTGGAAGCCGTTCAACCCCTTGGTCAGGTACTTGCCGAAGAAGTTGTGGGGCGTGTGGCAGTCGTTGCACACCGCCACGGCGTGGTGGCTTCCCTTCTGCCAGGCGTCCAGATGCGCCCGCATGACATGGCAGTTGGCGCAGACCGCCGGGTCGTTGGACACATAGGAGAACCCCTTCGCGTACACGAAGGTATACCCCCCCACGCCCAGCCCCACCCCGCCAAACAGGGCGGCAAGGAGGGCGGGAATCACGACCCATTTGCCCATGTGTCACTCCGGTGTAGTTCGCCTGACACGCGCATGTTAACACAAAATGCCAATAGTTTCAAGAACTGGACGAGGCCGGGCTCAGTCGGACGCCCGTTCCACCAGCAGGAGCAGGCCGCCGTCGAAGGGCGCATAGGTGAGCAGGTGGCCGCTTTTCAGGATGCGGTCGCGCAGGGCGAGGACATGCGGCGGGCGGTGGGTGTGCTCCCACCACGACTCGACATACCAGACCCGGCGCGCGCCGGCCAGCGCCTCGTCCACGGGCACGGGCATGGCCTGGAAAAACTCCCAGAGCTTGGGGTTGGGCAGCGAGCCCAGGAACCCCTCGAGCTCGCCCGGATCCCCGTAGATGCACTGCTGGGGGATGTCCCGTCCATGCAGGTAGTGCCGGAGGGGCAGCAGCGTGAAATGGCTGGCGTGCAGCACCCGGTCCCCCTCCTGGAAGCCGTCGGCGATCCGCCGGGCGGCGGCGCGGTTGTCGGGCTTGTAGCGCACCCCCATGAGGTGGGTGTCCAGCGGGTGGATGCGCTGGGCGTGCTGATCCGCCACGGCCACCCCCATGAGCGCCAGGAGCGCCGCCCACGCGGCGGTCCGCAGGGAGCGGCGCGGCAGGGCGGCCACGCCCAGGGCGACGCCGCCGCAGAAGACCGCCCCCGCGAAGAGGAACTGGCGGACCTCGTAGTAGGGCACGCGGGGGAACTGCCAGAGGACCAGATTGGCGGCCACGGGGAACACCACGAGAATGAGGAGCATGCCCGCGCGCCGGGGGTCGCGGCGCAGGCTCCAGAGGCCGAGGAGGAACAGGGCCAGCGCGACGGCCAGCAGGGGCCAGTAGACCTCGCGGCGGTCCGTGAACCCCGCGAGGAAGGTCTTGAACGTGATGAGGAGATGCTTCGCCCCCGGGCGTATCGTGTAGATGTTGGTGATGCTGTTGAGCAGGCGGCCCACCTGCGAGGTGTGGAGCAGCATCGGCAGGATCAGCACCCCCGCCGCCGCGTTGGCCAGAAACCACGGCTTGAAGAGTTCCCGCCGGAAGAGGACGGCCCAGCCGCCCGTGAGGGCCAGCGTGAGCAGGATCCACGACGCGAAAAAGTGGTTGTAGAACCCCAGCGCGCCGGTCAGGGCGTAGGCGGCCCACCAGCGGGGGCGGTTCTCCTCCAGCGCCCGGAGCAGAAAGTACCAGGTTGCCATCGCCAGCAGGAGCATGCCGGCGTAGGGGCGGAACTCGTGGGCGTACATGATCTGGTAGGGCGTCGAGGCGCACAGCAGCGCCCCGCCGAAGGCCGCCCCCGGGCCGAAAAACCGTCGGAAGCACGCGAAAGCCAGCGCCACCGCCGCCACGGAAAACGCCAGGGGAAAGGCGTGGATGAGCATGTCGTGGGCGCGGGTGGCGCGGTCGAGCCCGAGCCACGGGCCGATCACCCGGTTGGGCACCACCGCCAGCAGCGTGTTGAGCGGCGGGTCGGTGGTCTTGTCAATGTTGAGGGTGTCCAGAGGGGACGTGAGCGCGTCCGCGAGCGTCAGGGTGACGCCCTCGTCGTACCAGATGCTGCGCTCCCCGAAGCCCCACCCCCGCAGGGCCAGCGCGACGGCAACCACCGCCAGCAGGGCCAGCGCGGCACGCCTGCGGTCCGGGGTGTTGCCGTTGCCTTCCATGCCGGCTACTTTACCAGTTTCAGCCAGAAGCGGAACCCGTTGAGGTAGTTCCGGAGAACCACCGGGTTCCTCAGGCGCCACAGCGCCCGGAGGATGTAGCGGGGCCGCAGGTAATAGCGGCGGTAGGCGGACCGGACCGTCTCCGCGACCTGCGCCGCGTCGCGGTAGCCCTTGGGCACATAGACCGGCTCGTGCATTTCGGCGTCCGGCGGGGCGATGATCCCCTCGATCATGGCCGTCTCCCCCAGGGAGGTTCCGGCGCAGGGATGGTAGGGGTAGAAGATCATCCAGTCAATGTTCAGCTCGCAGGCGAAGCGGATGGTCTCCTCGGCGATCTCCGGCGTGTCGCCCGGCATGGCGAAGATGAACGACCCGCGGATTTCCATGCCCGCGCGCTTGGCCCATTTCACGGCCTGCCGCACCTGGTCCAGCGTGATGCCCTTCTTGATGGCGTCCAGCATCTTCTGGCTGCCCGACTCCAGCCCGTAGTGGATGCTGTAGCAGCCCGACTTCGCCATGCGCCGCAGCATCTCCTCCGTGACCGTGTTCACCCGCCCGAAAACGGTCCAGGTGAGGTTAAGCCGCTCCGAGTCCAGCAGGTCGCAGAACCGGGCGACCCACTTCCCGTTGATGCAGAAATTGTCGTCCCAGAAGAGGATCTCGCGGATCCCCCGCGCGGCGAGCTGCTTCAGCTCGTCAATGACGTTCTCCGGGCTGCGGCGGCTGTACGGCGCGGCGTAGCGCCCGCCCTGGAAGCAGAACCGGCACTTGCCGTAGGGGCACCCGCGCGAGGTGATCACCGTCGTCGCGGGCCGCCTGCGGCACTGGTTGGGCAGGGGGATGTAATACTGCTCGTCGTAGAGATGCCGCGCCGGGTGGGGCAGAATGTCCTGGTCGCGCAGGGGCTCGCGCACCGGCGTGGCGACGGGCTGCCCATCAGGCCCGCGGTAAATGATGCCCTTGACGCCGTCCAGCGGCGCGCCGCTTTGCATCGCCGCCAGCAGCTCCACCAGCGTCTGCTCGCCCTCGCCCGGCACCAGAATGTCCACCTCCGGCATGTCCGCCGGAATGCTGTCGAAAAAGGAGGTCACATGCGCGCCGCCCATGATGATGGGAAGGTCCGGGCGCGCCTTCTTGAGAAGGGCCGCCGTGGTCCGGGCCGCGGCGGCCAATTGCGTCAGGCACGAGATGCCGACCACGTCGGGCGACAGCGCCAGCACCCGCCGGACCGTCTCCGCCTCGTCAATGTTCAGCGCCTGGGCGTCCACAAAGGCGGCCTGATGCCCCGCCGCCTCGACCGACGCCGCCAGATAGCCCACGCCCAGCGGCGGCAGAATCCCGCGCCGAAGCACACCGCCCCCGCCGTAGGACTTCACCAGCTCGAACGTGGGCATGACAAAAACGATCTTCATGGGCCTGCTCCGGGCGAAAAGGGGCAAAACGCGGTCTCCGCAGACCGCCTACTATAGGGCACCCCCGTGCGGGATAACAATTTCCGGCCCGTTTCCATGCCGCAAAGGGGGGCGAACGCAGGGATCCGCAGATGACGCAGATGACGCAGATTTCCGCAGAGCGGGATGGGAACTCCTGGGAACGCCGATCTCCTGATCGGCATCTTTGAAGACCGTCCCCCCAGAAGTGCGGCGTGCCCAAGGGCACCCCTTCTTAAATGCCTTGACAGTAAACCAAAATAGTGATAGATTGTTCCTTGTATTGTCAAAGCCATAAGGTTCTGTGAAGGAATGTCGGCAGACCAAGCGGCTGGCGCAGGCGCCCCGATGCAGACTAAACCCCATCAGGAGGCGGGGAGATGGTGGGCGCACCTCATTGTTTCAGCGCCATGCGGGGCAAGTGAGTGGCATGTGATTGGATGAACACGACAATAAGGAAACCGGCGTCATGAATCCCTCGGAAGCAGCCAGTCTATCACCCACGCAAGCGATGCTGAAAGAGGCCTTTGACAGGTTCTACGGCAGATTCGGAAACGAGCTCACGGCCTCCAGGCACGGTCAGGAAAGTCTTGAGGAATTTCGGAAGAAAAGACGCGTGGGAACACCGGGCATCCTCATGGAAAACGTGTGCGTAAACATGCCCTGCCTCTACGATGAACTAAACATCCTTTATGACTGCGTCGAAGCCCTGTTTCAGGAAAACCGCGTGGAGGCCGTTTGGGAAATGCCGGCATTTCTCCGGTGCAAGGAGGATGCTGTGCCGGAAGTCTATGCCGGACTTTGCCTGCTAAGTTCTGATATGGAGGATTGGATGGAGGATGCGAAAAACTACGGAGTGCTCATTCCGCTCATGTCCAAGAAAATGAGTCTGGAACCGCCCTGTCTGATGAGGCGAGTTGCAGCGCAGAAGAGGCGAAAGCGTGATGACGTGAGCAAGTTAGTAGACTATTTTAACAGCAGTACAAATCATCAGAGAGAGGGCTCGGTGGTTCGATTCGTTGATGTCTTCTATGGACTGATGGTTCGCATGGAGCTGTTCAAACTATCGGTTGACAGGCTGGTTGAGTTGTCAAGAAAAAGTGAGCCTCAGATTCTTGAGTGCGCCATCGAGGTGGAGAGGATGAAGTTGCTCCTGCTCCAACTGGCAACCGAGGTCTGTCGGGCCAAGCCAGTGGTGACCGAATTCTTCTACGAAGTGCTTCCACTAATACCGAAAAGGCGGAGGCGCCGTTTAGTCTGACTAGCAGAGCCACCTGTCGGACGCCTGGGAGAATATGGGCAGGCATCATGCGGACGCTCCGCAGATGACGCAGATTTCCGCAGAGAGGGGGGGCGGGGGCGCCTTCTTTCCCTTGGTGGCTCTGTGGCTCTATGTGAGTCTCTCTGGAGAAGATGCTGCGGCAGATGGACGGGCTCAGGCTTTCTTGCGGGCCACGGCGGCGAGGCTGACGCCCCAGGGCAGGTTTGCCCGGCGCAGCCACCAGAGTTCGGGCAGCAGGGCCGCCTTGAGGCAGGCGTTCAGGGCGCGGGGCGGGGTCCAGAAGTCGGCCAGGGCCGAGGCGCGGGCGCGTTCCGCCGAGAGCAGTTTGCGGCGGCCGACGCGGGCGGCCACGGCCAGGGGGAAGGGGGTGGACAGCATGGCGGTCACCCGTTCCACGGTGAATCCAGCGCCTTTCAGCAGCCGCCGGAGCCCGTCACGCTCGTAGCGGCGGCGGTGACACTGCACCTCGTCGCCCACGTTCCACAGGAGCATCATGCCCGGGGCGAACACGAGATGCGCGCCGCCGGGCGCGAGCACGCGGTGGGCCTCGCGGACCGCCGCCGCATCGTCGTCCAGATGCTCGTAGACATCCAGCGAGAACACCAGGTCAAAGGTGTTGTCGGGAAACGGCAGGTTCTCCCCGAGGGCGAGATAGCAGGGCACCCGGTTGCGCTCCGCCGCGAAGGCAAGGGCCTCCGGCGCGAGGTCCACAAGAGTGAAGGCTGCCTGCGGGAGGCGCTTCGCGAGCCAGGCCGCCATGAACCCCGTGCCGCAGCCCGCGTCGAGGATGCGCAGCGGCCTGTCCGCGTCCACGGAGGCGCGGATGAGCTGCTCCAGCAGATGGGCGCGGAACCAGGAGAGGTAGTGCAGCGCCTCCTCGCGCTCGAAGACCGAGGCGTGCGCCGCCGTGGGGAACCCCTCCTCGGGGTCCGTGGCGGGAAACACGAAGTCAGGGACGCCGTGCCGTTCGCCCCATTCCCTTCCGCAGGCCGCGCAGACGGCGGGCGTCCCCTCCGCGGTGAGGGGCTCACGGCATGCCGGACAGCGCAGGGGCGGATGGGGGCTCATGAACGGCGGTCTCCGCGCGGCGTCGCGCCGCATCGGCCCATGATCCCGGTTTTCCCCGCGTGTTTTCAAGGCGGCGTCAGGCGCGCAGGCGGGCGAGGGGTAGGGTGATGAGCACCTGGCAGCCGCCGCCGGGGGCGGAGGTCATCTCGATGGCGCCGCCGTGCTCCTCGATGACGCCGCGGGTGATGGAGAGGCCGAGGCCGGTGCCGCCGGGCTTGGTGGTGTAGTAGGGGTCGAACACGCGCTCCAGGGCCTCGCGGTCGAGGCCTGGGCCGTCGTCGCGGATCTCCACCTGGCAGGCCGTCTCGGTGACGCGGGAGAACAGGCGCACGCGCCCGCCCTCGGGGCAGGCCTCCAGCGCGTTGAGCAGGACATTGAGCACGGCGCGGCTGATGTGGCGGGCGTCGAGCATGAGCCGCAGCCCGCCCGCGCCGCATTCGGCGGTGAGCCGCACGCCGCGCTGGTCGGCCTCGCGGCCCAGCAGGCCGACGCATTCCTGGAGCAGGGCGTCGAGGTCCGCGGGCTCGGGGTGCAGCTCCGTCTCCCGCGCGAGGGAGAGGAAACCCGACACGATCTCCTCCAGCCTCCCCACCTCGTTGCGGATGGTGCGCAGGGAGCGGGCGGGGGCGGAGTCCGGGTCGTCGAGCTGCTCGACGGCGTGGCCGGAGAGGAGCTTGATGGCGTTGAGGGGGTTGCGGACATCGTGGGCGACGCCCGCGGCGAGGGTGCCCAGGGCGGAGAGGCGCTGGGCCTGGCGGAGCCGCGCCTCGACGGTCTCCTTCTCGCGCAGGGACTCGATCATGCGGTTGAAGGTGGTCTCCAGGGCGAGCACCTCGCCGGAGGCCCCGGACGTGGCCACGGGCTCGAGATGGCCGGAACCGACGGCCGCGCAGCTTTCGGCGAGCCGCCGCAGGGGGTGGAGGGCCCTCCAGATGAACCAGACCATGGCGCCCAGGGCCAGCAGGAACACGGCGGTCACGGCGAGGAGGTAGCGGTTGGTGAAGGCGTGGAGGATTTCCGTCTGCGGCACGATGGTCATGGAGGCGGTGAGGAGGACGGCGCGCCCCTCGCTGGTGAGGGGCACGCGGGCCACGCGGAGAAAGCTGCCGTCCCGCTGCCGCTCGATGGTGAAGGTGGCGCCGGGCTCCTCGGCCGCCGGGCGGTCCTCCAGGCGGATGTCAAAACCCTTGTGCAGGTCCATGAGCTCGCCCTCGAGGGCCTGGTAGTCGCCCTGGAAACCCTCGTCCAGGCGGAGTTCGAGGCTCCGCGCGATGTCGAGGGTGCTCGCCTCCATCTGAACGGCCGCCTCGTGGAAGAAGTAGCGGGCGATCACCACCACCGCCGCGAACAGGCACAGCAGCAGCACGCCGCACAGCACGACCACGCGCAGGAAGAGCGTGTGCCGCCACCGCGCGGGCGGGGGGGGGGCCGCGGACGGGGTCTCGGCGGGGGGGCGCGCGCTCATGACGCGGGCGGCGGGGCGGTCCCGAGGCGCTTCATGACCTCCTGGATGTCCAGCCAGGCCTTCGCCTTTTCGCCGGGGCTTCGGAGGAGGTAGGCGGGATGGTAGGTCACGCGCAGGGGGATGCCGTGGTAGGTGTGCCAGACGCCGCGCAGGCTGCCGACGGTGGCCGCGGTTTTCAGGAGGGTTTGGGCGGCCGTGCCGCCGAGGGCGCAGATCACCTTCGGGCGCAGCAGGTCGAGCTGGCGGATGAGGAAGGGCTCGCAGCAGGCCACCTCCTCCGGATTCGGCGTGCGGTTGTCCGGCGGGCGGCACTTGAGCACGTTGCAGATGAAGACGTCCTCCCGGCGCATCTTCATGCCCTTCTCAATGATGTCCGTGAGAAGCTGGCCCGCGCGCCCCACGAAGGGGCGGCCCCGCGCGTCCTCGTCCGCGCCGGGGGCCTCGCCCACGAAGACCAGGTCCGCGTTCGGGTTGCCCTCGCCGGGCACCGTGTGGTGGCGCGTGGCGTGGAGCGGGCAGGCCGTGCACCCCCGCACCTCGTCGGCGATGCGCTCCAGCCCGTCCGGCGGCCCGCACACGGCGGCGGCCCGCGGCGGCGCGGGCGTCGCCGAGACGCCCTCCAGCAGGCGGGCGGTGTGGCGCGACAGGCGCACCTTGGGCGGCGTGCCGCGCGCCGCCTTTTGGGCGAGGCGCCGCACGTCCTCCACCGCCTCGGCGTAGAGGTCTTCGGGGGTTTTGGAGGCGTCGGTCATGGGGGTACTCCGGGGATTTATGATAGCACGGGGCCGCCCCCCGGCGGGAAGTCCGACAGATCGGACTTGTCTGACCTGTCCGACGGGCCTTTCCCCCGGCTCAGCCCCCCTCCACCTCCCGGGCCTGCGCGTGCAGCCATTCCTCCAGGTTGGTGTAGCCGTCGCGGTCGTCGTCGGCGCCGGGGGTGGGCGGCGGCGCCAGCGGACGGCTTGTGGAGGCGGTCTGCGGCATGCCGCCGACCTGCTCCTGGCTGTCGAGGATGCGGCCCGCGCCGGTGCGGACCCCGTCCACGACGCGCGTGTCCACGGCGTCGCGGTCCGCCGGACGCGCGCCCGCGCCGGCCAGCACCCAGTCCGCCACCGCGGAGGCGGGCCGCACGGTGAGCGGCGCCACGCGCACCGGTGAATCCTCCGGCCGCGCGAGGTTCAGCCGCCGCGAGGACCACGCCCATTCGCCCCATTCGCCGCCCCCCGGAGAGAGGTTGCCGTGCATGCCGATGACGGCGGTGCGCTGGGTGTGGACGTGCACGGTGACCAGCGGCACCCCGCGGCGCGTGTCGGGCCCCGGCTTCAGCACGTTGCCCAGGAAGGAGACCAGGGAGGGGCCGGAGGACTCAAAATCGCCGACGTGCATCGCGTGGCGGCGCGGGTTGTAGACGAGGTTGTTGACGACCAGCGCGCTGACGTCGCCCTTCACATAGGGGTTGCGCTCGTCGTTGTGCGCGAAGAGGCACCCGAGGAGCGCGATCCGCCGGCCGTGGTCGCCCAGGAGCAGGCCCTTGGAGTGCTCGCCCTCCGGGTGGATGGAGTGCGACAGGTTCTCCGAGAAAATGCAGCGGCTGAAGGTCACATCGCGCACGCCCGCGCCCCAGTGGCTCGCGCCCTCGTCCACCGCCCAGCTCACCGAGCAATGGTCCACCACCACGTTGAACGCCTGCCCGTCCCCGCCGGGATAGACCGACAGGCCGTCGCGGGCGTCGCCCGCCGGGCCGGGCATCCGGTCGCCCACGCGGATGCGCAGGTGCCGCACGAGCGCGTCGTGCGTGGCGACCACCAGCCCCGCCCCCGTCAGCGTGATCCCCGGCGAAGGCGCGGTCTCGCCCGCCACGGTCACAAAGGGGTGGGGGATGGTCAGGGGCTCCGTGAGGCGGATGACCCCGCCCGTCTCGAACACCACCACGCGCGGCCCCGGTGTCTCCAGCGCGGCGCGCAGGGTGCCGGGGCCCGCGGACTCGAGCGACGTGACGCGCAGCACCGCGCCGCCGCGCCCGGCGGGCGTGTCCGTGCCAAAGCCCTCCGCGCCGGGGAACACGGGCAGCGCGCCCGACAGGTCGCGCACGGCGTCCCGCAGCCCGGGCGACCCCGCCAAGTTCGGCGGAAACACCGCCGACGGCACCACGAGCAGCGCGGACAGCCCCACCACGGCGAGAATTCCCAGGACAATTAACGCTCTTTTGTTGGTCACCGAGTCTTTTCCAAGTTCTAGTTCATGCCGGAAAGCAAGGAGGATTCGGGGCGGCGCCCCACACCAGACGAAACCGCCGGTATTCCAAGAGGCGGAACGCCGCCTCGGGGATTTCCGACAGCGCGATGTCCATGTCCTCTATCGGCACCTCCTCCTCCGGCGGCTCCACCCACCACCAGTCCACAAGGTCCACCTGCCGCCCGGCCTGCAAAAGTCCCGCCAGCACCCGGTACAGTTCCGCGGTGGCGGCCACCGCGTCCTCCTCCTCCTCGTACCAGTCCACCGGTGGACCGAATCCGAGTTCCCGCGAGTTTCCCGACAGATGGCGGAAGGTGCATCCGCAGTGGCTCTTGGACTGAACCTCCCACCGCCGGGGATGCTGGAGCCGTGATGCGGGGGCCTCTGGGAAGGTTTCCGGCAGGGGGAAGAAGCGGAGCCCTTCCGTGTTGTGGACGGAGAGGTCCTCGGGACCGTCCGTCGAGAGGCAGACAAAGTAGCACATGAAGTGGCCCTTCCCCGCCCGTCGGCGGCCGGTCACGCCCCGCGGGCGCGGAGTTTTGCGTCTATGAACTGCCGGTGGTTGAGCCGCAGCAGGTCCATGAAGCGGTGGGCGAGATGGTCCTCGTGGGCGCTGAGGACGCCGTCGGCGAGGAAGACGCGCCACAGCTCCTCCATCATCCAGACGCGCTCCTCCTGCGTGAACTGCGCATTGACGGTGTTGGTGTGCTCGAAGAGGCCGATGCTGCCTTCCCGCGCGGCGGCGCAGGCGTCGAACAGGTCGCGCACCTCGTCCTCTCCGAGGCCGAACTTGCCGCGCAGGGTCTCCGCCGCGCTGGCGGTCTCGGCGGGGTCGAGGGTGTTGTCCGCCGCGGCTGCCTCCAGCAGGAGCATGCACACGGCCCGCTGCAGGCGCTTCTCGCGCGCCTCCTCCCGCTCGCCCGGGTCGGCCTTGCGGAACCACGAACCCAGCATGGCGTCACTTCCCCCCTTCAAACAGGATGCGGACCTTCGGTCCCGTGAAGTGCTCGCCCGCGCCGGGGGTCAGCTCGGCCCAGTGCCGCTTCTTCAGCGGCCCGGAGGGGTCGAGGTCGTTGACCAGCAGGGAGAACCCCGCGGTGCCGCCCGCCTTCAGGGCGAGCCAGGGCAGCTCCCCGGCGGGCAGCGCCGCCTCGTACACCGTGCGCCGCCCGTCGCGCTTCACGGCAAGCGGCACGGCGGCGGTGACGGAGTCCACGCTCTTGTCGGGCCGCTCATGGGAGAAGACCTGCGGCCCCTTCGGCGTGAGGCTGAAGCTCCAGTTGGACTCCTCCACCCAGAACTCCACGCTGTCGTTCATCCAGACCGTGTCGCCCGCGAAGGGCTGGAAGAACTCGTTGTCCTCCGCTTCCACGGCGATGTAGAGATTCTTTTCGTCCCACATCACCCGGGTAAAGGCCCGGAGGTCTTCGGTGTCGGCGCGCCACCCCTGCTCGTCGACGATCACGGCTTCGGCTTCGATGCGGCGGCGACCCTCGCGACCGAGGTACTCGGCTACACCAACCACACCCTGCTGCCTGAGGCGCTCGAGCAGTGGTCCGTCGGGCTCATGCGCA
>ERZ795031.4628-NODE-4628-length-11450-cov-4.313646_pt1 | contig 11450 bp, 9 predicted proteins | sample MGYA00375123_ERZ795031 | MGnify/ENA primary metagenome ERZ795031 (study PRJEB30166, sample SAMN05720159) | activated sludge metagenome | isolation source: anaerobic digester from wastewater treatment plant | place: USA | collected 2015-04-21 ... | reverse complement strand
ATTGAAAAAGTTGGATTTTTTTAGACTTGCGTAGCTTAATAACAATAAAGCCCTTAACATTTTATTAAAAATGTTGTATTATAAAAAACGCTAATAATTCGCCTGGGCGAATATTTTTATTTGGAGGCTAAGCTTAGTAAGTAAGAAATAAATATAATCAATAACTTTAAAATATATTATGGAAATTAGAAACCCGAAATTTTATAAAATAATCGAATGCACTATTTTATAAAAGCGGGCGAGAAGTGCTAATACAACATTTAGTAAGAAATAAATATAATCAATAACTTTAAAATATATTATGGAAATTAGAAACATTGCGATAATAGCTCACGTTGACCACGGAAAGACAACCCTGACCGATCAGATGATGAAACAGTGTGGCATGGTGGAAGAAGGGGTTACGATGGATTCAAACGCTCTAGAGTTAGAACGGGGTATTACTATTTATTCTAAAAACACTTCGGTTATATATAAAGGAACAAAAATAAACATAGTTGACACTCCCGGTCACGCTGATTTTGGCTCAGAAGTTGAACGAGTTTTGAGAGCCATTGATTCAGTTTTGTTGTTAGTTGATGCCCAAGAAGGCCCCATGCCCCAGACTCGTTTCGTCTTAAAAAAATCTTTAGAGTTAGGATTAAAACCAATCGTTGTAATAAATAAAATAGACAAACCAGCTTCTAATCCAAAAAGAGTTTTAGATGAAGTTTTTGAATTATTTTTAGAGCTTGGTGCAAACGACGAACAATTGGATTTTAAGACAGTTTATGCTATTTCTCGTGAAGGAATTGCTAAAATAAATGAAGACGATAAATCAGAAAACTTAGAACCTTTATTTGATTTGATATTAAAGGAAGTTAAAGAAGCATCTTCCGTTAGTAAAGATAATAATTTTAGGGCTCAGGTTTTTAATCTTGGCTATGATAATTTTATGGGCAGATTAGCCATTGCTAGAGTTTATTCTGGCAAGGTAAAGACGGCCTCATCTGTTTATGTGAAAAAGCCGAACGGCGAAACTAGGCAAGCTAAAATATCTAAGATTTTTACATTTGAGGGATTGAAAAGAAAAGAGGTGGAGGAAGTTGGCAACGGAGATATCGCTCTTATCGCCGGTATTCCTGATATTTATATTGGTGAGACTATCACCTTAGACAAAGAAAGTAGCCCTCTGGATTCAATTAAAATAGATGAACCAACTATTTCGCTTAATTTTTTAGTCAACGACTCTCCTTTTGCTGGAAAAGAAGGTAAATATGTGACTAGCCGTCAAATCAGAGAAAGATTAGAAAAAGAATTAGAGATGAACGTTGGGCTTCGGGTAGATTTTAATCCAGAAATTAAAGATGAACACCGAGAAGGATTTTTGGTTTACGGACGGGGGGAATTACATATTGCTGTTTTGTTAGAAAATATGAGACGAGAAGGTTATGAATTACAAGTCTCTCAGCCACAAGTTATCATCAAGGAAGAAAACGGACAAAAATTAGAACCCTACGAAGAGGTGACTATTGATGTTCATAATGAATTTTCTGGAAAAGTTGTAGAAAAATTAACAGCTCGCAGGGGTTTAATAATTAATATGACAGAGAAGGAAGGCATCACTAGGATTTTAATGGAAATACCAACAAGAGGCCTGCTTGGTTATCGGGGTCAATTTATAATAGACACCAAAGGGCTTGGCATTTTATCTTCTCGTTTTATTGGTTTCAAAGAACACGCTGGTGAAATTAAAAAAAGGGAAGTTGGGTCAATGACTTCTATCGTTCCCGGAAAGGTTATTGCTTTTTCTTTGTGGACATTGCAAGAGAGAGGTATGCTTTATGTTGAACACGGCGATGCCGTTTATGAAGGTATGGTTATTGGTAATGTGACTAAGGGAGATGAATTAGCTGTTAACCCAACAAAGAGTAAACAATTGAGCAACATGAGATCTTCTGGTTCAGATGACGCTATTGTTGTTAAGCCACCCTACAAATTGAATATTGAACGAGGACTTGAAGTTATGGCCCTGGACGAATATCTAGAAATCACACCTCTTAATATCCGATTAAGGAAAAAATTATTAACCGAAAATGATAGAATTAAAGCTAAAAATATAGCCATCGGAAAAACTAAAAATTAATTTTTAAAAGAGGCCAAAATGCTTATTGACTTTATCCGAGACTAGTGATATTATGAAAATCGTAGTTTCTAATTACACTATTTATTAATGAAAAATTAAAGATATGGCAAAAACAATTTCATTTAAACCTAAACAAGTTACCAAAAAAATATTATCTGATTTACACCCCCGAGCCTATGAGATTATTGTTAATCGTTATGGCTTAACAGATGGCGGAGAGAGAAAAACACTAGAATCAATCGGTAAAAAATATGGAATTACCAGAGAAAGAGTTCGTCAAATAGAAAAAGCTGCTATCTCTTTAATTAGAAAATCTGAAAGTCTTAAAAAAGAAAAAGGAGTTTTTGAAGAATTGAAGGGACTAATTAGCTCACTAGGTGCTATTTTACCTGAAAAAGATCTTTTGGAAAGTTTATCTAGTGATAAATTAACTCAAAATTGTATTCATTTATTTTTAACGCTAGGAGAAGACTTTACTCGATATAAAGAAGATGAGAATTTTAGAGCTCACTGGAGCGTTGATAGCAAGATGACCGAAAGGGTTCATAACTCTCTTAGAAATATTTTTGAAAATTTAACTGATGAAGAATTAATAACTGAAGGAGAATTAATCTCTCGTTTCTTGGGAGAAGCAGAAGATTTATCAGATCAATATCGTAACGAGGAAATAGCTAAGAGATGGCTAAAGCTTTCTAAAAGACTAACTCGTAACCCCTTGGGAGAATGGGGCAAAGCTGGATCAGCCGGAGTTAAAACTCGCGGAATAAAAGATTACGCTTATTTAGTTATGAGAAAACATGGTTCACCAATGCACTTTAGAGAGGTGGCAAATAATATTACTGAAAATTTTGGAAAAAAGACTCACGTTGCGACTTGTCATAATGAATTGATTAAAGACCCCAGATTTGTTTTAGTTGGACGAGGTATCTATGCTTTGAAAGATTGGGGTTATAGGGGTGGTATCATCAGAGATGTTATTCGTGATTTAATCAAAAAACACGGCCCTATGTCTCGTGATGAGATAATCAAAAAGGTGATGAAAGAAAGATATTTGAAGAAAAATACCATTGTCGTCAATTTACAAAACTCTAAATACTTTAAGAAAGACGAGAATAATTTATACAACATAGTAGACTAAAACAAAACCCTCAATTGAGGGTTTTGTTCTTTTTGTCTATTAAATCTTGTGTTATAATAAAAGATATTTATATATGATTAAAGACTTTTTATCTTCAGCCACTTTTGATGTAGTTTTAGACCTAATTTTAATAATTATTGGCGTCTTAGTGGTTATTTTATTTGCTCACTTAGCTTTTTTTCTATGGGATCATTATAAAAATGAAAAGAAGGCCGTGGGTATACCTTGGACACTTTTAGAAATAGTTGTGCCTAGAGAAATCGTCAAAACTCCAGCGGCTATGGAATTAGTTTATTCAAATACCATAGCTCCCAAACTATGGTTTTCTTTAGAATTAGTTTCCATTGACGGAAGAATTCATTTTTATATCAGAACTCCAACGAGCATAAAAGATTTAATTGAGACTCAAATATATGCTCAATATCCACAAGCTAAAGTTTTTGAGGTAGAAGATTATGCTTTTAAAATTCCAGAATATACTAAAGATAGTAATTGGTATACTTGGGGTTGTGAATTTAAGAAAAAGAAAGAGGATTTCTTGCCGATTAAGACATACAAAGGTTTTGGCGAAGATATGCGAACAGGTATTAAAGAAGAATATAAAGTTGACCCCATAACACCAACAATTGAATTCATGGGTTCTTTAACCGAAGGCCAGCAAATGTGGGTTCAGATATTAGTTAGAATTAATACTAAAAAATATTACAGCGAGAAAAAGAAAAAGAAAATAGAATTTTATGATGCTGGTCAAGAGTTTTTAGACAAGATGTTTGAACCTTATCAAGCAGATGCAGAGGGAAAAATAAAAGCTCCCAAGAACCTGGAATTATCAGCTAAAGCAGTCAGTGAGCAACTTGGCCAGTTACATTTTGATTGTGGTATTAGGCTCGTTACTTTATCTGATAAAAACTTAGTTAGCGAAGATTCATTTAATAATTTAAGACGATCTTCACGATTAATATTTAGGCAATATTCTTCCTTCTTGGGTAATCAATTTGAAAGAATTAATTCTACTGAATTTGAAAATGCTTGGGCTGATCCTAACGGGACGGCTGTTCATAAAGCTAAAGCTAGGATGCTGGATTTTTACCGAATGAGAACTTTTTTCCACCCATCTTTAATTTATGACCTAAAATATCCATCAGTTCTGGCCCCCTTTTTCCCGTCTCACAAGCCAGAAGTGTTTGTTTTATCTAACGAAGAGCTGGCCACTATTTATCACTTTCCAGGTATGGTTTCTGAAACTCCTAGCTTTAAGAGAGTTGATTCTAAAATTGCTAAACCACCTTCTAATCTACCGATTTAACTCTTATGGATAGAGATACTAATGAGATTTTAATTATAAAAAGAAACAGAATCAAGAAGCCTCTTTTTTGGGTGGCTACGGTCTTTTTGTTTTTAATTATAATTTTTCAATTTTTAACTAGTGCTCCAAAGACAAGTCAAGATTTATTTATTAAAGTTAATAAAAACCAAAATCCGACATTAGTCTTTCAGGAATTAAAAAATAAGAAAGCAATAAAAAGTATTAATGTCTTAAAAACTTTTTTGAAAATAATTGATTCAAAAGGTGGTATTAAGGCTGGAAATTATCTAATTAAAAAAGATAGTCCAGCTTACCAAATAGCCAGACAGCTTAATGCCGGAACCTATAACATAAAACCAATCAAGGTCTTTATTAGAGAAGGTCTAAGTAATGAAAAAACAGCTGAAATACTTGCTACAAAAATAAATGACTTCAACCAAGAATTATTTTTAGAAAAAGCAAAGGAATATGAAGGCTATCTTTTCCCCGATACTTATTTCTTCTATTCAATAGAGGAGGAAGAAGAGATTATAAAAATAATGGTAGATAATTTTGAGAAGAAGACAAAAGACCTATCTACTTTAATAAAAAATAGCGACCGAGAAGAAAAAGATATAATAACAATGGCTTCCATTTTAGAAGGAGAAGCTAGCGGGCAAGATGATATTTATTTAATCTCGGGGATACTATGGAAAAGGTTAGATAAGAATATGATGTTGCAAGTTGATGTTGACCGAAGGACTTATGAGGAAGCTGGTTTACCAGATAAACCAATTTCTAACCCCGGGTTATTATCTATTAAAGCATCTTTGTCTCCTGTTTCTTCAGATTATTACTATTATTTACATGATAAAGATGGTCAAGTTCATTTTGCTAAAAATTATGATGAACATCGTCTTTATATAGATAAACATTTAAGAGATTAAAATGGATTTAATAATAAAAGGAAATAAAGAATATGAATTACTAGATTCCGGAGAGGGAGAAAAGCTGGAGAGATTTGGAGATTTCATTACTGAGAGACCTGACCCAGAAGCTTTATGGCCTAAAAAAAATACGGTCTTATGGCAACAAGCTTCATTTTGTTTTACTAAAAACAAAGGCTGGACTAAGAAAGATAAAAAAGTTAAAGATTGGCAAGTTAAATATGCAGACCTAAATTTTATTATTAGACCAACCTCATTTAAGCATTTAGGTTTATTCCCAGAACAAATAGAAAATTGGCAGTGGATGGATAAAATAATTAGACAAAATAATAACCGACCGATTTCTGTTTTGAATCTTTTTGCTTACACTGGCGGAGCTAGCCTTGTTTGTGCTAAGGCTGGAGCCTCGGTTTGCCATTTAGATGCTTCCAAAAATGCAGTTTCGTGGGCTAAAGAAAATGCCGAAATATCAGGCTTAAAAGATAAACCAATAAGGTGGATTGTGGACGATGTCTTAGCTTTCCTGAAAAGAGAGATTAAGCGAGGTAAAAAATATGATGCTATTATAATGGATCCTCCAGCTTTTGGTCATGGACCTAAAGATGAGCTTTGGAAAATAGAAGAAGATTTTTTAGATTTAATGAATCTGTCTAAAAAATTATTATCTTCCGAACCATTGTTTTTTTTAATCAATGGTTATACCGCCGGCTACTCAGCAACTGTTTATGAAAATAATTTAAAAGAAATATTTAATAATGGAAAAATAGAAAAAGGGGAGTTATTGATAGCAGAAAAAGAAACGGGTAGATTATTACCAGCTGGTATTTATGCGCGTTGGCAAAAAGATGTTTAATAGGAATAAAAATAAGAAAGTTTTTGTTGGAGTTTCTGGTGGAGTTGATTCAGCTGTAGCTTTAGCTCGTCTAAAAAAAGAAGGATATCGGGTCTTTGGTGTTTTTATTAAGACATGGTCTCCTGATTTTATAAATTGCTCTTGGCCAGAAGAAAGAAGGGAAGCTATTAGAGTTTGCGCTAGTCTAGATGTTCCTTTTTTGGATTGTGATGCAGAGAAAGAATACGAGAAAGAGGTAGCTTCTTATATGATAAAAGAATACAGCGAGGGACGAACACCTAATCCTGATGTAATGTGTAACCGACAAATAAAATTTGGTGTTTTTTGGAAATTTGCTAAAGAAAGAGGAGCAGATTTTATTGCTACCGGACATTATGCAAAAAAAGTAAAACAAAAAGATGGTTCTTTTGACCTTTTAATTGGTAGAGATGAAAATAAAGATCAGATTTATTTTCTATGGATGCTCAATCAAGATGATTTAGCACACTCTCTTTTTCCAATTGGTGATTTAACAAAAAAGAAAGTTAGGAAAATAGCTAAAAGATATAATTTACCCAATGCTGATAAAAAGGATAGTCAAGGTGTTTGTTTTCTTGGGCCTCTTGATATTAAGAAATTTTTAGCACACTACATCAATCAAAAAGAGGGACAAGTACTTAATGAAAAGGGTCAAGTTATCGGTTACCACAATGGAGCAGTCTTCTTTACCTTAGGAGAAAGGCATGGATTTGTAACTAATCCTTCTTATGATAATAAAAAGCCACTATATGTTATTGCTAAAGATATAGAAAATAATACGATTATTGTTTCGGAGAATAAAATTATTAAAGACAAAGATGACGCTAAGTTAATTAAATTAACAAGTTGTAATTGGATAAATAAATTACCAAAAATAAACCAAAAGTATAAAGCGCAAATAAGATATCATGGAGAGTTATATGACTGTCTTTTAAGACAATTAGAAAAAGAAGAAATAATATTAGAATTAGATAATTTTGTTTTAGCGGACAAGGGGCAATCCGTCGTTCTTTACGATAAAGATATTTGTTTAGGAGGAGGTGTTATTATTTAAAAAATTTGCTAAAATTATATTATGAATTATTTTATAGATTTACCAATTTTAGATATTATTATCAAATTTTTAGTAGCTTTAGTTTTAGGTTTGTCTTTGGGGGTAGAGAGAGTTTGGGCTGGTAAGACAGCTGGCATGAGAACATATGCTCTTGTTTCTATGGGCTCAGCTTTATTTATAGCTATTTCTACCGAGATAGTTAATATATATTCTGCTGTTGGTGGTATAGATCCAACAAGAATTGCCTCTCAGGTCATTGTTGGAGTTGGGTTTTTGGGGACTGGACTTATTTTTACCAAGGGGACTAAACTAATGGGGCTTACAACAGCCACCGGTCTTTGGGTGGCAGCTGGTATTGGAATTGCTGTAGGTTTTGGCTTGTATGCCATGGCTTTAATTGCCACGGTTTTAACTTTGTTTACTTTTACTGTCTTATGGTTTTTAGAGCAAAAAGTAAAGCTTTTAAAGAAAGCTCAAGCTGAGAAAGAGATGTCAGATGAAGATTTAGATGAGGATGATAATCTATTATAAAAATGAACTCAAGTGAACTTAGAAAAAAATACTTAACTTTTTTTGAAAAAAGGGAACACAAGATAATTCCTTCGGCTTCATTGGTTCCGGAAAATGACCCTTCTGTTCTTTTTAATACTGCCGGCATGCAACCCCTAGTCCCTTATCTTCTTGGGCAAAAACACCCAATGGGAAAACGGTTAGTGAATGCACAGAAGTGTCTTAGAACGGGAGATATAAGGGAGGTTGGAGATAATCGTCACTTAACCTTTTTTGAAATGCTTGGTAATTGGTCACTCGGAGATTATTTCAAAGAAGAATCAATTAAATTAAGTTATTTATTTTTAACTGACAAGGAAGAAGGTCTTGGTCTAGACAAAGAAAGAATATATGTAACGGTTTTTGAAGGAGACTCTAATGCCCCATTAGATCAAAAAGCTTTTGATATCTGGTCTTCGTATATAGATAAAAATAGAATTTATTTTTTACCAGCTCGGAACAATTGGTGGAGTGCTGGTGATAATGGACCTTGTGGCCCTGACACTGAAATATTTTACGATTTAACAGAAGCGGGTCTTGGCGATTTAGACAAAGATAAGTTTCTAGAAGCAGATGCTAGTGGGCAGGTCGTTGAGATTTGGAATAATGTTTTTATGGAATATGAGAAGAAAGATGGAGTGGTTGTCGGTCAATTAGAAAATCGTTCCGTTGATACTGGGATGGGATTAGAAAGAATTGTTATGGTTACCGAAAAAGTTGATAATGTATTTGAAACAGATGTTCTTAAATCCATCATCAATAAAATTAAAGATAACTCTAAAAAAGAAGATATTAAAATAGAGAGAATAATTGCTGACCACTTAAGGGCATCTGTCTTTATTATCGCAGATGGAGTTTTACCATCTAATACTGGTCGGGGTTATGTCTTGCGAAGACTTTTGCGTAGAATAATTAGACTATCTGATAAAATTTTATTTGATAATAAAGGGTTAACAGAAGTCATTAATGAAATTATAGATAATTATAAACAGATTTACCCTGAAATTTTAGAAAATAAAGAAATAATAGAAAAAGAAATAAAAGATGAAGAATTAAGGTTTAGACAAACACTAGAAAAAGGATTGAAAGAATTTGAAAAAGGAGCTAGCCCGTTTGTCTTATATACGACTTATGGATTTCCAATAGAGCTAACCGAAGAATTAGCTTCTGAAAAAGGACAAGTTATTGACCGAGAAGAGTTTGAAGAAAAAGTTAAAGAGCATCAGGAATTATCAAGGACAGCAGGAGCCGGTATGTTTAAGGGTGGTTTGGCTAATTCAAGTGAACGGATTGTTAGACTACACACTGCTCATCACTTGCTCTTAGCTGGGTTGCAAGAAATTGTTGATAGAAAAATAAAACAGCGTGGTAGCAATATTACCGAAGAAAGACTCCGAATAGATTTTATGTTTGATCGTAAATTAACCGAAGAAGAAAAACAAAAAGTTGAAGATTGGGTTAATGATAAGATAAATCGCTCACTGCCCGTCATAAGAAAAGAAATGCCCAAAGAAGAAGCCAGTCTTATTGGAGCAGAAATGGAGTTTGGTTCTAAATATCCAGATATCGTTTCTGTCTATATGGTAGAAGACGAAGAGGGTAACTTCATATCTAAAGAATTTTGTGGTGGTCCACATGTAAAAAACACCAAAGAAATAGGTTTATTTAAGATATTGAAAGAAGAAGCTAGCTCTGCTGGAGTTAGGAGAATAAAAGCTACTATAATTTAGTTTGTTTTTTAGCTGAGTGTAGTATAATAAAAAGATATGAGGTCATTATTTTCTTCTATAAAAAAAGAGCGCCTAGTGGCTGTTTTTGATATTGGATCTGGTAGTGTCGGGGGGGCGATAGTCAAAGTGCCAGAAGCAAGCCAGATAAATAAAAAAAGACCAGAAATTATAGCCGAAACTCGTTTTGATATTAAAAGTAAAAATGATTTTAAAATTGATTTTGAGTCTTTTACTAAAGATATGCTTAATGCTTTAGGTAAAACGGCTCGTTCTCTATTTGATTTAAAGGTTGGAGCTCCAGAAGAAATATTTTGCATGCTAGCCTCTCCATGGTATGACTCTGAGATTAAAACAATTAAAGAATCCAACCTTAAAAAAATAACAATAGATAATAATTTAATAAACAGATTAACCAAAAAAGAGACAGAAGTAATCAACAAAGAATATAATTATAGATTTCCTTTAGTTAAAGACAGAAGACTGGTTATAGAACAATATGTTTCTTCTTTCGTTTTGGACGGAGTCTTGACATCTAGTCCTTTTAATAAAAAAGCTCGGAATATAGAAATGAATTTGGTTGTTTCTGTTTCTCCCAAGATATTAATTGGACAAATTAAAGAAGTTGTTAAAAAAAGTTTTTCAACAGATAAAATAGACTTCATGTCTTTCGCTTCAGCCTCTTATCTTGTAATTAGAGATAGTTTTGAGGTTAATAAGGATACCTATTTCTTAATAGACATAGCGGGCCAGACAACAGATTTAGTTGCTGTTGAAAAGGGTTTTATTAAAGCCTTTAGATCTTTTCCTTTTGGTAGTAATAATTTATATAGATATCTGGCCAACAAATTTAATTTAGACTGGCGGGAGGCAAGAAATCTTTTTAAGCTATATTTGGGGGGTAATTTATCTCTAGCGATGCACAAAAAGACATATAACGAAGTAACCTTTTTAGAACAGACTTGGAGTAGAAAACTAGACCAAGAAATAGATAAGATTAAAGAAGAGGGTATTAAGACTTCTAAAAATTTCTTCCTAACAGCTGATCGTGATGTTAAGGAATTGTTTACTGGTATTATTTACTGGGCTGAGCGAGATGAAACTCTAATGAATGAAAATAAAGGAGTTAATATTATCGCCTTAGACGGACCTCTGTTTTTGCATAATTATTATGATAAAAAATGTCGTTTTGATCCCTTTTTAGCCATAGCGACGCTAGCTTTAACTAAAGAAAAAATCAAAACTTATGACTAAGATTAAACTAGAAGATATTAAAATAAAAAAGAAAGAGGATGCCCCTAACTTTTTTTTAGACAATAGAGAAGAAGATTTAAAACGAAAAGAACCAGAAGAGAAAGAACTCAAAAAAGATAAACCAAATAAGAAGATAAAAATTAATCGGTATAAGGTAGATAAGAGTTCAATTCTTTCAAACAATGTTCCTGTCAGAAAATCTCTCGTTATTTGTCTTTATGCCAGTATCTTATTACTAGCTTTCTTTTGGGGTAGCAATTTTTTTGAACAAGCCAATATTGATTTAGTTGTAAAAAGACAGGCAATAAATTATTTAGATGATGTTTTTAATTTAAGTCGAAGTAAAGATGATTATGAAATAATGATAAATACTGAAGTCTATAAAGAGACAATTGGTCTATCACAGACAGAAAAAGTCTCTTCTAAGTCAACTGGTCAGATTAAACTATATAATCTTTACAGCACAGCCCCAATAAAATTAAATGCCGGTTCTTTTTTGA
>ERZ795031.4611-NODE-4611-length-11474-cov-8.345564_pt1 | contig 11474 bp, 9 predicted proteins | sample MGYA00375123_ERZ795031 | MGnify/ENA primary metagenome ERZ795031 (study PRJEB30166, sample SAMN05720159) | activated sludge metagenome | isolation source: anaerobic digester from wastewater treatment plant | place: USA | collected 2015-04-21 ... | reverse complement strand
GTCATAATGCGCGTCTGCTCTGGATGGTTGCTATTTTTCAGAGGGGGAACTCCGGTTTAGTGCATCCGGCGGGTTCGCGAGAAGATTCAGCATTTCAACATTTTCTTCGCGACCATGGCTTATCAGTTTGTCCATCAGTTCAAGTAGTTCATCAAGTTCGTTCATGAGTTCGACCTTTAGGAAATTCCATTCAACGATATCTGTATCGAAGTAATCGAACAAGTTCGGCATGAGCTTCTGTGTTGCGGGTATTTGGATTCAGTCTGCGTCGGTATATTTCTATAGACGGCGTCTTGCGTTCGCCAGCCCATCCATGTGTGCCTTGACCAGGTCGTCGTCCGACACAACAGAATAGTGCCGAAGGCCGGTGATAGCGCTGTGTCCAAGGTAGCGACAGTACACGTCTATCGGTGTACCGGCCCGGCGAAGGCAGTCTGCCCGGGCACGCCGGATATCATGGAACGTGAACCGTTCTGTTTCCGGTAATCCGGCGGTGACCTGTGCCTTTTTCAGCAGCTCCCGCCAGAAGTGATAGGGATGACCTGATTCCGTCGGGAATAGCAGTTTGTCATCATCAGGGGATAGATTCCGAAGGTCTTCTGCCAGTTTCCCACTGACCGGAACCTTTCGGCTCGACTGCGGTGTCTTCGGGAGATAAGAATCATGACTTCCGACGATGACGAACCCGTTATTGGCGGCAGCGCTTTCGATGACGACATCCTTTCTGCGGAGGTTCAGAGCTTCGGTGATTCGCAGACCGGATTCCCAGAGCAGCAGCAAGAGAAGACCGACCGGCGGTTCCGCTGCTACGACGACGGATTCGAATTCATCCAGGAACAGGGGACGCTGCTGAACATCTGGCACCGCAATCCGGGGAGTCTTCGGCGGATCCGATACGAAGCCCGAAGCCTTAGCCCACTTCAAGAAGGTCCGGGCGCCGATGACTGCCGTCAGGCAGGTCTGCGGACTGTACCGGCTTTCCAGCCAAGTTTTGTAGCTGGCAAAAATCGCTTCATCGAAGCTTGCCAAGGGCAGGGCTGGGGCAGTCTCCTTGATGAAGCACTCCAGTTGTCCGGCGGTGTAGCATCGACTCCGTATCGTGCAGTCGCGTTTGTCAGTCATGGTCACGACCATCTTCCTGTATTCGGCCAGCACCGACAGTAACGATGCCTTGCCGTCGGAAAGTGTCTGCTGTCCCTGGCGAGCCCTGACCCAGGCGTGAAAGGCCTGTTCGGCCAGTCGGCGGGTCGGAAAGGAGCCCAGACCCCATTCTCCTTGTTCGCCTTTCCGGCGGCACCGAACGGTCCAGTACTTGATGACAACCCCGTCCTGCACTGTTTCTCTTTTTGGCCTTGCAACGTAGCCGAAGGCCCGAATCGATTCGTCTTTGATAGCGGCCTTGCTCATGCAGCACCCCGCATGGCATTGAGAACATCTCCCCACCTGAATACGATTCGCCCGCTGGGGTGTCGCAGAGGTACGACAGAATCCCTGAGCCAGGTTCTGACGACAGGCGCGCGTCCGCCTACAGCCTCGATGACCTCGTCCACAGTTAGCACGGCATCCGGTGAAAGCGTTGTTCTTCGGAGTACCTTGGCAAGACGGACACCGACCATGTCGGCCGTGTCATCAAAGGTTTTATTAAGCGGCACGAAGTTCTTGAGGTGGCGCGCTTGCGCCAAGGTATCGACGATGTCATCAACGACGTCTTTCATTGCAGCCTCCAGAAAGAATTAGCGACAGGGAACGTCCCTGTTACTGTTCTACCCCGCTGAAACGAAAGCTAAGCTACCCGCCGACCCGGTGTTGCTGGTCAGGCCCGACTGTATTCGAAGCAGTCGGCCGGTGACAGAAAAGGGGTTGGCGTATCCCCTGCATTACGGGCATCAGGTTCTGCGGCAGTTACCGGGGCTACTCTCTGTTGCGCGATTCGGATGTTCACCGAGGCTGCCGAACGAGAAAAAATCCGGGGACGATTTCATACATGTCAATTTCATCGCAACTTCAATATGGCTATTTTGGTTTCCGGGTCCCGGGCGAAAAGTCTTCCATACGGTTTCCTGACCCTGGCCCCCGGCTTAGGTGTCACGTTCCGGAAGTTGCGCTTAAGGAACCGCAGGAAGGCGGGACAGATGAAATCCGTATCAGCCGAACGCAGGCGCGAACGACGGCAACGGGTCGACAGTGAAAAGTCCGCACGTCAAGCCGAAAGGGAAGCGGCCTGGGACCGTCGAGGCGGACAGCGGGTCCTGGCCTAGAAGTGCAGAAGGGGTGACTCCTTCATGGTGGAACTCGACTTCAGGAATACCGTCATCGTTGATTTCGATTTGGAATGCGACCGCGTCGAAGATGTGCCCGCCCGTGTCGCCAGGCAGCTATTCCTGATGACACGTTCCCGGCATCATGGCCCGGATTGAATGCAGGGTCAGAAAGCGTCCGACTTAGTTGTTGCCCGCGGCCAGTCGTATTGAAGTCATAAATCAGGTGGCGACATGGTCGTTGCACGAAGTAACGGGATCTTGAGAACAGCGATGTACGCCCGCGTATCGACGAGAGACCGCGGCCAGGACGTCGGCCTTCAGGTCGATGAGCTTCGGCATGTTGCCGAGCAGCGGGGCTGGAACGTCGTCGGCGAATACATCGATGAAGGCATATCCGGTGCCCAGGAATCCCGTCCGGCCCTTGACGCGATGCTGGATGATGCCCGGCTCGGCAGACTTGACTTGGTTGTCGTCTGGAAGCTCGACCGGCTCGGCCGCAGTCTGCAGCACCTGCTGTCCGTCCTGGACGAACTGACCCGGCTCGGCGTCCAATTCGTCTCGGTAAGGGATGCCGGGATTGACACGACTTCGCCTTCTGGGCGACTGATGTTGTCCATGATCGGTGCCTTTGCGGAATTTGAAAGAGCGCTGATAAGGGAACGTGTCGTTGCCGGGGTTCGCCGGGCACAAGCCAGGGGCACTCACTGTGGTCGCCCCTTCGTGGATATCGACCTTCGGCCGGCTGTGTCGATGATAAAGGAAGGGTACGGCCTCAAGGCGATATCAAAGAGCATCGGGGTGAGCCGGGCAACCCTGCGTCGAAGGTTGGAAGAAGCAGGCGAGTGGCCCAGACCAGCTTAATCGCCCCTCGAATCCCCCTACGAAGTCGCTTCCAGAATCAGGGACGCCAGCGGTCATGTCGATCATGGAAAGACATCTGCCGTGCACAATGCCGTGGTGCCGCCCACGATGCAGGTTATTAAGCTGATGTGTTTGAAGATGTTGACCGGCGAGGTATCCGCCTTTAAGTCTAATTGTCTCCTGTCCCATTTTAGTTAGACATGACCCTTGTTTGGCTGGTTTTTGTCGTCAAAGTGCGGCAAACTCTGGCGCATGTTAGTACCGCCAACCATCGCTGAGGTCTGCTCTATCCTCCGAATCGGGAGCCCACCGCCTTCCGGTTGTGCCTTACTGGCATGTTAGGGGGGGGGCAGTCACGATCGGCGGCCAGTGTTGCGTGGATGAGGCCGAGCCCCATCTGATTAACGCCGACCTCGATGACCTGTACGATGAAGCTTCCCAGACCGAGTGCGAAGCCGTCGAGGAAGGTGAGGACGTGGAGAACGATGGTAATAAGGCTGGGGCGGAACTGACCATCGTCGGAACGTGAACAAGGTGGCGGAGACCCGCTGGGCGGCCCGAAAGGGACTTCAGCGCGTGGCGGAAAGGCACAAAGGAGTATCGCGTGGAAGCTGAGAAGACAGGGGGCGCAAACGGCAACGGAAACGGGAACGGCACCGGGAAGTCCGCCGAGGTGACCGTGAGGCTCGACCCAAGAAAGCCCCGGCTGGCCTGGCTGGGCATGGACCGGCGGGAACTAGTGGCCACCGTCCCGACCCAGGTCGTCGAGGTTGTACGTCCCGGGCGCGCGGTGGACCGGACCGTCGAAGGCGGTCTCGAACTTGCCGAAGTGGCACGGGCGGGGGCACGCAACGCCGACGGCCTACCCCCAAACAGGCTCATCTGGACCAACGATAATCTGGTGGCCCTCCAGACCTTGCTGGACGAGCGGGACCCGAAAACGCGGGAATACCGCTACCGTAACAAGGTGGATCTGGTGTACATCGACCCGCCGTTCATGGTGAACAGCGACTTTCGCGCCGATAACTCCATCGACATCGAGATCGACGACGACGAGGGCGTGCAGGTCAAGAAGGAGCCGTCCCTGGTCGAGATACTGGCCTACAAGGACACCTGGAGGCAGGGCCTCGACAGTTTCCTGTCCATGCTTCGCCGACGCCTGGAACTGCTGAAAGACCTGCTGGCCCCGACCGGCAGCATATACGTCCACTTGGACTGGCACACCGTCCACTACGTCAAGGTCGTGATGGACGAGGTATTCGGATACGAGAATTTCCAGAACGAAATCGTCTGGAAGCGCACCTCTGGACATAGTGATGCGCTCAGATTCGGCCCCGTCCACGACACCATCCTCTACTACACGAACAGTCAACAGGGGGCCTGGAACGAGACCTATCAACTGTACGACGCTGACTATATCCGCCAGTACTACAGGTACCAAGATCCTGACGGCCGACGGTGGATGTCTGGTGACCTCGGGGCCGCGGGTTTGCAGGGTGGTGGCTATGACTTCGAGTGGAAGGGCGTAAGGCGGATTTGGCGCGTCCCTCTTGAGACGATGGCTCGACTTGAAAAGGAAGGCAGGATCTTCTACACGAAGAACGGTGTACCCAGGATCAAACGCTACCTTGACGAAGCCAAGGGGCTGCCCGCCCAAGATCTCTGGGACGATGTTGAGGCGCTGAGATCGTGGCACGCCGAGCGCTTGGGCTACCCGACGCAGAAGCCGGTCGCGCTCGTAGAGCGCATCATCACCGCCTCCTGTCCACCTAGTGGCCTGGTCCTGGACTGCTTCGCCGGCAGCGGCACGACCGCTGAGGCCGCCGAGCGGCTTGGCCGGAGGTGGGTTTGTGTCGACAATGGAAAATACGCTGTCCACCTTACCAGGAAGCGGTTGATCCTTCTTCATGGGCAGGCCCGGCCGCCCGAGAAGGTCGAGCACGATTACATCGAGTGCCCCAAGTGCAAGACCATCGAGCGCAAGGCGAAGCCCCTGCGCAGTCCAGGCCCATTCCAAGTCAGCCCCTTCACCGTCGAGAACATGGGCGTGTACCAGAGGGCAGAGGCATGGCAGGACTTCCAGACGCAGAGGACCAAGTACCGCGACGAGATGGTACGGGTTTTCGGTGGCGAACCGATGGATGCATCCCCCCTGCTGCACGGGAAGAAGAACCAGGCGTGGGTACACGTCGGCCCGCTCGACGCGGCCGTTTCGAAGCACCAGGTCTGGGCGGTCGCGCGGGCAGCGGCGGTCACCGACATGAAGGCCGTGACGATCCTCTCCGCCGATTTCGACACGCTGTCCGCCAGCGAGAAGGACGAGGTCGTCGAGCAGACCGGCGTCCACATCACCATCCGGGTCATCCCGGCCAGTGCCATCGATGAGGTCCGGCGGCGTCTGGAGTACCAGCGGGCGGACGGTCAGGCCGTCGAGTCGATGGCGATCCCGGCCTTCTACGCGCCCCTGTCCCTGGTGCTGGACGTGGCGACGGACGGCCGTGCTGTCACGCTGGTGCTGAAGCGTTGCGAGGTGGACCTGGACTCGTTCATCGCCAGCCAACAGCCCGTCCTCAAGCCGGTGACCGAGGGCATGAACCCCAAGACCGCAGCCAAGGCTCTGGCCGAGCGGGAACGATGGGAAGCGCGACGCAAGAACCTGCTGGACTGGCTTCAAAAGGCCAACTCATGGCAGCGCTTCGTGGACTTCTGGGCGGTGGACTGGGACTACGGCCAGCGTACCGGGGCCGACGGCAAGCCCATCTTCGAGACCGACTGGCAGTCGTTCCGGGTCCGGGGAGGCAAGGCCGGCGACACCGAACTGGCCTTCAAAGCCGAGTTCCGCTACGACACGGCCGGCTACCACCGCATCGCGGCCCGGGTCACCGACGTGTTCGGGAACGACGGCATCGCCACGGTCGAGGTCACAGTCAAGTAGGGGGACTACATGAGCCAGCCATCGCTGTTTTCAGCCGATGATTTGAAGGGCCAGGGCCGTGTCCTGGCCGAGGTACGGCGTCTGGTAGACGAGTGGCGGGGATTCCCGTTGGGGCCAGCCCAGGATCCCTACCCCGACACCCTTCCCAGCTACGAGCCGGGACGCACGGGCGAGCGGCCGTTGACCGACACGACGCTGACCCTTCTGCGGCATTGGTTTCGTCACGAGCCGCACGCCGTCGGGCCGGACCGGACGACCCTGTTCAAGTACTGGCCCCACCAGCGCCGGGCCGTGGAGACGTTCATCTACCTGTACGAGGTCAGGGGAATCCGTCGGAGCGAGGATCTGTGGCGCATGGCCGGGGCCGACCCCATTGGCGATCAGCACGACCCGTGGGCGAAGTTCGGTGCCCAGATGGCGACGGGCTCGGGCAAGACCAAGATCATGAGCCTGGTCATCGCCTGGGCGTACCTCAATGCCCTCCACGAGCCGGGTGCTGGCTCCGGCCTCGGCTTCGGTCGGCACTCGCTGGTGGTGGCTCCCAACCTGTTCGTCCGGGACCGGCTCTTCATGGACTTCAACCCGCCGCACGGGGCGCCTTCGGTGTTCTGGGCCGACCCGGTCATCCCCCCCGAATTCGAGCGCGACTGGGAATTGCGGGTGTACGACCCGGTGACCTGCCCCCGGACGCTGGATCCGAACCAGGGTGCGCTGGTCGTCACGAACTTCCACCAGTTGCTTCGGACTCAGGAGAGCCTGGGCCTGCCGGACGAGACGCTGGCGCGGCAGATGAACCTGCTGTTTGCGGAGGGCGACCCGGCGAAACTGGAAGCCGCGCAGACCCCCCTCCTGGAACGGTTCGGTGATTCGAGGGGGCTCCTGGTCATTAACGACGAGGCGCACCACGTCTGGGACGAGACGGGGCACGCCAAGTTCGAGCGCAAGGCCAAGGAGAAGGCGGCGAACACCGGGGAGAAGGAGCAGGCCGAGATGGCCTGGATCCGGTCCATCCGGCGCCTGCACGGCTCGGAGGTCGGTGCGGGCCGAGTCTCCATGCAGGTGGACCTGTCGGCCACGCTGTTTGAGGAGACCGGCGCCGTCAAGAAGCCCGGCAAGGGTGAGAAGCAGTCGACCGAGTTCCGGCCCCGGGATTTGTTCCGGCACACGGCCTTGGTGTACGACCTGGCTGAGGCGATCAAGGACGGGATCGTCAAGAAGCCTATCCTGGAGCGCATCGAGGTCCGGGACAAGAAGACCGGTCAGCCCGAGCCGCTGGTCCGCGACGGCCAGCCGAATGCCTGGGAGAGATACCGCAACCTGCTGGTTACGGGCATCCAGCGTTGGCGCAAGGTGCAGGAGCAATTGCTGGACGAGGGAGACCCACGCAAGCCCATCCTGTTCATCCTGTGCAACGACAAGGACGAGGCGCGGGAGGTGGCGAACTTCCTGCGCTACGGGGACGCCACCGCCGAGGACCTGAGCGGCCGGGTTCCGACGGGCTATACGGACCCGGAAACGAAGGAGGTCCTGTTCCTGGACAGGAGCGACGGGGCGGTGAAGTCCACCGTCGTCGAGATCCACATCGGCGAGAAGGAGACCAGAAACGAGACCGAGTGGGAGAAGGTTCGGGGCTCGGTCAACGCCATTGATCGGGACGAGTTCCTGCACGAGGACGAACGCGGCCAGCGGGTCTGGGTTCCGAACCCGTACAACGTCGTCGTCAGCGTCATGATGCTTAAGGAGGGGTGGGATGTCCGCAACGTGAAGGTCGTAGTGCCCCTGCGGCCCTGCGACTCACGGACCCTGACCGAGCAAACGCTCGGACGCGGCCTGCGGAAGATGCACCCGCCCATCTTGGACGACGAGGGCGCGGCCGAGATCAAGGACGAGGAGTTGTACGTCATCGAGCACCCCTCGTTTAAGGCCATCCTCGACCAGATTCGGGACATCATCGAGGAGCGCAAGTCCGGGGACATCGACCACCCCCGGGAGTATGTGGGCATCAGGCGCGTCGAGGACGAAGGGGCACTGGAGGCCCTGGACGTTCGCCTCGTGCGTTTCGAGGGTATGTCCGAGGAGACGCTCGACTGGCGCAGACGCGTGGACTTTAGCCGGTTGCCCGGCCTGGGACCCCGACTGCCGTGGATGGAGCAGATCCCGTCCAGCGACATCAAGACCTGGCTGCGCGACTCGATGCTAGATGGCGAAGAGGAGGGGCTGGAGTTCACGCTGTACGGCACCCCGTCGTATCTGGACTTCGAGAAGGTGCTGGAGCACGCCTACGTCCGTCCGATCCTGAAGGACCTGCGGGTCAGTTTTGCCCACCGGACGGCGCTCAAGGGGGTCGTGAGGGATTTCCTGGAGCAGAAGACGTTCAATCTGCCCGCCGGTATCGTTATCTCGTTCGACCACATCATAGCGGCCGGCCAGGCCGCGCTGGCCCTGGGGAACGCCACCCGGCCACAGGTCGTGCAGGCTGTCCGGGCGAGCCTTCTGCCGGTCGTCCAGGACGCCATCGCCGCCACGCGGGAGTCGGCGCGCGCGCTGATGTCCGAGCGACACACGAAGGACATCGACTCCTACCAGGCGATCAAGAAGAACCTGGTCGAGGCACCCAAGCGGACCGTGTTCGCGCTGGCCGCGATGGACAGCCCAGAGGAGCGCCAGCTGGCGTTGCTTCTGGACGGGGCGAAGGACGTGGCCGGGTGGGTCTACAACCATCGGTCGGGCGTGGGCTATTCGATTCCCTACGCCTGGCAGGGTACCCCCGCCAACTACTACCCGGATTTCATCGTGCGGGCGAAGATCGGGCTGGTCTTCCACAACATCATCATCGAGGTGAAGGGTCGGCTAGACGGCCGGGACATGGAGAAGGCCCGGGTCGGGCGGAACTACTGCGAGTTGCTCACTCAGCACGATCGGGAGCCGTGGCACTACTTGTTGCTGATCGAGAACAGGGCCATCAACCGGGCAGACATCTCCTGGTGGGGAAGTCAGAGCGTGCGCGAGATCAGACATCTTCTCGCTCACCACGAGACCATGCCGCTGCTGCCGGATGAAGGTCCACTGGTCGCCAAGCCTGCGCTCTCGGTGCTGGACAACGTACCGCCGCAGGATCAGTTCACAGAGGCCGTGCCCGTGTACGACCTGGAGGCCGCGTGCGGAGCGTTTTCGGGGGGACAGGACCCCGTGTGCGTGGGCTGGACGAAACCGAAGACCGACCGGCGACTGCACTCGGCGATGTTCGTGGCAAAGGTCGGGGGGCGGTCGATGGAGCCGCACATCCCCGATGGTTCGTGGGGGCTGTTCCGGGCGTATCCGGTCGGGCAGAGCCCGGCGGTCTCGGCCCTGGACGGCAAGCGGGTGGTCGTTCAACTGCACGACGGGTCCGACCCCGAGACCGGCGGACAATACACGCTGAAGCGCTGGACCGTGGGGAAGTGGACCGACGCCGGAGAGGTTGAGGCGGTGTCGCTGCGGCCGGACAACCCGGCGTTCCAGCCGATCCCCTTGACTGCCGACAGCGGGGACCTGCGGGTCGTGGCGGAGTTCCTGGAGGTGGTGGGGTAAAGGGTTCCTGCGGGACGACGACCTCCTGGGTGACTTGCGGGAGCGGGCGGAGAGAAAAACGGGAGGGTGGAATGAAGCCGTTGCTCGGGACGGAGTACTCGAACATCGCAGAGTTGCTGAAGGGGGTGCGGGGTGCGGGACTTCAATTCCAGTCGGGGCTCGGCCCCGTGATGGCCGCTCTTGCTCAAGAACGACGCGCGCTCGAACCTATGCTCGAAATGCAACGGGCTTTGGCCGCTGCTGTTCGGCCTTCCGCGTTCCAGCAGATGGTCGAAAGCCTTCGCGTCACCAAGATAGCGTTCCCGGGGCAGGAACTCGCACGTGCATTGGAGTCCGCTCGGCTTTTCAAGATTCCTTTGGACTCGATCACGACGTTCCCGTCGAACTGGATTCGGGATGCCATCCTCCACCTTCCGGAACCCACGAGGGAGGGTGTCGTCCGGCTTGCCAAGCAGGGGTGGTTCCTCGACTTGGGGATGGCCATCGCGGACATGATCGAGCTGGAGGAACAGCTGGAGCAGGGGAAGGTCGATGAGGCCGAGAGGCAGTTGACGGCTCACTTCCGGGCGAACGTTCCGCGCATCGAGTCCGAGTTGAACCGGCTCTATCCCAGACGGGCACGGTTTGTCTCGGCTGCGCGGCGCGCCCACGAGGCGGGGGACTTCGCGCTTTCGATCCCGTTGCTGCTGGCTCAGGCTGACGGCACGTGCCGGGACGCCATCGGCGTGCAGTTGTTCAAGCGGAAGCAGTCGAAGGGGGCCAAGGAGAGGAAGGTGGAGCCTGCAACTGCGGACTACGCGAAGAGCGTCGGTGTCGATTCATTCAAAGCCGCGCTACTCGCGCCTCTTGCCGAGACGCTACCCATCTCCGCTGTACATGATGAGCGTGGGGAAGGGTTCGACCAACTGAATCGGCACCAAGTCCTGCACGGTGAGTCGGTAGAGTACGACACCGAGATCAACGGGCTGCGGGCGTGGTCCCTTCTCAACTACGTCGGCACCGTCTTGGCGCCCGAGGACGAAAAGGTGAAGGCGAAGGAATGACTGGCACGACATCGGGCGTCCGTCCTGCCATCACAATCGAAATTGAAAGGGACGCAGCCCCGGTGCTCTGGACTGTCCCTCGTCCTCCCAGCGCCTTCAGATTTTCGTTGACACCGGCCGATCTGAAGGGCTCTCGGTTGGCAGCGAGGGTAATCAACCCCTGACATCTTGAAAGCCATTCAGTCGTTCACCAGGGGGTCCAGAATCCACCTTGGCCAGGTTCTGTCAGATAGGGGTTCACAACCTGGGTTCAGCCGGGTGGAAAGAAGCATGTGGTTTTGGTCAGATTCGTCGGAATTTGTGATCAGTTGGCCTTGGAAGGCGTAACGCTCAACGTCCACGCATGTGATGGCCTCGGCTGCGTTGTTTGACGTTCATGAAGCTGGGCTCCAGTGGCGGTCTATTAACCCTTGCCATGTGTTCAATTGAACCGGAATCCTAACTCTGGTTAATAGAGATGTTGTTTGAGATCAAGCGGTTGTGGTTGGTGCTACGTTTTTCTATTCACCAACCGGTGTTGTTGGTCAATAGAAGCCTTAACTTGGTATCGTCGCCAGCGTTTTTCCCCAAAGGGGATCAGTTGGTCATCCATGATCAGTGCTTGCACCTGTCTTTGCAGAGCCCGCACCGGGATTTCAGGTCCGATTCGTCTGTGAATTTCAGAAATTGACGAACTTGGGAAGCGTTCTACGTCCTCGATGATAAGGGCCCTCAATCTGTGAGGCTGCATTCGGGTCAACGTGGTCAGTTTGTCGAGGCCAACATTGCGAAGCAGTGCTGGCGGGACAAAATAGCGAGTGCCCC
>ERZ795031.4596-NODE-4596-length-11499-cov-5.460940_pt1 | contig 11499 bp, 5 predicted proteins | sample MGYA00375123_ERZ795031 | MGnify/ENA primary metagenome ERZ795031 (study PRJEB30166, sample SAMN05720159) | activated sludge metagenome | isolation source: anaerobic digester from wastewater treatment plant | place: USA | collected 2015-04-21 ... | reverse complement strand
CGTCTGTGTTTAATCTTGCAACATATTGTCTTGTGGTGGACGCATATGTGGTAAAGGAACCACCAATTAATATCTTCCCATCTGGTTGGATTGAGATTGCACGAACAGAGTTATTTGCACCTGAGGATGAGTCAAATGATGTGTCAAGTGAACCATCTGTATTTAACCTTGCAATACGTTGTCGTTGGATACCTGCGTATGTGGTAAAACCCCCACCAATTAATATCTTTCCATCTGATTGGATTGAGATTGCATAAACAACGCTGTTTGCACCTGAGGATGAGTTAAATGTGTCATCAAGTGAACCGTCTGTGTTTAATCTTGCAATATATTGTCTTGGGGTACCTGAATATGAGGTAAAGGAACCACCAATTAATATCTTTCCATCTGATTGGATTGAGATTGCATAAACAACGCTGTTTGCACCTGAGGATGAGTTAAATGTGTCATCAAGTGAACCATCTGTGTTTAATCTTGCAATGCCTTGTCTTTGGGTACCTGAATATGAAGTAAAAGCACCACCAATTAATATCTTCCCATCTGGTTGGATTGCAATTGAAGAAACAGTGTTATTTGCACCTAAGGATGAATTGAATGATGTGTCAAGTGAGCCGTCTGTGTTTAATCTTGCAATACGTTGCCGTTGGGTACCTGAATATGAGGTAAAAGCACCACCAATTAAGATCTTCCCATCTGGTTGGATTGCAATTGAAGAAACAGTGTTATTTGCACCTGAAGATGAATTGAATGATGTGTCAAGTAAACCATTTGTGTTTAATCTTGCAATATATTGTCTTTGGGTACCTGCGTATGTGGTAAAACCCCCACCAATTAATATCTTTCCATCTGATTGGATTGCGATTGCAGAAACATAGTTGTTAGCACCTGAAGATGAATTGAATGATGTGTCAAGTAAACCATTTGTGTTTAATCTTGCAATATATTGTCTTTGGGTACCTGCGTATGTGGTAAAACCCCCACCAATTAATATCTTTCCATCTGATTGGATTGAGATTGCATAAACATGGGGATAAGTTACACCACCCGTACCTGAGGATGAATCAAATGTGTCATCAAGTGAACCATCTGTATTTAATCTTGCAATACGTTGTCGTTGGGTACCTGAATATGAGGCAAAGTCTCCACCAATTAATATCTTTCCATCTGATTGGATTGAGATTGCATAAACAGAGGTAATTTCCCTACCACCACTTGCACCCGAGGATGAGTCAAATGATGTGTCAAGTGAACCATCTGTGTTTAATCTTGCAATACCTTGTCTTGTGACACCTGCATATGTGGTAAAGAGACCACCAATGATGATCTTTCCATCTGGTTGGATTGAAATTGCAAGAATACTGTTGTCTGCACCTGAGGATGAATCAAATGATGTGTCAAGTGAACCATCTGTGTTTAATCTTGCAACATATTGTCTTGTGGTGGAAGCATATGTGGTGAAATAACCACTAATGATGATCTTTCCGTCTGATTGGATTGAGATTGCACGAACACTATTGCCTGCACCTGAGGATGAGTCAAATGATATGTCAAGTGAACCATCTGTATTTAATCTTGCGATATGTTGCCGTTGGATACCTGAATATGAGGTAAACCAACCACCAATTAATATCTTTCCATCTGGTTGGATTGAAATTGCAGAAACAAAGGGGTCGCTCCCACCCACACCTGAGGATGAGTTAAACGTATCATCAAGTGAACCATCTGTGTTTAATCTTGCGATATGTTGTCTTGTGGTGCCTGCATATGAGGTAAAGTTTCCACCAATTAATATCTTTCCATCTGATTGGATTGAGATTGCACTAACAAGAGGGAAACTCCCACCTACACCTGAGGATGAATCAAATGTGTTATCAAGTGAGCCGTCTGTGTTTAATCTTGCAACATATTGTCTTGTGGTGGACGCATATGTGGTAAATTCTCCACCAATGATGATCTTTCCGTCTGATTGGGTTGAGATTGCATTAACAAAGCCGTTTGCACCTGAGGATGAATCAAATGATGTGTCAAGTGAGCCGTCTGTGTTTAATCTTGCAATATATTGTCTTGTGGTGGAAGCATATGAGGTAAAGTTTCCACCAATTAATATCTTCCCATCTGGTTGGATTGAGATTGCATAAACAGGGTTGTTTGCACCCAAGGATGAGTTAAATGTGTTATCAAGTGAGCCATCTGTATTTAATCTTGCAATATATTGTCTTGGGGAGGAAGCATATGTGGTAAAGTGACCACCAATTAGGATCTTTCCATCTGGTTGGATTGCGATTGCAGAAACAGAGCTATTTGCACCTGAGGATGAGTCAAATGTGTCATCAATTGAACCATTTGTGTTTAATCTTGCAATACCTTCTCTTGTGACACCTGCATATATGGTAAAGTCCCCACCAATTAATATCTTTCCATCTGGTTGGGTTGAAATTGCAGAAACGCCACTATCTGCGCCACTACCACCATCTCTAGCAAATGACATGTCTATGCCACCCGGTGTACCACCTGTACCAAATGTGAAGTTATTTGAAGCTAGAGATTTAGAGTTTGTTCCTCCTGTTATTGATCCAAGCACAGATAAAGATGCTGATGGGTCTGTGGTTCCTATACCAAGATAGTTTGAAGCATCGTTAAAGAATAGCTGGGACGTTGGTGTCCATGTTCCATTGTTGTTGTATAACATCTGTCCTTCTGATCCAGATGGAAGAAGAGATGATGATAAGTCTGTCCATACAGGAGCTGATCCTGAACCCTGACTTTGAAGATAATAACCACTTGTTCCCGCATCACCTCCTGGCATAAAAGCACCACTTAGTTGAAGGTTTCCTATTACATCAAGTGCTTGGGCAGGGTTTGTAGTCCCGATTCCCACCATATTAGCAAAGGAGGCACCACTGGAGCCATATATAACAAAGTTACCGTGATTTGAGCTACTATAGTCTTGATATGCAATTAGAACATCACCGTTTGTAAGTGTGGTTGCAGATATATCCCCCGTAGAACCTGCATTAAATGTGGTTTCTGACTTTATTAGGTTCCCTGCAGAGTCGTATATAACAAAATTACCATGCTGCGAATCGTTACCATCTACATATACGATTAAGGTGTTTCCGTTTGTAAGAGTAGTTGCAGAGATATTCCAAGTGCCAGAAACTCCATCATTAAATGTGGTTTCTGATTTAACAGTATTTCCCTCGTTATCAATAATTACAAATTTACCAACAGAACCAGAGTCATTGTATGTGACTAGGATATTGCCGTTATTGAGCACAGTAATACCTTCACTATAAATTATTGTAAATGCAGATTTTAATGACCCTAGGGATCGAATCAGACTGCCTGCACTGTCAAATAATTTATAGACAGTAACTCCAAAACCACTATTCGGTCTATGCATATACCCGTACAAAAAGTTTCCGTTGGTTAAAGATACTACTTGCACGTAACCTGCCTCGTCGCTGTTAACATAAGTTGGAGATTTTAATAAATTACCTGCCTCATCATAAACAACAAACACTGCAGGATCATAGTTATTAGGACCGTCATAAACGAAGGCGATAACAATATTTCCGTTTGTTAACACAGTAGAAGTTGTATTCCTAACAGCAAAATAAAAAAACTGGGTTTCTGATAATATTTCATTTCCTGAACTATCATAAATTACAAATTTTCCATGTGAAGAATCACCAATATCACTATAAGCAATTAGAACATTGCCGTTTTTTAACGCAGAAGTAGATATATGATCGGTCTGCGAACTGTTAAAGACAGTGGGTGATTTAACCACACCCCCCGTTTTGTCATAGATAACAAACGTGCCGTAGGAGTCAGTAGCATCCGCATATGCGATAAAAACATTGCCGTTGGCAAGAGTGGTTGTGGATATGCTTGGTGTGGAACCTGCATTAAATGTAGTTTCTGATACTTTTTCAACAAAATTAGATGTCATATCAAGACCTAAGCTTCCTGTTAGTGCTGTTATTGAATAGTTTCTAACTTCTTGCTCAAGAAGGATGTCGTTTACAGGCATACCTGCTGAGTTAATAAAGTTATATGCTTGTATTGTTCCTAAGACATCTAATTCATGATCTGGAGCTGTTGTACCTATACCTAGATAGTTTGAGGTATCGTTAAAGAATAGTTGGGATGTTGGTGTCCATGTTCCATTGTTGTTGTATAACATCTGTCCTTGTGCACCTACTGGTAGGGATGTTGAAGGTAATTCTACCCATACAGGAGCAGATCCTGAACCTTGGCTTTGGAGATAATAACCACTTGTTCCTGCATCACCTCCTGGCATAAAAGCACCACTTAGTTGAAGATTTCCTACTACATCAAGTGCTTGAGTTGGGGATGTGGTTCCTATACCTACATATCCATCATTTGTTAAGGTTAAAACCTCTCCAGTGCTGTTGAACAAATTAAGAATATCCCCTGAACTAAGTTGATATACTGATAAAGCAGTTTGAGGGGATGTTATTCCTGCTCCAAGCGTTATACTTGCAGCTCCTTGACTATAAAACCCACCGGTACCTATGTTAAGGGAATTTTTTATATTTAAATTTTTACCAACACTTACATTATCTGTAACAAGTAAGTCATCTACCTTTATATTTCCTACATTCAAAGTTGGGGTTTCAATACCATTGATATCAAGTATCAATAAGCCGGCACGATCTTCTGCTAAATATGCATATTTTCCTGACACAAAAACATTGCTGGCAGACCCAAAGAAATAGTCGTCTGCGTAATAATAGCCAACACGTGTAGGGGTTGAAGGATCTGAGATATCTATTACATTTAAGTAACCACCACCATCCTCACCTTCTATTGATGCAAGATAAGCGTAATTTCCTGACACTTGGACGTCGAAAGATGAATAAAAAGCACCAGGATATTCATTAAAACCACCCACATAAGAAGGGGATGAGGGATTTGAAATGTCAATAATTTCCAAACCACCACTATCATCAGCCATATAAGCGTGTTTTCCTAATATATCTATACCCCATGGATAGATACCAGGGTATGTCCCGGCCAGTAAGGGTAGTGAGGGATTTGAAATGTCAACAATCTGTAACTGTCCTGTATAAGCTCTATTACCTGCGTAAGCATAGTTTCCAGAAATATGAATAGACTCTACTCTATTAGCCCCAGGGTAATCGTATATTCCCACAAGTGATGTAGACGTGGGATCAGATATATCAAGAATAACAACCCCATCACTCTCAGCAGCAAGGTAGGCGTATTTACCAGATACGTGAATGTCATACACTTCATAGGCAGTATCAGTACCCACTAGAAACGGGGAGTAGGGATTTGAAATGTCAATAATTTCTAAACCAGAAGTCCCTTCGGCAACATAGGCATAATTACCTAATATAAATAAACTATAAGCCCGACCACTAGTACTATAAGTACTTGTTAACGACGGGAAAGAAGGGTTTGAAACATCTATAATTTTCAGTCCTCTGGAACCGTCTGCAATATATGCATAATTACCCAGAACATAGACATCTCTAACATCTCCATCAGTATTATATGAACCAGCCAAAATTGGAGCACCCTGTGCGTAGTGATAAAAATTACCACCTGCTAAAGTAAGGTGTCCCTTAGGAGATGTAGTCCCTATACCTATGTTTCCACTATCTTTTACATTTAACATCGAGTCACCCAGTGCATTAGCTATTGAGAGAGATGACGTATTGGAAGATGTTCCTGAACCAAGTATCTCTAATTTTGAAATTGGGTTAGTAGCACCAATCCCCACATTACCATTTAAACCACTAACATAAATTGAAGAAACCCCATCGTTTTTTATTTCAAAACTCCCCGTGCCGTCTAAGTCGTAAAGCATATCGTAAACACCTAAAGATAACGTAGTATTTTCAGTTAATGTACCTCCAAGTCTCACTTCCGAACCTGACACATAAAGCCCATTCCCAGCTGTGTATATCTCCCCAGTATATCCATTAGATGGCGTAGATGGTGGAACAATTATTGGGTCACTTCCCCCACCGCTCTTAGAACCTTTAGCATTTAGAACCCTGTCTTTAATATTCAAATTCTTACCAATTTTAAGCCACCTAACTTTTCCTGCACTCTCGTCCCAGAAAAGTATCCTGTCCTCACCGGGAGCTTCTAAACTAGAACCGATCCCCCCATTGATTAAAGAAAGTATGCCTGTTACGTCAGAGTTTAAAGATATTTTGCCTCTGTCTGCATTACAAATTAGATTGGTACACATGGTTGATCCACCTGTTTCTGATGCATTGTTGGTAACAGGAGTTCCTTCTGAACCTTCTACGGGGACATCACTCTTTTCAACAACCTGTATTAACTCCCCTGTTCCCCCTAAAGCTACCGAATTTATATCCTTCCATTGTAATAAGTTTCCCTCCTGCCAAGTTAAGACATAGTTCGCCTTACCTTGTTCTGAAGGAAGAGTATAGGATATATTGTCATTCAAATTTTGTGGAACTTTTATCGAAATAAATTTTTTACCCCAACCACTATCATTAATGATTTTTAACTCGCTCGCTATCTCCCCACTTGAACTTACAGAAGTATCTCTATTAGAATCCCTGCAAACAGGTATATTCAAAATATCACAGGAGGTTTTGAATCTAAAGAAACTACATGAAGAGAAAAGCAAAGCAAAAAGTGCCACTAAGCCAATAAAAATTTTGGACAGAATATTAAAAATTTTACTCACATATCAATTGTTCCTAAATTATCAGTAGAAGTCAATAAATAATGTGTAAAACATGACATGAAAAACGTGGTCTTAAATATAGTTTGAATGCAAGAAATATGAAAATTAATTCCTAACTATCTTATATAGAACTTTCGCTAGTTTGTCAGGATCGTGCCGTATCAAACTTCTTTTTAGCACATCAGATGAGGATTTTTCGAACGTCGTATCACTCAATAGATCTGCTCTGATAACTCTGGCTCTTCTATAATTTCCTCCCACATCATCTACCACTAACTCAGCATTATCCACTTCCCTATATCTTTCTACCATATGTTTTGAAGGTATTTTTGAATTTACGACAGCGTAATTAATGGACCCCTCCCCAAGATATTTCTCTACCTCGTTTATAAAATCGCTAACTTTAAATCCATCTGTTTGTCCCACTTTAGCCATTAAATTAATAACTAAAATCTTTTTTGCTTTTATGTACTCAAATGTCTCTTTAACACCAGACACGATCAGGTTTGGAATTATACTTGTATATAAATCGCCGGGCCCAAAAACTATTGCATCTGTCCTTTCAATAGCTCTTTTAGCTTCAATGTTGATATCAGCTGACGGTTTTAAAAACAACCTTTTCACCTTTGTTCCTGCTTTTTCATCACCATCTATATAGGCCTCTCCCTCAAGAATAGAACCATCCTCGTATTCAGCACACAAAGTACAATCGTCAAAGGTTATTGGTATCACTCTTCCGACAGTTTGTAAAACATCAGCAGCTCTATCTATAGCTTCTTGATTTGAATTAGTTATTTTTTCTATGGCAGATAAAAAGATGTTTCCAAAGTTATGACCCTTTAGATCCCCAGCTTCAAATCTGTAAGTAAAAAGTTTTCTCCAAATATCGGATGCTTCTGACAACGCTACAAGTGCCTGTCTAAGATCTCCTGGTGGAAGTACTCCAAGTTGATCACGTAATTTACCCGTTGAACCTCCAGAATCAGTCATGGCAACAATTGCACTTAAGTCAATATCATAATTTTTAAGACCAGAAAGCACTACAAAGCTGCCTGTTCCACCACCTATTGTTACTACACTTCTTTTTTGCTTTTTCATAATGTTATTCTATAATCAAAAAACCTTGACCACAAATACACGATTAGAAAACATAATAGAAATCTTCAAGGAATATCAAAAAGTCCCGAATGTTCCTTTTTTGACCAAGTTCACATCAAAATTTATCAAGCATTATCTTGATAAAAATAGCATCGATTACAAAGAAACTCCGTATCACATTATAGTCAACCTCTCCCCAAAGAATAATGATAAAAACCCAAGAAAAATATTATTTATGGCCCATTTGGATCACCCGGGAATAGTCTTTAAAGACAACCAAGAGGGAATATTCATGGGTTTAAACGAGCCTGACTCTCTGGCCAATTTAATAAACAAAACTCCTATAGATATGGTGGTCTATAACCAAAGTGGTAAATTTCTAGGTAAAGCAAAAGTAACTCACCTAGGAAACGATGCTAAACAAAGAGTTAAAATTAACTCCGATTTTGACATACCGGTAAACTCCTTCGGACATTTTGATGTTCCCCGCTTCTCCCAGGATGATAAAAAAATTTATGCCTACAATGCCGATGACGGGATAATGGTTGCCATCATGCTTAATTTGATTTTAGAAAGGCCCAGAACTAAATACGATATATATTTTGTTTTCAACAAACACGAGGAAGTTTATCAAGTAAGTTCGTGGAATCTGGCTAAAAAGAACAGGTTAAAAATAATGGCGGATGATATTATCGTCAATTTAGAATGCCTAAAAGTTGACCCTGTAAGTCCTGATAAGTATCCCCCCGCGAACTATGAAAATGGACCTGTCCTTCAACTCACTAATAAAGGGTGCTTGTTTGGATATAAAAACAAAGGAAAAAACCGAGCTGAGATGTTAGTTAAAAAAATTTCCGATGAGAATAATCTGGAAATTCAGGTAGGAATCATAGGTGATTCGTGTGACTCAAGACCCTTTTCCGAACTTGGCATTACACCTAACATATGCACCATCACCATCCCGAATAAACACAAACATGATGGAGCCGATGACGGTGATATAAGACCAGAAGAAATCTATAAAAAAGATGTTGAATGTGTAGCGGAGTTGCTGGAAAAAGTTATTTCTTCAGACCCGATCGATCCTGTTTTCTTTGACACAAAAGGGGAAAGTTTGTCTGAAAAAATAAAGGAGGCGGACGGTATTACTGATAAAAACCTTATGAAATTTAAAAGAAGCATTAATCAAAGACTGGACATAGCCTACAAAAATATTGCCGGAAGAGGCTATTTCTTCCCCACCAACCCCTTTGAAAAATTAATGGATTTTGTACTAAAAATAGTATCTTACATAAAATACTCGTTAAATAAAATTAGATAGACTGGAAAATATGCTCGTGTTAAAATCGTTACATTCTTTGTGGTTGATTAGCTCCTGCTGGAGTGGAACGACAACCGGAGCTAATTATGACCAAGAATATAGAACTGTACAGCTCGAGCATTGGCGAGAGAAAAACCAAGGGTGATTAGCTCAGTCGGTTAGAGCGCTTCTCTGATAAGGAAGAGGTCCCAGGTTCGATTCCTGGATCACCCACCATAAAAAATACTCTGACTCTTGAAACTTCTTGATAAGAAAATAAAATAAAAGTTAACAGGAATCGAATGTCCCGCATGTTGCGGGACGGGGTCGCAAGCCACGAAGATTTAGAAACGAAGTGACATAAGAGGGAGCGTAGCGAGTGGAACGAACGACTACATCACGTTAGTGATGTTAGAACCAACAAAAAACCGGCATCTTCTAGTGGCGAGACTATCAGATACCGGTTTTCAATTATTTTACTTTGCCCTAGTTAACGGGATAACTTCCGATACCCCTACCCTATCAGCCCTTGAGACAAAGGACTTTATTATTTCATATCCTCCATTAGGACTAGTTTTTGACAAGACTAGTGCAAATTCTGGGTAAACGAAACAAACAAATCCTCTGGTAAACCTTATCTCTAATGAGATAGATTTATCATAACTCTCAAACTGACGTCGTATCAAACGAGATACATACTGACGGTTAAGGCAACCACCGAGGGTAAAGACTTCCCTTACGGACTCTGCCAAAAATCTGGCCTGAGCCGACGTCTTTCTACTTTTTTCGGCAGCGGTTAACAAATCACGGGCCTGCTTGTCAATGATCCCGAAGACCATTTCCCTTGCTAATACTCTCTTGATGTCCTTAATCTTTAGTACGATTAGGAAAATCACAACAACAATAATAACGGCGATACCGCCAACAACAATCTGAGTTATACTCATTATTTTTTTCTCCTTTTTCTATTTTTATTACCAACCCGAGCTTATAGCTCTTATTTATGGTTGGCTTGGTTTTGCAGCTTTCTCGCCAAAAGCTTAAGGAATCTATATTACTATAAGTCATGAATATAGTCAATATCAATAGAGGTGATTGCGGATCTATACTAAAGAATTTAAACTACTCAACCCATGAATAGTCGCACATACAGAATTTTTTTCATCAGATTTTCTGTTTAACCAAAAGGTTTTAAACTTGTCAGTTTTGGCTAAGGCCTCTACCACAGAAGGGTTATCATCAACTACAAAGCAATTGTCTGGTAATAGTGCTAAGGAGTCCTCTTCTAGTTTTCTTCTAAATATAAAAGTCAAATCTTTTTCAAAAAAATGCATAATTCCTGACTTGGAAAGTTTAGTTAATTGAAAATCCTCAAAACCTTCAGAAAAAATACCTAAGTTAAATTTATCTGAAAGTGTTTCCAAAGTTGGAACGACATCATCATACAAAGCATCTTTAAAATTATCATTACTAAAAAATAATTCTCTAACACTATTTTCATTTAAACTGTAAAAATTGCAGATATGTTTAATATAATCTTCTGGGTGAAAATCTGTAAAACCACTATCCTTTTTCTTATACTCGTTTTCAACTAAAATAAAATCATCTATAGAAACGTCTGCTAGTTTAGATATTTTCTCTCTGTAATATCTTTTAGACACAACTGTATCTAATAAAGTGTAGTCTATGTCAAAAAGAATAACTTCTTTCACGATTAGATTTATAAATTTAAAAATTTGGCAACACCTGGATCTAAATCGGTTGTGAAATAATCTTTCAATTCATTTGTAGGTACCCATTTTATGGATTCTACTTCGTGAACATCTACAATTGGTCTCATACCAGAAGGTACTAATTCACATGAAAAATAATTGATTTTGATTCCAAACTGCGGATGGACTCTTTCTGATATTTTTTTCAACACCTTTACTTTAAAACCCGTTTCATTCCTAACTTCTCTTACCAAGGCCTCTTCTCTTGTTTCTCCTTCATCTATCTGACCACCTGGAAATGCCCAAGTTAAATGAGCAGAACCATCCAAACTCTTCTCTTCCCACAACCTTTTTATAACAAGCACACGATCCTTATTGTTTTTGACAACTCCTAGGACTATTTCATCTTTTGGTGATTTTTCATTATTTTTCATATATAAAGGAAAAACTTCTTACTAAGCTCATTTTAACACATAAACCTAGTTTAACAACGAAAAAAGCTCCGCAAATGCGGAGCTTTTGTACAAGACCTATAAGGCAAAAAGAACTGTGCTTCATTTGGAAGTTTCAAGCTTACTTCCTAACTTACCCAACTGTTTGTGAGAAACAGTTCAATTACTTGTTAAATATTAGGGTTATTGATTTAACAAGGGTACTTAATTTTTCCT